>WFLX010026845.1_pt1 | contig 19029 bp, 10 predicted proteins | sample 4967041 | NCBI WGS metagenome assembly WFLX01 (sample SAMN12857096, study PRJNA449069) | gut metagenome | isolation source: stool from male and female vole | host: Microtus ochrogaster | place: USA:Florida | collected 2017
CCAATCTGCCTGAAATTGAGCTTGAGGTNAATGGAAAGCGGNTGCCTGCCNCNGCAGTAGTCAATTATAANGCAGTGNCTGATGTCGAGTTGAGGGCAGGGNNTAACTTTCTGGCGGTATATTCCTCCGCACGGNCTGACAGTGTNCTNGATATGTATATNGTCCATNTTGATGCAATACCGATGCAGTCAGGCTTGATCGATACAGGATTAGGTGAACTGGCTGTCAATGTCGGTTCTGACTGTTACTATACTTCACCGGCCTCGTCGCTCACCTGGNTACCTGACAGGGAATATANTCCCGGTTCAGGCTACGGTCACACAGGCGGNCNNCGTGTAGTNACNCAGGATGAAATCGCCCTTACCGACGATCAGCCTCTGCTGCAACATTCACTTGCCGGCATTGAGGGTTATCGACTTGACCTTATGCCCGGAACATACGAGATCGAGCTTCTGTGGGCCGATCCCGCAAAGCCATCGGAGGCTTCGGCCTACATGCTGGGACGTAACAGCGGCAATGCCGATGGAGGTGTCATAAGCATGGATTTGAAAATTAACGGCTGTCAGGTTGAGGAGAAATTCGCTCCCGTGACTGTTGCCGGACCAAAATCCATGGTGTGCCGCCGTTACATAACCAACGTCGGTAGTGACGGACGCCTGAATATTGATTTTACNCCTGCCGGAGGNACTNCCTCGCTGGCAGCCCTGAAAGTGCATAAATTATAATTATTAAATACAGAACAAATATGTCAAGGATATTCGNAGCATCACTTATGCTCATGGCCGCATCGTTCAACTTTGCCGGTGCGCAGTCAATATGGAACCGACCCCATCTCGATGAGGTCAAGTCGCAGCTTGACCGCCCGATGTATAATGCCGCCTACAATTCATTGATCAGTCATGCCGATAAGCTGCTTGAAACAAAACCAGTATCGGTAATGATGAAGGCCGGCACCGCTGCAAGCGGCGACAAGCATGACTACACGAGCCTTGCCCGCTATTATCATCCTGATCCCACCAAGCCTGACGGACTGCCTTATGTGAGCCGTGACGGAGTCACCAATCCGGAAATTGATCTGTGGGACCGCAACCGTCTCGGGGAAATGGCCGGCAGAGTCGCCGACCTGTCACTCGCNTGGTATNTGAGCGGCGACGAGCGGTATGCCGACAAGGCTGCCGAGTTTCTGAAGGTATGGTTNCTCAATCCCGACACCCGAATGAACCCCAACTTCGAGTATGCGCAGATGGTACCGGGACGAAACGGCAANAAGGGACGNTCCTTCGGCCTGATNGACGGTTACTCGTTTATCGAGATGCTTGACGGCGTCGCGCTTCTTGAAGGATCCAAGGCNTGGACCCGCAAGGATGACCGTCAGCTGAAAAAGTGGATGAGCAATCTTCTGGACTGGATGCTTACGTCACCTCAGGGTATCGAGGAAGCCAACGCNGCCAATAATCACTCGACCGCCTANGATGTACAGGTGACCGCCATCGCCATGTATGCNGGGCGTGACGACGTGGCCCGCCGTATCATAGGCGAATTTCCCGACCGCCGCATGTTCCGTCAGATCGAGCCTGACGGAAGCCAGCCTCAGGAGATGCGNCGNACCNTGTCCTATCACTATTCGCACTATAATCTGACTCATTTCATCGACATGTTCCTGATGGCTCAGAAACTTGGCATAAAGATGGACAATGTCACCGATCCCGATGGCCGTAACTTCTATAAAGCACTTGATTTCGTGGCCGCATATCTCGGAAAGGATCAGAGCGAATGGCCCGGACAGCAGTTGACCGGCTGGGAGAGCAAGCAGCAGGATGTGGCCCGCGATGTGTGGCGCGTGGGGGCTTATGTCGACACNACNCGTGCCGACTACCGCAGCATGTACCGCAAATACCGCGTGTTTGATCCTTCTGAACCCTTCAATCTGCTGTATTACACGGCTGATGATGTAGATGACGCCTATACGAATGCCTCAGCGTCGCTGCGTCATGCGATAAAGTGTGTCACCGATGAGCGCAAGGCTACGGGCAATGCGTCAAAGCGACGTGTCAACCCGCGCAGCCTCAATGCTGACGGATCACTGGCGCTGGTTCATGCCCATGACTGGACATCAGGTTTCTTCCCGGGCGAACTGTGGATAATGTATGAGTTTACCAACGANCCCTACTGGCGCGAACAGGCNATATCATTTACCTGGCCCATTGAAGAGGCTAAAAATCATGGTGGCACCCATGATCTCGGCTTTATGATCGGCAACAGTTTCGGCAAAGCGTGGGAGCAGACAGGCGAGCGAAGCTATTTTGATGTGGTGAAGCGTGCGTCCAATACCCTTTGCACCCGTTTTAATCCTGTTGTGGGAGCCATCCGTTCATGGGACNACAATGCCAAGGTGTGGCAGTATCNCGTGATAATCGACAATATGATGAACCTTGAGATGCTCTTCAAAATGAGCGAGGCCACCGGTGACAAGCGCTACCGTGATATAGCGGTAAGCCATGCCGACGTCACGCTGAAAAATCACTTCCGCGATGACCACTCGTCCTATCATGTGGTGGATTACGATCCCGCAACCGGTGATGTGCGCATGAAGGTCACCGCCCAGGGTTATTCCGATGACTCGTTCTGGAGCCGCGGTCAGGGCTGGGGTCTGTACGGTTACACCATGTGTCACCGCTACACCGGCGACCGCCGTTATCTCGATCAGGCGGTGGCTATCGCCGACTGGTTTACCGGACTGCCGAATATGCCNGCCGACCACGTGCCTTACTGGGATATGAANGCNCCCGGNACAGAGAAGGGNGACAATGCCGACGTGGCCCGTGACGCATCGGCCGGCGCACTTGTAGCTTCCGGACTTTATGAACTGGCAGGATATGTCGATGCTGACCGCGCCGTCCGTTACCGGGACTATGCCGACTCGATACTTGAGAGTCTTANCGCCTCNTATACGATGAAGCNNGAGGANGGAAAGGGCTTTCTGCTGGCTCANTCCACAGGNCATCATCCCGCAGGCAGCGAGATAGACGTGCCGCTCGTCTATGCCGATTATTATTATCTTGAAGCACTTAAACGTAAACGTGATACCGAACGATAAACCGATGACTTACCGTAAACGACTCTNCGGNTCATTTATATATTTGTGTCTTATACTGGCAATGGCGGCTGTGAGNCTGCCATTGCCTGCTCGTAACAGTGATGTTGATTCCTTGTTGCATACGCTTGACTCGGTAGTCGCTCATCCTGAGAAGTGGGAGGGACTGAAACGGCACCGTCTTGCCGAGCTGCACCGTAAGGAAGCACAGGCGCGTACATCGGAGGAGCGATACTGGGTAAACAAGAACCTGTATGAGGAATACTCGGTGTTTAACGCTGACTCNGCNATGCGCTATGCTGACCGCAATTATGAGATAGCCGTACAGCTCAATGATTCTTCCAAGATGATGGAGTGGGAGATATACCGCTCATTCATATATTCCGTGACCGGTCTTCTCACGGAGGCTCAGGATGCCATAGAGCGAATAAATCCTGATAAAATTCCTGAAGAACTCAGAAGCGCCTACTATAATCAGCTGGCTTACCTGTACTCGCACTTCGGTCAGTATCTCGGCGGACAGACGACCTCGCCCACCGATTACTATGTGATGAGTGCGATGTATCAGGACTCGACTTATCTGTATGCTTCGGAACATGATCCACTTTATCTGTGGTACAAGGGGTGGAGTGTGCTTAACAAGCGTCCCGAGGAATACATCCCGCTTATCAATGAGCTCAAGGCCGATGTGGACTCGTCGGGCATGGATACCCGCAACGACGCCATGAAAGCCTATCTGCTTGCCCGCCTTTATTCCGCAGCCAACGATCCNGAAAACGTAAAGAAATATCTTGCCATTTCGGCCATCTGCGATGTCAAGACAGCGAATAAGGATATCGCGTCGCTTGAGGAGCTGGGAAAAATGATGCTTTCGGATGATGATATTGACCGTGCTTACGCCTATATNAATTACTGTCAGCAGCAGGCACAGAGTTACAACAACCGCGTAANGGCTATCTCGCTCGCCAATACCGAAAATATGATACGCGAGAAATATGGCCAGCGTGACAGCTATCAGCGTCGCCTTATGAGGATATATCTCGTCGTGCTATCGGCGGTAACCCTGATCNTGATACTGACCATAGTGATGGTGTTCCGTAAAAACAAGCGCCTGAAAGAGTCGCAGCAGCGCCTGTCGAGGCTCAACAGCGAGCTCAAGGCGCATGTCGAAGAGCTGTCGGCGCTACGTGAGTCGCAGGAGGCCACCAATACACGCCTCAAGGAGATGAACGCCGAGCTGAGTGATGTTAACAATCAGCTCAAGGAGTCGAATATCATCAAGGAGGAGTATGTGGGGCACATGTTTACCATGTGCAGCAACTATATCAACAAGATGGATGATTTCCGTAAGCTGGTGTTGCGCAAGCTCAGGGCTAAGCAGTTTGAGGATCTTTACGCCATTGTCGACTCACCGGCCATGGCCCAGAATGAGCTGAAAGAGTTCTATCAGAATTTTGACAGCATATTCCTTACCATCTACCCCGACTTTGTGAAGGACTTCAACGAGCTGTTGCGTCCCGAGGAGCGTGTTCAGGTCAAGGATGGTCTTTCACTGACCACCGAGCTGCGTATTTATGCCCTTGTGCGTCTCGGCATCACTGACTCGGTCAAGATCGCGGCGTTGCTCCACTACTCGCCGCAGACGGTCTACAACAACCGGCTCCGTACCCGCAACAAGGCCATAATACCGAAAGAAAAGTTTGCCGAAACGGTGCGTTCGCTTGGCCGATACCATGTTTAGGCGCTCAACAGGGATTTACTCAACCTTACCTTTAAATATTTTAGTACACTGATATACAGATGATTGTGATTTAAAGTGTCTACTTTGGCCGATTACCTGCCGATTGACCGCTACAAAATATAGATTAATTTTGCGTCGTTCACATTCGGACAACCAATCATAGCCTAAAGAAGAATTATTAACTTTAAATCAAACACAATCTTTATGAACATTCAGTGGTTATCGCAACGGCAAGTCCGCGCACTTNTGCTCACATTGAGTCTGTGCGTGTGTCTTACCTTCCCGGCAATGATGTCGGCCCAGACTGTCATTAATGTCAAGGGAGAGGTGATAGACAAGACAACCGGAGATCCCCTTATCGGTGTCACAGTTGCAGAAAAGGGTCATACCGCCAACGGCACATCAACCGATGCTGACGGACGTTATAGCCTGACAGTAAAAAATCCTGACGCAAAAATAGTGTTCTCGTATGTGGGCTACACTACTTTAGAGCTTCCCGCTTCGCAGGCATCAGGCACCATTTCAATGGAGGAGTCATCGACTGCCCTTGATGAGGTGGTAGTGGTAGGNTACGGCACGCAGCGCAAGGTCAACCTTTCAGGAGCNGTGTCATCGCTCAACGGTGACGAGATCGCCTCACGTCCCGCNTCCGACGCTCTCGCCGCTCTTCAGGGACAGATNCCCGGCCTTCAGGTGCTCCGTTCAAGCGGTCAGCCCGGATCGGAGACTTCCGGAATGCGTATTCGCGGTTTCTCCTCCGCCAACTCAACTTCCACGCTCGTGCTTGTCGATGGTGTCGAGTCAGACATCACACTGCTTAACCCCAATGACATCGAGTCGGTATCGGTGCTTAAGGATGCGGCCGCCTGTGCCATCTACGGTGCCCGCGCAGCAGCCGGCGTAGTGTTGGTGACCACAAAGCGCGGCACAGGCGAAGGCAACGGCAAGGCGCGTGTGAGCTACAACGGTTATGTCGGCTTCAACAAGCCGGGTCTTATGCCTGAGCGAGTNAGCGCATGGCAGGAGCAGGTGATGATCAATGAGTCANGNGTGCAGGCAGGCGGNAATNCCGAGTGGNACCCNGAAATGAGTTCATGGGTGGGTAATCCCAACTTCAACTATCGCCCCAATCACACCAACGGCCGCTGGGATCTCTTTGAGAGCACCAACTGGGTAGCCGAGGGTACACGCAAGTANACNTTCCAGCAGAGCCACAGCGTAAGCGTGACAGGCGGTAACAAGACTACCAATTACCTCGTGTCNGCCGGCTATTTCTCGAAAAACGGTATCCTTAAATATGGTCCCGACGGCAATGACCGTTACAACGTGCGCATGAACCTCAACAGCGAGCTCAGCTCTCACGTCACTCTTGAGGCACTCGCAAGCTATGAGGGCAAGTTCGTGAAGCAGAATCCCTACGGCGCAGGCTCCCTGCTGTCATCGATATATCGTGTACGCGGCCGCCAGCCTATCTATCAGCCGGAGGAGGATATCAATGAAAATCCTTACAACGGCGACCTTCAGATCAATGTCATCGACCTGATGAAAAACGGNGGTGTCAACAAGACACAGTATCAGTCATANACCGGCAAGGTGTCGCTGAATATACATGATNTAGGCGTGAAGGGTCTTGGCGTGAANCTGAGTGCCAACCGCCGCGCCGATTATTACAGCGCCCAGAACAGCAAGCGCAATCTGGTATGGTATGACCGTCTCGGCACAAGCATACGTCAGCAGGCCAACAANCCCAACTCGTATTACCGCCAGAAGAACAACGCCTATCATGACATGGTGGAGGGTCTCGTGACTTACAACGGTAAGTTCGGAGTACATTCGATTGACGCCCTCGCAGGTCTGTCCTACGAGCGTTACCGTAAGGATCAGATGGAGGGTACNGTGAAAAACCTCAATTCCAACGATTTCTTCTCGTTCAACTACTATGACAACTCCGAGCCTACCAATACCTCGATATCCGATAAGATCGAGACGTGGGCAATGATGTCATATTTCGGCCGTATCAACTACAACTATAAGGAGCGCTACCTGCTTGAGGCCAATATCCGTTATGACGGCAGCTCACGTCTGGCTCCTGGACGTCGCTGGAAAGCCTTCCCCTCATTCTCTGCCGCATGGCGTGTGACCCAGGAGGACTGGTTCCGGGTAGATCCGATCGACAACTTCAAGGTACGTGCATCATGGGGACAGCTCGGTAANGGCGCCATCCTCGGACTCTATGACTACATCGCCGTCATTGAACGCGGCATCAATATGGGCGAGGCCAGCTACTACCAGAGCAACATGGCTTCGGTTGACAAGACATGGGAGATCATCACATCGACCAATATCGGTATCGATCTCGGATTTTTCAACAACACCCTTACCGTGACCGGTGATTATTACTGGAAGAAAAATGACAACATGCTTGCCAATGTCACCCTGCCTAATCTCGTAGGTATCACAGTACCGAAGTCCAATGTCGGTACTCTCAAAAGCTGGGGATGGGAACTCGAGATCGGTTACCGCAACCGTATCGGCGACGTCAACTTCAATGCCAGCGTAAGTGTCAGCGACAGCGACAACAAGGTGGTCAGCTACAAGGGTCAGAATGTTATCAACGAAGGTGCGGTTGGAATCCTCGAGGGTTATCCTCTCAACACCATCTGGGGCTACCGCACAGGCGGACTCTGGAGCAGCCGTGACGAGTATCTGGCCTATAAGGAGGCACATCCCGGCTACCGTTCGTTCAATGACGCCAAGGTATCGGGCGGTGACATGATATATCTNGCNCAGGGNGAGCCNGACCACACTATCGGTGCCGGNGGCGCAACTCCTGATGATCCGGGCGACCTCGTATGCCTCGGCACATCCAACAGCCGTTACTTCTACACCTTAAATCTCGGCGCTCAGTGGAAAGGNTTTGATGTNTCGGTAATGCTTCAGGGCGTAGGCAAGCGCAAGGTATTCGTAGAGCCTGCGATCCTGGCTCCTCTCAACCGCACATACGAGATGCCGTGGACCATCATGACCGACTACTGGACCGAGGACAATCCCAACGCCTCACTGCCTCGCCTTTACAGCGGTGACGCCTTCAACTACAAGGCTTCTGACCGCTGGCTGCAGGATGGCTCGTACATACGCCTCAAGAACGTGACCCTCGGATATACCGTCCCTGTAAGCCGTAAGGTAATAGAGCGTCTGCGTGTATATATCACCGGCGATGACGTGTGGGAGCATACCAAGATGGTCAAGGTGTTTGACCCCGAAGTGGGCAATAAGCCTACCGCCAACTATTATCCCTTCTTCCGCACATGGACATTTGGCATTAACCTCACTCTTTAATACACTTACCGACAATGAATACACTGTATAAATATATACTTACGGGCGTAATCACCCTGTCACTGGCCTCTTGTGACCTTAATATGGAGCCTGAGACCACCATGACCGACGCCTCATACTGGAAAACCGAGGGTGATCTGCGCGGAGCCTGCAACCGCTTCTATGAGCAGATGAACGGCAATAATGATCTTGGCACAGGATTCAGCCATGACATGCGTTCGGACGAGCTCGTAGGCAACGGAACGAATTCAGTGAGCGACGGCAGCCGCACCGTACCTTCGACAAGCGGTTCATGGACCGATGCCTACTGGCGTATCTTTATTGCCAACAATATAATCGAGAAGGCACCGCGTGCCGATGTCAGCGAGGAGNTTCTCAACCGGTATTTTGCCGAGGCCCGCTTCTTCCGCGCCTATTATTACTTTGAGCTTGTCAAGAAGTATGGCGATGTGCCCCTGCTGCTCAAGGCGATCAACGATACAAACGATCCCGACCTGATGATGCCGCGCACTCCGCGTGCCGAAGTGATCGCACAGGTATATGAGGATCTTGAGTTTGCCGCCCAGTGGCTGCCCGATATCGACAAGCTTGACAAGTGGGGCCACGTGGCCAGCCAGGCAGCTCAGGCAATGATTGTGCGCGTAGGCCTCTATGAGGGTACCCATGCCAAATATCATGCGACAGGCGCCGACTCGAAAGCACATCTGAAAAAGAGCATCGATGCCGCGGCCGCTCTGATAGCAAGCAAGAAGCACGAACTTTATCCTGACTTCGAGAAGCTGTTTCAGCTTGATGGCGAAGGCCGTCAGAACAAGGAGAATATCTTTGTCAAGGAATATGGCCCCAATAACGGTGCCACCACGACCCACAATAACAGCCGTGGCATGGAGAACGCCTGCCGCCTGACCCGCAACATGGTCGATATGTTCCTCTACACCGACGGACTGCCGCGCGAGAAGTCGCCGCTGGTCGTATCGCCCGAAACAAGCTTTGACGATGTGTTTGTAGACCGTGATCCCCGACTCGGATATACTATTTACCGTATCGGAGAGGAGGCTTACAAAGGTCCTTACACTCCATTCGGCTTCGGTACAGGCTACAACCTGAAGAAAGGTTTTGACCTGATACAGTGGGGTACCGTCAACAAGGAGTACACCGACAAGATGATAATACGTTACGGTGAAGTCCTGATATCGTATGCCGAGGCGCTTTATGAGTACAACGGCAATATCACCGACAGCCAGCTTGACCAGACGGTCAACGCCCTGCGTCAGCGTGCCGGCATGCCCGCGATGCTCAGCAACTCGTTCGTGAGTGCCAACGGTCTTAACATGCTTGACGAGATACGCCGTGAGCGCACAGTGGAGTTTATCGATGAAAACAAGCGTTATGACGACATNATCCGCTGGAAAATCGCTGAAAAGGTACTCCCTGTCGATCTGATCGGACCCAAATTTACCGATGAGGCCAACCGTCAGCGCGACGAGTATGCNAACCGTCTTACATCCGGCGGTATGCTCAACGGCAAGCAGCGTTACGGCACCGAGGATGATATGTATGTGGTTGAATTTGCCGAAAACCGTACATTTGATCCGAACCGCGACTACCTTTATCCGGTGCCCCTGTACGAGATAGCTCAGTCGGGCGGCGCAGTGACCCAGAACCCTCACTGGGATGAATAATCATTCAATCAACCTTTTAAAAGTTTAATGACATGAATAAATTAATATATACAGTAGTGGCGCTTATGGCCACCATGCTTCTGAGCTCATGCAGCGATGATGACTGGACTTATGACAAGTCACTGGAACATGTGTATTTCTTCGGCCCTCAGGTGTGGGGATATGACGACACTAAAAAGGGATCCAACAATGTGGTGTTCTATGACATCGCTCCCGGAGCCACAGCGGTAGTTCCCATGCAGTTCTGGAGTGAGTTCACCCGTTCGTATGACGTTACCACTTACTACTATACCGTCAGCGATCTTGTCCGCGGTACCGACTATGAGGTGGTGACTGAAGGTGGCGACGTNATACAGCCCGATGCCAACGGNGCCNATAAACTGACCTGGGCNAAGGCGGTGAAGGGNGTGCAGAACGTGTGCATCAAGTCACTCCCCGGCGGAGCCAAGGGCACNGTAACCCTCCGAACCCATAATCCGGCTTTGGAAAATCCGTCAAANCAGGATGTGTCATCCACCATCCAGANCAAGACCGAGGACTACGAAGTACGAATATTCACCCAGAATTATAAGGTAGCGATCAACATCAAGTAGGTTGGTTAGATAATATTATTGTCACTGTTACCCAATGTACTTTGGATAAGTGAAAAAGATTGTTTGAGGTTTTTTGATTGTGTAAAGTGATGTTGATAAGCTACCTTTAACCATAACTTTATGAACTATAAGTATATACTTGCCGTTACGGCTGCCGCGCTGACAATGGTGTCGTGCAGCCGCGACACGGCGGCCGTGACCTCGCTTCCTGCCGATGCGTTTGTCAGGATTGACGGTCATGATCTGATAAAGCCTGACGGNACCAAANTATATATCACAGGNACCAATCTCGGTAACTGGCTCAATCCCGAGGGATATATGTTTGGCTTCGGACGCACCAATGCTCCGCGCCAGATCAATGATCTTTTCTGTGAGCTTGTCGGACCTGATGAGACCGCCGANTTCTGGAGCCGCTTCAAGGATAACTATATTACCCGCGAAGATATCGAGTATATCGCCGCTACCGGGGCCAATACGATAAGGCTGCCGTTTCACTACAANCTGTTTACCGATGAGGACTATATGGGCCTGTGCTCGGCGCAGGACGGTTTCGTGCGTGTCGACAGTGTNGTNANCTGGTGCCGTGACAACGGACTGTATCTTATCCTTGACATGCACGATGCCCCGGGCGGTCAGACAGGCGATAATATCGACGACTCTTACGGGTATCCGTGGCTTATGGTGAGCGAAAGGTCTCAGCAGCAGTTCTGCGACATCTGGCGTGCGATAGCCGACTACTATAAGAATGAGCCTGTCATACTTGGCTATGAACTTATCAATGAGCCTGTCGCCACGCATTTTGACAACCGCGACGAGCTTAACGAGCGGCTTGAACCGCTGCATAAGCGGGCTGTTGCCGCGATACGCGAGGTGGATCCCAATCACATCATACTTATCGGCGCTCCGCAGTGGAACAGCAACTTCGAGCCGCTNCGCGACACGGATTATGACGATAAGCTGATGTTCACATGTCACCGTTACGGCGGTGAGCCTACCGCCGATGCCATCCGCAGCTACATAGACTTCCGCAATAAATCGGGTCGGCCTATGTATATGGGCGAGATAGGGCATAACACCGATGAGTGGCAGGCCGAATTTGTCAAGACCATGGTCGACAATAATATAGGCTACACTTTCTGGCCCTATAAAAAGGGGAGAGGCTCATGCATGATGGGTATAGGTATGCCGGAGGGCTGGCAGGAGATCGTGCGCTATTCCGAAGGCCCTCATGCCACCTTTGCCGAGATACGCTCGTCNATGCCTGACCGTGATGTGGTGCGACGCGCCATGAGTGAATTTCTTGACAGCTGTCTTTTGAAAAACTGTCATCCTCAGGAGGGTTATATCACCTCTATGGGACTGACAGCAGTAAATAACTGAAGTCAACAACAATGATGAAAAATATATTATCAGCCCTTATACTTGCCGGAGCTGCAACATTTCCTGCCATATCGGCACTNCCGGTATATCTTGACGAGTATGCCCCGATAGAGAGCCGTGTTGAGGATGCCCTGAGCCGCATGACGGTCAGCGAGAAGGTTGCAATGCTGCATGCTCAGTCCAAATTCTCGTCGGCGGGAGTGCCCCGTCTCGGTATACCTGAATTCTGGGCCACCGACGGCCCTCACGGCATACGTCCCGAAGTACTGTGGGACGAGTGGCGCCAGGCCGGCTGGACCAATGACTCGTGTGTGGCGTTTCCTGCGCTGACCTGCCTTGCCGCCACGTGGAATCCGGAGGTTGCAGGCCTGTATGGCAAGAGTATCGGAGAAGAGGCCCGCTATCGTGGCAAGGATATNCTGCTTGGNCCNGGTGTGAATATATACCGCACTCCGCTCAACGGACGCAACTTCGAGTATATGGGTGAGGATCCTTACCTTGCATCGGTGATGGTGGTGCCCTACATCAAGGGTGTCCAGTCCAATGGTGTGGCTACATGTGTAAAGCANTATGCCCTCAACAATCATGAGTTAAACCGCCACACTACCAATGCCGTGGTCGATGACCGTACATTGTATGAGATTTATCTGCCGGCATTCAAGGCCGCCGTGCAGCAGGGCGGCACCTGGGCCATAATGGGAAGCTACAACCTGTATAAAGATCAGCATGGCTGTCACAATCAGTATCTGCTCAACGATATACTGAAGGGTGAATGGGGATTTGACGGAGTCGTGGTGTCAGACTGGGGCGGTACCCACGATACCCCCGAAGCTATCACTAATGGACTTGATATGGAATTCGGCAGCTGGACCAACGGACTTACCAACGGTTCAAGCAATGCCTACGACAATTATTATCTTGCCAATCCGTATCTTAAGATGCTTGCTGACGGCACTGCGTCAACCGCGACTCTTGACGATAAGGTGCGCCGCGTGCTGCGTCTTGCTTTCCGCACTACCATGGACCGTCACCGTCCCTACGGATCATTGTGTTCTCCCGAGCATCTCGAGGCTGCCCGTCATATCGGCGAGGAGGGTATCGTGTTNCTGAAAAATTCGTCGGGAGTGCTNCCCATAAATCCNGCCAAGGTAAACAGGGTGGCCGTGATTGGCGAGAATGCCGTNAAAATGATGACNGTAGGCGGTGGCAGCTCGTCGCTGAAAGTGCGCTGTGAGGTGTCGCCTCTCGATGGTCTGCGCAACCGTCTTGCCGGACAGGCCGAGGTNGTGTATGCCCGCGGATATGTCGGCGACCCGACCGGCGAATACAACGGAGTGGTTACCGGACAGAATCTCAAGGATGACCGCAGCCCGGAGGAGCTTGTNGCCGAGGCTGTCGAGGTGGCGCGCGGAGCTGACTGCGTGATATTTGTGGGTGGTCTTAACAAATCGGCCGGCCAGGACTGTGAGGACTCGGATCGCGCCGGACTCGGACTGCCTTATAATCAGGATGCGCTGATACGCGCACTTGCTAAGGCCAATCGTAATCTTGTGGTGGTAAATGTGTCGGGCAACGCTGTGGCGATGCCGTGGGCCGATGAGGTGCCGGCGATAGTTCAGGCATGGTATCTCGGGTCGGAATGTGGNAACGCGCTTGCAAGCATCATCACCGGCGACATAAATCCATCGGGCAAACTGCCGATGACATTCCCNTCGCAGCTTGACGATCTGGCTGTCCATTCCATGGGGCTTTATCCGGGNACACCGCGTAATGACGGCTCGAAGATAGTCGACTGCCGGTANGATGACGGCCTATTCGTAGGCTACCGCAGTATTGACCGCGATGGACGGAAACCGCTGTTCCCGTTCGGTCACGGACTCAGCTATACTGATTTCAAGTACGGTAAGGCTNCGGTTGACCATAAGTCGATGACTGCCGACGGAACAGTCANNNTGACTGTTCCGGTTACAAATACCGGCAAGGTGAAGGGNTCGGAGGTAGTGCAGCTGTATATAAGCGACAAGAAGTCGACCCTGCCGCGCCCTGTCAAAGAGCTGAAAGGATTTAGCAAGGTGAGTCTTGAACCCGGCGAAACCACTGATGTGACTTTCGTTATTGCCCGCGATGCGCTCAGCTACTTTGATCCGNCCCTGCATNCATGGGTATGCGAACCGGGTACATTCGANGCNCTCATTGGTTCATCNTCGGCCGACATCCGNTCAAAAGCCACCTTCGAGGTGACAGGCAATATGGCATCGAGATAAGGGTACACTACATGAATAAAACCCGCGGGGGGAGTATTTTACGTGAACGGTGACGTCCGCAGGATGCCGGTTACTGGTTAATCTGCATCCTGCGGATGCCCTTACGTCGAACACTACCATGATCCATCCCTTGAGGGTTAAGTTTCGCGGTATAACATGGTGTACATGAACTTTGGACATGGACCGTTGAATTTCAGTGATGCAACCCAGAATTATCTGATATCCAATACGCTCCGCTGGCTGATGAGGGATAAGTATAAATGACCCGGACACAGGATAATGAAAAAAATGTTTTATCTTTGCCAAAGTATTGACCTTTAATCAGAAATTGAAAAATCGACATTGCGATATGAATAGAATTACAGCAAGCATCCTTGCCCTAACTACCTTATGTGCTGCTTCTGCGGCAGTCAGTCCCGCGATACCGGCCGATGCAACATTGGAGAAGCGTGTCAGCGAAGTGGTGTCACGCCTTACACTTGAGGAGAAGGTGGGACAGATGTGTGAGCTTACCCTGGGTACAATAAATAATTTTGACCCGGTTAAAAATCCCGACATGACNGTCGACGCGGCNAAGCTGCGCACGCTTGTCGGCGAGTATAAGGTCGGTTCATTTCTCAATACCGCCGATGTGGCACTGACTCCCGAGCAGTGGTACTCCATCATTAGCCGTATACAGCAGGAGTCGATGGCTACTATGGGAGTGCCGTGTATTTATGGCCTTGACATGAATCACGGAGCCAGCTATGCCATAGGTGCCACGCTTATGCCGCAGAATGTCAATATGGCGGCGACGTTCAACCGTGACCTTGCCCGTCGCGGAGGCGAGATTACCGCCTATGAGACGAGAGCATGTGACGTCCCTTGGACTTATTGCCCGACGGTCGATCTGTCGCGTAATCCGTTGTGGTCGCGCTGCTGGGAAAATTTCGGAGAGGATGCCTATCTGAGNTCACAGATGGCGGTGGCAACCGTAGAAGGTATGCAGGGCGATGACCCCAACCATATTGACCGCTATCATATCGCCGCCAATCTCAAGCATTTCATGGGCTACGGNGCCTCTGTAAGCGGTAAGGACCGCACNCACTCATCGATTACCGAACAGGAGATGCGTGAGAAGCACTTCGCCCCATATCGCGCAGCCGCGCTCAACGGCCACGTGCTGTCGATAATGGTCAANTCGACCACCAACAACGGTGTGCCCTTCCATGCCAACGCGCGTTACCTGACCCGATGGATGAAGGAGGAGCTTAACTGGGACGGCCTGATCGTGACCGACTGGGCGGATATAAACAATCTCTATACCCGCGATTATGTGGCAAAAGATAAGAAAGACGCGATAGCTATGGCTATCAATGCGGGCATAGACATGGCNATGGAGCCTTACAGCACTGACTTCTGCACCCTTCTGATGGAACTTGTAAAAGAGGGTAGGGTGAGCATGGCACGTATAGACGATGCAGTAGCACGTATTATCAGGATGAAAATGCGCCTCGGGCTGTTTGAGCATCCCAATACCCTTTACACAGAATACCCATTGTTTGGCAGCGACGAATTTGCCGTTTCGGCACGTCAGGCAGCCGAGGAATCGATGGTGCTTCTTAAAAATGACAACGATATATTGCCGATAAAGACAGGATCGCGCATACTCGTCACCGGTCCTAACGCCAATTCTCTCCGCTGTCTTAACGGCGGGTGGACCTACACATGGCAGGGACATCTTACCGACAAACTTCCTATCGCAGCACGATACANCNCAATCCTNGCCGCCATGCAGAAGCGTTTCGGTCAAGATAAGGTGGTATATGAGCCCGGCATCACATACGGTACTACCGACAAGTGGCAGGGCAACTGGGGCCTGGAGCATGTAGGCGATTTTGACAAGGTTGTGGCTGCGGCAAGCGATGTCGATGTNATCGTGGCATGTGTCGGCGAGACAAGCTATTGTGAGACTCCCGGAAATATAGACGACCTCAATCTGTCGCCCAATCAGAAGGAACTGGTGCACCGCCTCTGTGCGACGGGCAAGCCGGTAGTACTGATACTCAACGAGGGGCGTCCGCGTCTTGTAGGTGACCTTGTCCCCGAGGTTGAGGCTGTGGTTGATATAATGCTGCCGTCAAACTATGGCGGCGATGCACTTGCTTCGTTGCTTGCCGGTGACGCCAATTTCAGTGGCCGCTTACCGTTTACCTATCCTCGTCATCATGGTGCGCTTGTGGCTTATGACTATAAGAAAGGCGAAGTGGCTGCCAAGATGAATGGAGCTTACAATTATGAGGCCAAGGTAGATGTGCAGTGGCTGTTTGGCACGGGCATGAGCTACACGACATTCGAGNATTCCAATCTGCGGTGTGACAAGCCGCTTTTCCGCTCNGGCGATNTNCTTGAATTTAAAGTGGATGTGACCAATACCGGTAACCGGGCTGGCAAGGAGAGCGTGCTGCTCTTTGCCTCGGATGAGGTAGCCACGGTGTCACCCGATGTGCGCCGTCTGCGCCAGTTTGACAAGATTGAGCTTGCTCCTGGTGAGACCCGTACGGTGACACTGAGCGTTGCTGCCGATGAGCTTGCTTTTGTCGATTACGATGGACACTGGACGCTTGAGGAAGGAGATTTCCGTATTGCAGTAGGCAGTCAGTCGATGACGGTTACAGCGGCCGAAACCAAGGTGTGGGAGTCGGTTACTGACTATCCTGCTCCAAAAATGTGATTGTCATTGTAATTATTGCAGGTAATTGAGGAAAAATGCTTAAATTTGTTTTCGACAATTGTTAAAAACTTAAATCTATGCAAATTAAGAAATTACCCGTATTAGGAACTCTCGCCTTGCTGTGTGCGGCCATGACGGCCTGTAACGGCAACAAGGAGGTGGGTCCCTGGGAGGAAATGGAGCAGGTACTTGCCGAAATCAAGGCCCCTGAGTTCCCTGACAAGACATTTGTGATTACTGACTATTACAACGGCAGTGATTCACTGTACACTGACGCTATCAACAATGCCATCGCCGCTTGTTCAGAGCAGGGCGGAGGTATGGTGGTGATTCCTGACGGAGTTTTCCGTACTGCAGCCATACGCCTGAAATCCAATGTCAATCTGCACCTCAGTGACAGCACCGTGCTTCAGTTTGCCACTGATCCCATGCTATATCCCACGGTGCTGACCCGTATCGAGGGTATGGATTGCTACAACCTGTCGCCGCTTATCTATGCTTATGATGAGACTAACGTGGCTGTAACCGGCAATGGTGTGCTCGATGGCTGTGCCGACCGTACCAACTGGCTGACCTCGGAGCGTATCCACGGTATCGAGGGCCCTGACGGCAAGCGTATCAACGAAAAGTCGGCATTATATCAGATGAAAGAGGATTCTGTACCGTTTAAAGACCGCGTTTTTGAGGGTGAGAAGGGTATACGTCCGCAATTCATCAATTTCTACAAGTGTAACAATGTGCTTCTTGAGGGCATCACTATCCATAACTCTCCTTTCTGGCTCATCCATCCGCTGATGTGTGAGAACGTGACGCTGCACAAGGTAAAGATGCAGAGCCACGGCGTGAACAACGACGGCTGTGATCCTGAGTCATGTAAAAATGTACTTATCGATGACTGTGACTTTGACACGGGCGATGACTGTATAGCCATCAAGAGCGGACGCGATCAGGACGGACGTTACTGGAATATTCCCTGCGAGAACATAATTGTGCGCAACTGCCGCATGAAGGACGGACACGCAGGTGTGGCTATCGGTAGCGAGATAACCGGCGGATGCTTTAACGTGTGGGTTGAAAACTGCGAGATGGATAGTCCGGAACTCGCCCGTATCATACGCATCAAGTCAAATGCCGAGCGTGGCGGTGAGGTTGCCAACGTGTATGTGCGCAACATAAATGTAGGTGAATGTAAGAAGGCGATCCTTGGCTTTGAGCTGAAATACTGGTATGTCGATGACGGACCCTATCCTCCCTATTTCCACAACATCCATCTGGAGAACATCAAGAGTAAGAAGAGCCGTTATGTACTGCACCTTGAAGGCTTTGACGACAAGATACAGGCACGTGACATCTATCTGAAAGATTGTGTGTTTGACGGCGTGACCGATCCTGAACTCAACAATGTGGTCGGAGTAGAGAACATCCAGTTTGACAACGTAATCATCAACGGCAAGGAATTCACCTCCCTTTGATAACCAAATTCCCCCTAACATAAATGAGGCTTGCAGGTTACCTGCAAGCCTCATTTATGTATCTGATAATCTGTTAATAAGTAGTGGCTGCCATGCGCTCAAGCACTATGGCCGGCATATATTGATTTTTCGTATTGCTGTCTCTCCCAAGGCCTAGGCGAGGATACACCATCCCTCCGATGCCTGGAATGATTTCATTGTCTACTATCTCATCGTCGATAGCAAATGTGATAAAGTGGAATTTATCGGCTATTTCAGCAGGGAATTCATTCTTAAGATTTGTTTCAGCATCCTTAAACATGACCGGAGCCAATATAAAGATAGTCTCAGGAGTCAGATTTGAAATAAGTCTCAGGAGTTGAGTCTTTACAACACACGAGGAACTTATAATTGACTTTGTGATAACTAATGAGCGACAATTTGCAGGTACCTCATCACTGTATGATTTAATGATGGGTGACACGTCAATACCGTTGGACAATGTCGTGCGCCCCGACCAAAATACGGCGATTGGAAGTTTCGGTGCATCGAGTCCGGATAGTAGTCCCTTAGCAAGCCAGTCAGCATCTTCCGATGCACATGCCACGAAAGTGGTTTCATTATAGTCGTCAGGTAATTGATGTCTTAGCACGTTGCCAAGTTCCTTGCCGATACAGAAAAAGGCATTACGGTAGTCAGCGACAGCAGTATCCTTGTCGGCCAACTTTTCCAGCATAGTTTCTACGTTAGGAATATTTTCATATTTATGCGT
>WFLX010012507.1_pt1 | contig 19028 bp, 19 predicted proteins | sample 4967041 | NCBI WGS metagenome assembly WFLX01 (sample SAMN12857096, study PRJNA449069) | gut metagenome | isolation source: stool from male and female vole | host: Microtus ochrogaster | place: USA:Florida | collected 2017
CCACGAGGATAACATCCACATGGAGCCATTTTTAACGAGTAGGTTGATTAGATGCTGCCAAGAGGGAGGAAGTTGCTTAGGGGATTGCCGGGTTGGGCTGAGGCCATGAGTTTCTCTGAGAAACTGAAGGAGGCTGCATCTTGGTCGGTCACTACTGATAGCAATGCCGGGCCTTNTGCNNTAANCCATCTTTGCATGGCTGNTTCAAGATTCGCAGGGTCATCAACTGTNTCTGCTTGGAAACCGATTGCNTCTGCCATTTTTCCGAAGTCCGGNTTTGTGAGATTAGTCTCACTCGGTTTTAATCCTGCCATCTCCATTTCCCATTTGACAAATGCAAGAGATCTNTTGTCGGCTACCAATAGTTTTACCGGCAGTTGATATTGGATGATGGTGAGTAATTCTCCCATAAGCATACTGAAACCGCCATCTCCACATATTGCTATTACCTGACGATCCGGACATGCAAATTTAGCACCAATAGCCATAGGCATCGCATTTGCCATAGATCCATGAGAAAATGATCCGATCATTCGGCGGTCTTTCTTCTGAGTGAGGTAGTGGGAGGTCCAGACATTGTTCATGCCAGTGTCAACTGTGAATACTGCGTTCTCATCAGCTAACTTATCGAGCAAACTGAGCATGTATTCCGGACGGACTGCCCCTTTATTTCCAGGATTTTTCACAGGTTCTTCAAATTTGGCTTTNATTTCTGCATAGTCAGAAAGTGCTTTGTCAAGGAAGGAAGAATCAGTTTTGGGTTGGATTTTAGGAAGCAATTCGGATAAGAAGAGTCCGGCATCTGCTCTGACGGCTACATCCACTTTTGACTTGCGTCCTAATCTCTCAGCCCTTACATCTACTTGAATTATCTTTTTATCGGTGGGGAAGAATCCCGGATAAGGGAAGTTCATACCGATTAATAGAAGAACATCGGCTGAGGCAATGGCATCTTCTGCCGACCACATGCCGAGGTATCCCATATGCCCTACATAATTCTTGCAGACACCTGACAATTCAAGTTGACTCTTATAGGTTGTGCCTACAGGTGCGTTAACTTTTTCAGAAAGTTCATTGACAAGTGCAGCGGCATTCTTTGCTCCCGAACCTGCGAATATCGCGACGCTTTTAGCATTATTGATAAGGTTTGCGGCGGCTTCTATTTCTTCTTGTGATGGCTCGGGTAAACGTTGTGTATAGAGTGGTGTCGTTGCTGCATATGAATCAACGGCAGGTTGTCCGATGACATCAGCGGGGAGACCTATTATTCCTACACCTCCTCGACCGATTGCTTCCTGCATAGCAGCCTGAAGCATATGAGGAACTTGAGTAGGTGTAGTAGCCATTTCGTTATAGACATTGCAGTTGGAGAATAGGAGAGTAGGATTAGTCTCCTGAAAGTATTCAGTGCCGAATACTGCCGATGCGCAGGTGGAGGCAATAGCCAAAACCGGCGCATTAGATCTTTGGGCATCATATAACCCGTTGATTAGATGCACATGTCCCGGNCCGCTGCTTCCTGCGCAGGCTGCAAGTTTTCCTGTAAGNTGTGCCTCTGCACTTGCNGCGAATGCTCCGGATTCCTCATGGCGCATATGCACGAATTTTACTCGACCATCTCTTACGATAGCATCTGTCAAATCATTAAGACTGTCTCCAGTTATTGCATAAAGGTGTTTCACACCCGAATCCGCAATCATTTCAGCCACCTGGTCGGCTACTTTCTTATTCTGTTGGTTGTTTTCCATAATATTATATGATAAATATACTTCAATTGTCAATAAAACACTTATATAATGTATTTGGTTAACTTCACTGCAATATGTTTTAATTATTATATCGTTAAAATTGGCAAAATGTTAGAAATTATTTTGCAATATTTGAATTTTGATATATTAAAAGAATAATTCGCACTCTAACTTCTTAAATGAGATACTTGTTGTATATTCTGTTGCTAAACAGTAGTTTAAGATGATTTATTCTTTTTGAAATATGAAATAATACTTCAATATTGAATAATTTTTTTATCAGAAGTGTTAAATACACACCCAATTATGAACCTTTCATAAAACAGTTTCGTTATATTTTCGAAAACACTCCTCGACAAATTCAATTTGAGATTTTAACTGACTATAAGAACCGATAAATCTAAAAAAACACATGGTAACCGACCGCGTAATAAAGGAAATATACAAGAAATATAATAAGGCTGCTAAGAAACCTGAAGATCTTAGGCTTGATCATTTCATTGAAATGCTTTCTCCATTCCATCATATTAGAGTGAATGGCAATGAAGTGATATTTGAAGATCAAGAAGAATTTAGCCCATTTCGTAGATTTCTATTGAGAGGATTGAATGGAATTCTTGAATTTGATAAGCAAGTGGCCTTCGTATTTCGTAATCATATCCTTTTTCTTGGTAAGGATTCCAACGATATGAGAGTTCATATGCGTCCATGTGATGAAAAGCAGAATATATTTCAGCGCATCTTTGCAAGATAATATTTATATATTGATAACATATGTTGAATATAAAAACAAACGGCTCCNTNANGGAGCCGTTTNTTTGTTGTATTGTTTTATCTTTAGTTAAGATTATAGTCATCCAGACCTTCAAGATCCTCCGGGTTGTAGCCTCCTTCTGAATAGAAGTCCTCATCAAGGATATCTGCAGCCTGCTTCATAGCCACAGCATCTATTTGAGCATCAAATTCGTCAAGGTCNACTTTTTGCACGGGAGCTTTACCTTTCTTCATTGTGCAAACTGGCTCAGACAACGTGCGACCAGGTAATATTTCTTTAAGTTCCATGAAGAAAGAACGNTCAGTGAGGTAATCAAAAACAAAAACCAATTTCTGACCCTCGTCTTCAACGAGATCTCCTACCGGAGTATCCTCCATAATCCATATATCACGGTCGGAACTGCTACCCATATCTTCAAGTGTGATCTCTTCCTGACGCTGCCAGTCTTCATCACAAAGGAAAAAAGAGTCAATATCATCTTTTGAATAGTCTACGCTGTCTAAGATGGCATTGCGAAGCTGAAGAAAAGAAGAATCTGAGTCTATCTCAATTTCACGCGCGAAGTTTGAAACTTCATCGCTAACAAGTTTAAATCTATATACCATTTTTTTCTTATTTTGAATGCGAAATTAATATATTTATCGATTATATCCAATAGTTTCATAAAAAAATATGCTCAAAAATGAGCATATTTTTTAATATGATTGATATTTAGTAGGTTACAAATGTTAAAAATCAATACGAATATCCGTCTGCTTTACATTTTGCCTGCATTCTTTCGATNCGNTTGTTNATGTCGGGGTGAGTTGAGAAAAGTTGTGCTAAACCTCCAGTGGCTGTGGAGCCTGATGCATCTTCCATTTGCTTAAGTTTTTGAAATGCCTTAACCATCGCAGCGGGGTTCTTGCCGTTCTTCTTAAGGAATGAATAGCCATAGTCATCCGCATTGTTCTCCTGAGATTTGGAATATTTTGCTGAGGCAAGATTTTGTGCGATGGCGCCAAACTGAGAGTCGGTAAGTGCCGCCGCTGTGGAGCCGGTTGATGCTATGACATCCATAAGGGCTGCAGTCTGAAGAGCATTCTTGAAAGCGTTCTTAGTATCCTGATGTGCTACATGACCCATCTCGTGACCAATAACGCCAAGCACCTCATCGTCTGTCATCACGTCCATAAGTCCGCTATAGACTCTTATTGAACCATCTGCACACGCAAAGGCATTGATATCGTTGGTCTTATACACCTTGAAATTNACAGGAATTCCTTCTACATTAGNGATNCCGCTCAATATTTTGTTAAGTCTGACAGTATAGGCATCATTCGCTCCACACACTTTGTTTTGAGCATCTGATTGCGCAATATAGCTTTTCACATACTGTTGAATCTCATCGTTAGAGATAGTCATAGACTGGGCAATCTTGGCTCCTCCTTGTGCAAGGCGACCCATATCCATGTTTTGAGCAATGCTGCATCCTGTCAATGACAATAATATTCCGGCTAACGCCGGGAAAAAAATCTTCTTCATAATAAAAAACGGTGTTACTTATTAAGTAACACCGTTAATTTAAAAAAGTTTAAATTTAGTTAAATTAACCGAGGAATGCAAGAAGCACACCTGCTGCCACTGCACTGCCGATTACGCCTGCTACGTTAGGACCCATAGCATGCATGAGCAGATAGTTGGAAGGATCGTATTCCAGACCAAGATTGTTTGAGATACGTGCAGCCATTGGCACTGCAGATACACCGGCATTTCCAATGAGCGGGTTGATCTTCTTACCCTGCGGCAAGAACACATTGAAAAGTTTCACTGAAAGCACACCTGCAGATGATGCAATGATGAATGCGATGAAGCCAAGAAGGAAGATAAAGAGAGTCTCTTTGGTCAAGAAGAGGTCTGCCTGAGTAGAAGCACCCACTGTAAGACCAAGAAGGATTGTCACAATATCAGTCATCGCATTGCTTGCAGTCTTGGCGAGACGAGTAGTCACACCGCTTTCACGGAGAAGATTACCGAAGAAGAGCATACCGAGAAGTGGAAGACCAGACGGCACGATGAAGCAAGTGAGCATGAGGCCAACGATAGGGAAGATGATCTTCTCGTTCTGAGACACAACTCGTGCAGGCTTCATCTTGATCTTACGTTCTTTGTCTGTGGTGAAAAGTCGCATCAAAGGAGGCTGGATCAGCGGAATGAGAGCCATATAAGAATAGGCTGACACTGCAACTGCACCCAATAGGGCAGGATTCAGTTTCGAAGTGGTGAAGATAGCAGTCGGACCGTCGGCACCGCCGATGATAGCGACGCAACCTGCTGAAAGAGGATCCATACCGATAAGGAGAGCAAGCATGTATGCGCCAAAGATACCGAATTGAGCGCATGCTCCAATTATCATCAATTTTGGATTCGCAAGAAGGGCTGAGAAGTCAGTCATCGCGCCAATACCAAGGAAGATTAGTGGAGGATACCATCCTTTCTCGACACCATTGTAGAGGATATTTAGTACAGAACCTGGTTCGTAGATACCAATTTCCATACCGGGCTGAAATGGGATATTTCCAATAAGCATACCAAATCCGATAGGAACGAGAAGAAGCGGCTCAAAATTCTTCTTGATGGCAAGCCATACAAAGAAGCATCCTACTGCAAGCATGATAAGATTTTCATACTGGCAGTTGGCAAAGCCTGTAAAGTTCCAGAATGTGGTGATGTTTTCGGAAAGGAATTCCCAGAAAGTCTGTGCAAGTATCATATTGTAATTGCTTTTCTATTTTGGGAATTATCCGATTATCATAATGTCATTGCCTTCGAGGACAGCGTCGCCGACGCCTACAAGAATCTTCTGGACTGTGCCACCGTGAGAAGTCTTCACGTCATTTTCCATCTTCATAGCCTCGAGAACGCAAACAGTGTCACCGGCATTGACAGTGTCACCCTCTTTTACCTTGAAGCTCATGATAGTGCCCGGCAGCGGAGCCTTAACAGCACCGGCAGCGCTGCTTACAGTCTGTTTGGTAATTACTTTCTCACCAGATGCAGTAGTAGGAGCNGGAGCAGCCTTATTCACTTTTACAGGTGCCTTTTGATCCTTTTCAAGCTGTACATGATAGTGGCTACCATTGACTATCACTTCAACCTGATTTCCATCGACATCGCCTACTGCAACATTGAAATCGATGCCGTTGATCTTATATTTATATTCTTTCATTGTTTTAAATTATTTACGGATGTTGCGATGAAGTTCAGGCTTAGCGCGTAGATTATAGATTTTGGAGTTCCATGGAGAATAAGTCTTCTTTATCTCATGNATTGTAAGAAGAGTATGCTCAATGTCATGTCCTTGTCCGAAATATTCAGCGAGTGCCATTCCTATAGCAGCGATAGTCTCGCCGCTTGACAGTTCAGGATGAGCCTGATCCATNGTCTTGCCAGCCTTTTCAACTGCGGCAGTTTTCTTCTTATTGAGAAAATGTTGAGAAATTTGGCCAAAACCCATGAAAAGAAGGCTCAGGATAATCAAAGCAGAAATCACGATGCACATGGCGATAAGAGTAAGTGAACCGCCGAATGAATCGTTTTCCTCAAGATTCTTCGCTTTTTCAAGTTGGCGCATCCTTCTTGCCGTAGGGCTTACCTCTACGGTGTTGGTCTCTTCAGAAGGGACTGCTACCGATTCGAGGCATTCCTGGCCGTTTGCCTGGCAGCATTCTACGGGAGCATCAATCTGCTCCGGNGCGAGTTCTGTCTGGGCATAACCGCAGGTAAGCGATAGGCTTATGATTCCTAATGTAATATATTTCTTAAGCATAATTTCTTATATTATAGAGGAATGTTGCCGTGCTTTTTAGCAGGATTGCTCTGTTTCTTAGTTGCAAGCATCTGGAGNGCGCGGATGATGCGGAAGCGTGTGTTGCGCGGTTCGATTACATCATCAATATATCCGTATTTAGCTGCATTGTAAGGATTAGCAAAAAGTTTNGTGTATTCTTCTTCCTTCTCCTTCTTGAAAGCAGCGGGATCCTCGTGTTCCTTTGCTTCTTTAGCATAGAGCACTCCTACAGCGCCTTCAGCACCCATTACAGCGATTTCGGCAGTTGGCCATGCATAGTTCATGTCGCCACGAAGCTGCTTGCAGCTCATCACGATATGGCTTCCACCGTAGCTCTTGCGAAGTGTGACAGTGACCTTAGGCACTGTAGCCTCGCCATAAGCATAAAGAAGCTTTGCACCGTGGAGGATGACTGCGTTGTATTCCTGACCAGTGCCTGGAAGGAAACCNGGAACGTCTACGAGAGTGACCAATGGAATATTGAATGCATCGCAGAAACGCACGAAACGTGCAGCCTTACGNGAAGCATTCACATCAAGAACACCTGCGAGCACCTTTGGCTGGTTGGCAACGATACCTACACTCTGGCCGTTGAAACGAGCAAAACCTGTGATAATGTTGCGGGCAAATGCCGGTTGAACTTCGAGGAACTCTCCATTGTCGATGATAGCACCGATCACCTCATACATATCATATGACTTTTTCGGGCTATCCGGAACGATCTCATTGAGTTTGTCTTCAAGGCGATCGATGGGGTCAGTGCATTTTACGAGTGGAGTTTCCTCCATATTGTTCTGAGGGATGTAGCTGATGAGCTTNCGGATNAGCTTGAGTGCCTCTTCGCCATCTTCGCAAGCGAAGTGAGTTACACCTGACTTNGAAGCATGTACAGAAGCGCCACCAAGTTGCTCTTGAGTTACATCTTCGCCTGTAACAGTCTTAACTACTGACGGACCNGTGAGGAACATGTAAGACATTCCNTTCACCATAATAGTAAAGTCGGTGAGTGCTGGAGAGTATACAGCTCCGCCGGCGCATGGACCGAGGATAGCGCTGATCTGAGGGATAACACCAGAAGCAAGGATATTGCGCTGGAAAATTTCAGAGTATCCTGCAAGAGCGTTGATACCTTCTTGGATACGAGCACCACCTGAATCGTTAAGTCCGATCACGGGAGCACCCATCTTCATTGCGAGGTCCATGACCTTACAGATCTTTTGTGCCATGGTCTCAGAAAGAGAGCCACCGAGCACTGTGAAGTCTTGAGCNAAAACNTANACAAGACGNCCNTCNATNGTGCCGAAACCNGTCACNACGCCGTCGCCAAGATANTGNTTNTTNTCCATTCCGAAGTTNGTGCTTCGNTGNGTCACAAACATGTCGAGTTCTTCAAAGCTTCCTTCNTCGAGGAGCTGGTCGATTCTTTCGCGTGCTGTGTATTTGCCGCGTTCATGCTGCTTGGCGATTGCCTTTTCGCCACCGCCAAGACGCGCAACAGCGCGTTTGTCGATGAGTTCTTGAATCTTTTGTTCTTGAGTAGTCATTATTCAATGTATTGAATTATTACTTCTTGGATGGGTCTTCACAAAGCTCAGTGAGTACAGCTTCAGTGCATTTAGGATGTAGGAAAGCGATCTGAAGGCCGTCTGCACCCTTGCGTGGAGCTTTGTCGATAGTGCGGATTCCCTTTTCCTCGCATTCTGCGAGTGCTTCTGCAACTCCACTTTCTACGGCAAATGCCATGTGGTGCATGCCACCCTTGCCACCGTTTTTCTCGATGAATTTTGCGATTGTGCTGTCAGGGCTTGTTGCTTCGAGAAGCTCGATCTTAGTGTCGCCTACCTTAAAGAAAGCGGTAGTCACTTTCTGATCTTCCACTACTTCCTGCTTGTAGCACTTCAGGCCAAGCACATTTTCGTAGTATTTGATTGCTTCTTCGAGGTTAGGAACGGCTATGCCGATGTGTTCGATGTGGGAAATTTCCATTGTGTTTTGATTTATTGGTTAGTTGTTGTTTTTATTGCATGGTGCATTCACCCCATATAATGGAGGGGTGGATACAATTACGTGCAAAATTAACAATTATTTTTTAAATGATGAAAACTATTTTAAAGAATCTTTAAAAAAACTTCAAAAATAGGCTCACTGTTAATTTTTTTATCATAATTTATTGTTATGTCAGATTTTTTTACGATATTTGCAAAATATTTCAAAAACCTTCTATAAAGAGAAGATAATTATTTTCAATAAAGATTCTCCTCGTCTGAAATTTTTATGGAAATGACCACCGGGGCGTTGGCCTCCATCATTCATGGAGTCGTAGATGGTGACTCCGATATTGTTCTTAATGGATTTGCAAAAATCGAAGAAGCCGACAAAGGGCANCTTACATTTATAGCAAACCCCAAATATGCACATTTTATTGAGTCGACCAAAGCGTCGGCTGTCTTGGTTTCAAGAGAATTTGACCATGCGAATCCTAATTCTGTCACTTTAATAAGAGTAGATGACCCCTATGGCACTCTTGCTGAAATCTTGCGCGCCATTCAAGCGTCTCTCCCAAAGAAGAGTGGAATACAGCAGCCCTGTTACATTGCTCCGGGTGTTGAGATTCCCGAAGATGCTTATGTCGGTGCATTTGCATATATTGGCGAAGGAGCAACCGTAGGAAGAGGTAGCCAGATTTATCCTCAATGTTATGTAGGAGATGGAGCAACTATTGGAGAGAACTGCATTCTTTATTCAGGGGTCAAGGTCTATGCCGGATGCCAGATTGGCAATAATTGCATTCTGCACAGCGGTGTCGTAATTGGCGGCGATGGCTTCGGNTTTGCCCCAAATTCGGATGGCGGTTATGATAAATTGCCACAGACAGGCATTGTCGTTATAGAAGATGATGTAGAAATAGGAGCTAATACTACAGTAGACCGTGCCACTTTTGGATGCACCCGTATNGGTAAAGGCACGAAACTTGACAACTTGATTATGGTTGCACACAATGTCGAAATCGGAAAGGACAATGTGTTTGCCGCTCAGACCGGAATTGCCGGAAGTNCAAAAATTGGAGATTGCAACATGATTGGAGGGCAAGTTGGATTTGCCGGNCATATCACTGTNGGGAGTCATAATGAAATCGGAGCTCAGTCCGGCATCCCCGGAAATGTTGGTGATAGACAGAGACTTATGGGTTATCCGGCTATAGATGCACGAAAATTTGCAAGAAATGTAGTGTATATAAATAGNCTTAATGATATTTTTAAAGAACTGAACCATAAGAAGTNAATGGTTCAGTTCTTAATACATACTGAAATAATAAACAACAAANAATATGAATCAACTCACATTAAATCAACCGATAAAGGTAGAGGGGAAAGGACTNCATTCCGGTAAGTTTCTTACAGCCGTATTTAATCCTGCTCCAGCCAATTTCGGAATAAAATTCAAAAGAATTGATCTCGAAGGTCAGCCAGTAATTGATGCTCTTGCAGAAAATGTTGTCGACACCACCCGTGGCACCGTGATAGGAAAGGGGGATGCAAGAGTAAGCACAATCGAACACGCAATGGCTGCTCTATATGCATATGGAGTTGATAACTGTCTTATAGAAGTGGACGGTCCTGAACTTCCGATACTTGATGGAAGCGCCACAGAATATGCAGTGAAAATTGAAGAGGCCGGTCTTTCTGAATTGAATGCTGACAAAGACTATTATATTATTAAGGAGAAAATTCAGTATAAGGACGATAATGGAGCCACAATCACAATCTATCCGGATGAAGGATTNAGTGTAGAAGTGATGGTGGAATATAATTCGCCTATTCTTCCTAATCAGTTTGCAGTGCTTGATGATCTCGCAGACTTCCGTCAGGAAGTGGGAAGCGCACGCACATTTGTCTTTGTCCGTGAGATAGAGGCTCTTCTTCAGCATGGACTCATCAAGGGGGGCGACCTTCAAAACAGCATTGTAATATATGATGAGCCGGTGTCGCAAGAAAAAATCAATGAGATATGCGATGCTGTTCAAGTAGAGCACATGACTGTAGACAAACTTGGATATATCAATCCGAAACCTCTTCAATGGGATAATGAGCCGGCTCGTCACAAACTGATTGATGTAATTGGCGATATTGCCCTTATAGGTCGTCCACTTAAAGGAAGAGTAGTGGCTATACGCCCGGGACATACTGTCAACAATAAGTTTGCTCGCATGCTTAGGAAAGAAGTGAAGCATACTGAGATTCAGAGCCCGGTGTATAATCCAAACATCGCTCCACTGATTGACGTGAATGGAATAAGGAAACTTCTTCCTCACCGCTATCCATTCCTGCTCATTGACAAGGTAATAGAACTCGACCGCAAACATTGTGTGGCTGTCAAGAATGTGACTGTCAACGAGCCATTCTTTACAGGACACTTCCCTCAGGAGCCTGTAATGCCGGGTGTGCTTCAAGTAGAAGCTATGGCGCAGGCTGCCGGAGTCTTAGTGCTCAACTTTCTTGAAGAACCGGAAAAGTATTCTACGTACTTCCTTAAGATAGACAATGTTAAATTCCGCCAAAAGGTAGTGCCTGGCAACACATTGCTTCTCAACGTTTCTCTGATGACTGAAATACGCAGAGGTTGTGCAGTGGTGAAGGGTTACGCTTTCGTAGGAGAAAAGATTGTATGCGAGGCTGAATTCATGGCTCAAATAATCAAGAACAAGTGATATGCTACAAATGAATTGCATCCATCCCGATGCGAAAATCGGAAAGAATGTAAAGATAGGCAACTTTACGACAATCCATGAAGACGTTGTCATAGGCGACAACTGTGAGATTGATTGCAATGTAAATATTTATCCAGGTGCAAGAATTGGCGATGGAGTCAAGATTTTCCCTGGTGCAACCGTTGCTGCAGTGCCCCAGGATCTAAAATTCCGTGGAGAAGTAACATACGCATACATTGGCGATGGCACAGTGCTTCGTGAATGCGTCACAGTGCATCGCGGCACTGCTTCGAAGGGTAAAACCGTAGTTGGAAAAAACTGTCTAATTATGGCGTATTCCCATATTGCCCATGACTGCTTGATAGGGAACAATATAGTCATTTCTAATGCTGCTCAGATGGCAGGAGAGGTGATAATCGACGATTGTGCTGTAATTGGAGGTGGAAGTCTGATACATCAGTTCTGCCACATAGGAAGAAACGTGATGCTTCAGGGTGGTGCTCTTGTGAATAAAGATATTCCTCCTTTTATTAAGGCAGCTCGCGAGCCAATCTCTTTCGTGGGATTAAATTCAATCGGCCTTCAGCGTCATGGATTCAAACCAGAAGAAATCCAGCAAATACAGGAAATATATAAGATATTATATCTCAGTGATTTGAATGTCACTAATGCCGTTAAAATGATCAAAGAAGTGTGTCCTCCTACAAAATTCCGTGATGAAATCGTGGATTTTGTTGAGAATTCCAATAGAGGTATAGTGCGTTCTGCAATCTGATTGATTCACATTACAGACCTAACGGGGGGAGTGGCGAGAAAACGTTACTCCCCTAATAATAAACAGATTAAATGATCAATACCTCCAACATATATTGCAGGCAGATAGTGGAATTGCTTAGTGCTCATGGGGTGCAGACTGCTTACTGCAGTCCGGGGTCGCGCAATGCTCCGCTTCTTTTAGCGCTTGAAGCTTGTGAAGAAATCACAAAGTATATTGTGATTGATGAGAGGAGTGCGGCTTTTCAGGCATATGGATGTTCGCTTGTAAGGCAGCAACCGGTTGCTCTCATATGTACTTCCGGCTCAGCGGTATTAAACTATGCGCCTGCAATTGCAGAAGCCTATTATTCCGGAGTGCCACTGATAGTAATTTCTGCTGACCGGCCGCGTGAATGGATAGACCAGGATGATTCCCAGACCATCCGACAGTTTGGAGTGCTAAGCCATATTGTAAAAGGAAGTTACGATGTTAGGGCCATTCCTGAGGGACATGATCGAGAATTTACTGAGGAAGTAAGATGGACAGTCAACAGAACCTTGAACGAAGCGCTTCTTAAAGCAAAAGAAGGAAAAGCCGGGCCTGTACATATAAATGTACAGTTATCTGATCCTTTGGGCGAAATCACAGATACNGACANAATAAANGAGAGAGACGTAGTTCAGATTTCTGCCTCTGATACCCTTTCTCCTAATATACTTAAGNAANTNGCAATAGATGCAGCAGGATCGAAAGTGATGTTGATAGCNGGATTTATNAATCCGGATCATAATCTTGATAAGGCTGTAAGGATTTTCAGTGGCTATCCCAATGTGGTGGTGATGACGGAGACACTTGCAAATCTCCATGACCCTCAACCATTGTCAACAATGATTGACGCTGTGCTTTGCGATATGAGTGAAGAGCAGAAAGAGGCGATGCGTCCTGACATTGTTATTTCAATGGGAGGAGCACTTGTGTCAAGAATGCTTAAGCAATATCTTCGTACATATCCTCCGAAAAGACATTGGAGTTTAGGTCATACCAATTATTTTTGTGACTGCTTCAAGTCCCTGACCGACAAAATTGATATAACTCCAGCTTCTTTTCTAAAGCAACTTAGTGGTGCTATTAAAAAATTAAAGATTAATATCAAATCAGATTATTCTGCAAATTGGATGAATTTCAGAAGGGAATCTTTAAGATTGACTCGCCGTTTCATTGATAAGTCGCCTTGGAGCGACCTTAAGGCTTTAGATTATATCTTTAGCAATATGAAATTCGACAACCTGTTTGTATCTAACGGCACACCNGTAAGATATTCACAGTTGTTNCCTCATAATTGCCATGCACAGTATTGCAATAGGGGCGTGTCAGGAATTGATGGAAGCACTTCTACTGCGGTGGGCGGAGCATGGAACTACAATGGACATACTACGTTTATATCAGGTGATATATCGTGGCTTTACGATTCTGGTGCATCAGCACTTCATGATGTGCCAGATGATATGCGCATGATTGTAATTGATAATTCCGGAGGTGGCATATTCAGGTTTATCAAATCCACGTCATCTATTCCTAAGGATACCCTTAATGCTTATTTTTGCGTCGAGCATCTTCCAAATATTGGTGCTATAGCAAAAGGCTATGGAATTGATGTTATGTATGCCTCTGATATGCCACAGCTTGCAGAAGGAGTTGAGTGGTTGGAAGAAGATTCTGAATTTGCACGTCTGCTCGTTGTAGAGACTCCACCGGAAATTAGTGCAGAAGTATTGAAAAACTATTTCATTAAAACTAAATTATATGTTTGATTGGAAGACAATAAAGGAATATGAAGACATTCTCTTTGAGGAATTTGAGGGAATAGCGAAGATCACTATCAATAGGCCAAAAGTGTATAATGCTTTCAGACCAAAGACTAATTTCGAGATGCTTGATGCCATGCGCATCTGCCGCGACAGAAGCGATATTCGTGTAGTGGTACTGACTGGAGCCGGCGACAAGGCTTTCTGTTCGGGAGGCGACCAGAATGTCAAGGGAATCGGTGGATATGTAGATGAAGATGGCACTCCTCGACTTAACGTTTTGGAGATGCATCATGCTATTCGCAGCATTCCAAAGCCAGTGATTGCTATGGTGAATGGTTATTCGATAGGGGGCGGCAATGTATTGCAAGTGCTTTGCGATCTCTCAATAGCATCTGAGAATGCAAAGTTCGGGCAGACTGGTCCAAAGGTTGGTAGTTTTGATGCCGGGTTCGGAAGTTCATATCTTGCCCGCTGTGTAGGTCAGAAAAAAGCACGTGAGATATGGTTTCTTTGTAAGCAATACACTGCTCAGGAGGCTCTTGAGATGGGTATGGTGAACTGTGTAGTGCCNTTNGATAAACTTGAGGAAACTACAGTAGACTGGTGTCGCACAATTATGAAGCGCTCTCCATTTGCTATCAGAATGATCAAGCGCGCTTTAAATGCGGAACTCGATGGACAGCGAGGAATGATGGAGTTTGCCGGTGATGCCACAATGATGTATTATATGATGGATGAAGCGCAAGAGGGTAAGAACGCATTCCTCGAAAAGCGAGATCCAGACTTTGGCAAATATACTATCTTCCCATGAGGCTTGCATACGCTCCATATATGTTGAATTTCAAGAATCCAGCCGGCACAAGCCGAGGAATCTTGACTGAGAAACCAACATTTTTCATTAAGGTTTTTGATGAATCCAATCCTGAAAGATTTGGGATAGGAGAGTGCTCTGTATTTCCAGGGCTTTCTCCTGAAGCGGATGGAAATTATGGCTATAAACTGATTGAGCTTCTTGCAAATATCGCACTGGATAAAGAAACCGACTTGTCGCGACATAGTAGCATTCATTTTGGACTGGAGCAAGCACTACGCGACTNTGCCGGAGGATGTCGCCATATTTACTTTCCTTCTGATTTTACACAAGGAAAAGGGAGCATTGAAATAAATGGCCTTGTGTGGATGGGAGATTTCGATGAAATGATCGAGCGTATTGATCAGAAAGTGGAGCAGGGATTCCATTGCATAAAACTAAAGATTGGAGCAATCGATTGGAAGAAGGAAGTTGACATGATAGAATATATACGAAAGAAATATTCTGACTCAACGCTTCAAATCCGAGTAGATGCCAATGGAGGGTTTACTATGGATAATGCACTTCCAAGACTTAAACGCCTNGCAGATTATGGAGTTCATAGTATCGAGCAACCTATTCCTGCAGGTAGNCCGGAACTTATGGCTTTTCTTTGCCAAGTGTCTCCCTTGAAGATTGCTCTTGATGAGTCTCTGATAGGAATTTATGGCAAAGAGAATAAGACCTTGCTTCTTGATGAGGTGAACCCAGCATATGTTATTCTGAAGCCTTCATTGTGTGGTGGATTCTCAGGGGCAGAAGAGTGGATNAAATTGGCAGAAGAAAGAGGTATTGGNTGGTGGGTCACTTCTGCTNTTGAGTCAAATGTTGGGNTAAATGCTTTGGCTCAGTGGACTGCTACCCTTGATACAACTATTCCTCAAGGACTTGGTACGGGGGCACTTTTTACCAANAATTTTGAATCTCCACTGCGNCTCGATTCAGATAAATTGANGTATGATGCTTCTAATGAGATCGACAATAGCATTTATTCAAAACTTGACTGGAAATATTAATGACTCAAGAAGAATTTGAAAAGATATGGCATGATGATTCGGAATATGTGGAATGCTTTACTTCCGGATCTACAGGGAAACCAAAAGAGATAAAGCTCTCTAAGGAATTCATGAGAAAAAGTGCTGAGCGCACTAATAATTTCTTTAAAATCACAAAAGAAAGTAGGCTTCACACATGTCTTGATTTCATCTACATTGCTTCAAAAATGATGACAGTGCGTGCTGATGTAGCAGAATGCAAACTGACATCTGAGGAGCCATCAAGCCGTCCTTTAGGANGGATTGCAAAGGATGAGGTAATCGATCTTTTGTCTGTAGTGCCTGCTCAAATGGAATGGATTCTTGATTCTCAGGAAATGTGGTCAGGAATCAAGCATATTTTGATTGGAGGCTCTTCCATTCCTCCTATGTTGCGAAGAAGNATTGCCNTTTCNGAATNNNATGCGTGGGAAACTTATGGGNTGACCGAAACTGCATCTCATATAGCCTTGAGAAAAGTAGATGAGGNAAACTCCCCGTTTGCAACTCTTGATGGAATATCAGTTGAAGTAAATGGCGAAGGATGCTTGAAAATCACTCTTCCAAATGGAGAATCNCTTGTCACAAACGACCTTGCTGANATGGTTGGTGAGAATCAGTTTCGTATTCTGGGTCGTGCCGATAATTGTGTGATAAGTGGAGGTATAAAAATCATACCGGAAGAACTGGAACATCGTCTCGGTCCGTTTGTTGCTTTCGGATATTGCTTGTCGTCAGTNCCNGATAAGAAGTGGGGAGAAAAACTTGTGATGGTTGTTGAATTGAGAGACAATTCTATAGGTGAGGACCTGATCAAAGAAGCCGTAGGTGTAAGACTCCGTCAATATCGGAAAATACTCGATTTGGGAGTCAAGGCTCCAAAAGATGTGGTATGCGTCAAAGAATTCCCTCGCACTTCAAATGGCAAAATCGATAGAAAACGACTGAAGGAAATGCTTATGGGATAACTATTTATTCTGTAAGAGACACTGATTTTCAGCGGTTAAGAAAAATGTTATCCGTTTTTGGATATTTTTTGTAGTTGGTCTTCGTTGATGATTTTGATTTTACGGCCGTCAACGAGGATCAACTTTTCTGTGACAAATGTCGCAAGCGTGCGTATTGCGTTGGCTGTAGTCATATTGCTTAAGCTTGCAAGATCTTCACGGCTCATATAAATACGTAGAGTGGCTCCATCGTCTTCAAGTCCATAATTATCGCGTAGAAGAAGGAGGGCTTCAGCAAGACGTCCACGAATATGTTTTTGGGTAAGGTTTACTATTTTTGTATCCGAACCTCCAAGATTGCGTGAAAGTTCATGTATGAAAAACATTGCAAGGTCGATATTGCCTCGGATTAATTTTTCCACTATCTTCATGGGAACGCGGCCGATGACAGACTCTTCAACCGCTGCTACTGAAGAAACGTAAGGCTCCTTTGCAAAGTATGCCCTATATCCAAAATATTGGACCGGGCTGTAAAGACGAAGAATCTGTACGCGGTCGCCAATGCCGGCTTTATACATTTTTACTTTTCCTTTAAGCAAGCACCAAAGATATTCAGGATTTTCATTTTCTGAATAAATCACCTGATTTTTTTTGTAAGTGGATATGATAAAATTATCGGTGACAATGCGCTTTTCCTCAGGGAGAAGCGCATTCCACATTTCCGACATGTCATTGCTTATGATATGTTCAAGCGTACTCTTCTTTAACATTACCTTACCAGTCAAATTGACTAACCAAATTTTTACCTATAGAAAATCGTGGCAACAGCCTTCGTACTGAATTATTTTTACNTGATTCAGTATGCAAAGTTACAAACAATATTTGAATTTGGCAAATTTTCACAGACTTAATTTTTAGAAATTCAAAAAATTGAGATGTTTCCGGAGCATTATCGGTTTTCTTATTTGTTGTAATAAGATTTTTTATTATTTTTGCAGAGAAAAAGAATAAAATAATATGGTTGAAGAAATTTATAAAGCCGATCCCGGCAGATATGAAGCCGGGATGGAATATCGGAGAAGCGGCAAGAGTGGTATAATGCTTCCCGAGTTGTCGCTTGGTCTATGGCAAAATTTTGGAGAGACGTCTCCTCTGGATAGAAGCAAAGAGATAATGAGGTTTGCATTCGACCATGGCGTCACTTCCTTTGACCTTGCTAATAATTATGGCCCCGGTTATGGTACGGCTGAAGAAACNTTCGGTTATGTCTTTGAAAAATCATTCCGTCCTTATCGAGATGAGATGTTTATTGCGTCTAAAGCCGGATATGATATGTGGCCTGGTCCATATGGAAACTGGGGCTCTCGCAAATATCTNATGGCTTCAATCAATCAAAGTCTGCAGCGAACAAAACTGGATTACTTCGATGTCTTCTATAGCCACCGTTATGATCCGGAGACTCCACTTGAAGAGACTCTCCAGGCATTGGTGGATATTGTAAGAATGGGGAAGGCTCTTTATGTTGGTATCTCACGCTGGCCTTTGGAGGCTACAAAATTTGCTTTTGACTATCTNAGGCANAGAGACACCCCATGTCTGCTATTTCAAGACCGCCTCAATATGATTGACCGTCATNTTGAGGAAAACGGTATTCTTCAATATGTNAGCGAAAGTGGATGCGGATTTATTGGTTTTTCTCCTTTGGCACAAGGTGTGCTGACAAATAGGTATCTGAATGGCATTCCGTCTGATTCTCGTGCAGTGCAGCAGCGNTTTCTTAAGACATCTCAGATCNACGACNATTNNGTATCGAATGTTAGAAAACTTAATGACATTGCCTTACAAAGAGGCCAGACATTGGCACAGATGGCATTGAGTTGGGTGTTGGCGCATTCTGGAGTATCATCACTTATAGTAGGATGCAGCAACACAGCACAACTTTCTGATTCTCTTCAGGCAGTAAAGTCGAAAGACTTTACTCCTGAAGAACTTAATAATATTGATTTAATTGCGTCTAAGATTAGCCTTTGAAGATTATTGCATATGAGATGGATGGTAGCCGAGCAGAAATGCTTCGGTTGCCATTCTTTTTTTGCCCGCAGGTTGCAATTCAAGAATTTCAAGCCATTTGTCAGAACATGCCACAAACATACGTTTCCCTTCAATTTTGATTTTCCCTGCATCTGAGTCGGCAACGTTAGAATCGGAAAGTCTTGTTGAATATATCTTGCATTCGAGAGGACGCCCAGATTCTTCAACTATCACAGTCCACGCTGCCGGATAAGGACTAAGTCCTCTCACATGATTATGTACCATTTCTGAAGTTTTTTGCCAATCTATAAGGCAATCTTCCTTGAAAATTTTAGGAGCCGGTGTGAATTCTCCTTCTGGCTGTGGTGTGGTGGACAATGTCCCATCGATAATGGAATTTACAGTCTCTACCACCATATCTGCTCCGAGATGCATTAGTTTGTCATGAACATCCCCAACATTGTCTTCCGGCAATATTTCAATTTTGCGTTGCATAATCATATCCCCGGTGTCTATCTCATGCTTTAGGAAAAATGTAGTG
>WFLX010088135.1_pt1 | contig 19027 bp, 10 predicted proteins | sample 4967041 | NCBI WGS metagenome assembly WFLX01 (sample SAMN12857096, study PRJNA449069) | gut metagenome | isolation source: stool from male and female vole | host: Microtus ochrogaster | place: USA:Florida | collected 2017
GGCCGCCGGGAAGAAACGGCTGTGGGAGCAGACGGCGCGCGATATGGAGAACATGCAGGTGCTTGATGCGGAGCAGATTGCGGAGAAAGAGGCGGAAAAAACGGCGCTTGCGGAGAAGCTTGTCCGTCTGGCCGAGGAAACGCAGATAATCAAGAAGCGGCACGATTGGAGGAAGACGCAGGAGGATTTGAAGCGCAGGAAAGCGGAGGCGGACGAGGCGGTGAAGCGGGCGCAGGAAGGGGTGAACGGGGAGGCGTATCGGAACGGGAAGCGGTTGTTGCAGGAATGGGAGGCATCGGAAGAAGCCCGTATGTGGTGGGAGCAGCGCAGGGGCGCCGAGCGGGAGGAACGGGAGGCGCAAGCGGGCTTGCAGGCGCAGGAGAACGAATTTTTGGGGCTGTTGGGTGGGTTGCAGTATCTGGAAGCGTATATCAAGAAGTTGGAGGCGCAGGCCGCGGACAAGGAACAGCAAGCGGGATTGGAGGCCGGGGCGGCGGTGGATCTGGCGCAGGAAGAAACAAGCGTGCGTGCCTATACGCAGGCCAGGAACAGCGCCGAGCGTTTTTTGGAAAAAAACGCGACGGCGCGGAAAACGGCGCAGGAAGCGGCCGGGTTGGAGAAAGCCTGCGGAGAATTGGCCTCGCATACCGAAGAACTGACCCGAAAGGCGCAGGAGGCGGAGGAAAGGTTGAAACACGCCGAGGAGGATTTGAAGACNTTGCAGAAAGGCATGGGCGACATGGCCAAAGGGTTGCGCGCCACGCTCTCGGAGGGCGAGATATGCCCCGTCTGCGGCAACAAAATCGAGAGACTGCTCACCGACGNATATTTCGAGAATCTTTACGCCCCCGCCAAAAAGAGGTGGGAGGAAGCCGAAAAAGCCTATAAGACCGCCGATAATTCGCTCAAAACCAATTTAGCGGAACGGAAAGCCAAGGGCGAGAGTTGGGAGGCGGTGAAGCGGAGGTTGCAGGAGAGCCAAAGCCAGCTTGCCGAGGCGGAAGCCTTGTTGGAAAAGGCCTTGCAGCTTCTGCCCACGGCACCGCCTGTGCAGGAGAAAGGGGATGCGCTCGTGGCCTTTCTCACCGAGGAGGAGGCCCGNCGGCAGGGCCGCATGAAGATTCTGCAAGACTTGCAGCAGGCGCGCGCCGCCTGCGAAAAATGCCGGCAACCCTATCAGGACGCGGCTTTGCTGGTGGAGGAACTGCGGGCTGCCTTCGAGGGCGGCGCGCGCCTGCAACCCACAGAGATACAGAAACAGAAAGACCTGATACCCCGTCTGTCGGACGTGAAATCGAAGGTGGTGTCGCTGCGCGACCGCCTCGCCTCGGCCCGGAAGCAACAGGAGGAGCGGACGCAGGCTCTGTCGGCGTTCTACGCGCTCCACGCGGGTATGACCGAGGCGCATCTTGCGGAACTTTCGGAGAAAAAGGGACAGATAGAGGAATGCAAGACGCTCTGCAAGNGGCAAGAAGACGCGCTTACCGCGGCCTTGGCGCGGCAGGAACAGATAGAGAAAGAGAGCGAACGGCACACGGCGGNCAGACCCGCCGAAGCCACGGAGCAGGATTCCGTGGAGGTTTTGGCCGCGCTTCTCTCCGACAAGGAACGCGAAAGGGAGGAGGACAACCGCCGTTGGGGCGCGCTCGAGCAGTTGTTGAAAGCCGAGGAGGCGCAACGTCAAAAACTTCTTGAAAAACAGGCCGAAATGGAAAGGTTGGGCAAGGACTACGAACGTTGGGAACGGCTCAACAAACTCTTCGGAAGCGCCGACGGAAACAAGTTCCGCAAGATCGTGCTCAACTTCATGATGGACGAATTGCTTTCGCACGCCAACGATCATCTGCGCCGCCTCACCGACCGCTACCGCATGGAGAGCAGTTTCGGCTCTTTCGTGATTCTGGTGCGCGACCTGCACGACGGAGGCAGCCTGCGTTCGGCTTCCTCGCTTTCGGGCGGCGAGAGTTTNCTGGTATCCTTGGCTTTGGCGCTGGGACTGTCCTCGTTCAACGGCGCGCGGGTCACCACCGACATCCTCTTTATCGACGAGGGTTTCGGCACCCTCAGCGGCAATGCCCTCGAACCGGCCGTATCGGCCTTGGAACGCCTGCACAACAGCGACGGGCGCAAAGTGGCCATCATCAGCCATGTGGCCGCCCTGCGCGAGCGCATCCGCACNCANATTNGNGTGGAGCGGGTGGATCCCACCAAGAGTTCTATCCGTGTGGTGGGGTAGGGTCTATCGCGATGCCTTTCGGCAATCCTCGCAGACACCTTTTATCATATAGTTGATGGAATGGGCGGTAAAGCCCTCGGGAAGCGTGCTTTGCGGAATGGGGGCGGCGGGAAAGCAATAGGTCTTGCGGCAGTGCTCGCAGTAGAAATGGACGTGCAGGTCGTGGATGCCGCAGTGGTCGGGGTCGGGACAGCCTTCGTACTTGATGACGCCCTCGCCGTCTTCGAAAGCGTGCACGAGATGATGTTCGAGAAAGAGGGTCAAGGCGCGGAAGATGCTCGATTTATCCAAGGTTTCCAAAATCTCCTCCAACTCGGAAAGCGACACCGGCCTTTCCTGCGCCGCAAGCGCTTTCCACACTAAAATACGGTTGGAAGTGGGCTTCACCCCGTGTTCCGAAAGATGTTTCTCGCCGTTTTTTTCCGAAAGCTCCATATGCAGGCCGGGTTTTCTACCAGTTCACGAAAGCCCGTTGGTAGATGTCGTCCACCAGTTCCTCGGTGATTTCCTGTATCAGACCCGATTCTACGGTGGAGAGGCTCAGGCGGGCGTCGTAGTCGCGGTAGCGTGAGAAGTTCTGTGTGAAACTGAATTTGCTGTCGAAGCGGTTTACATATTTTACCTGCACGGTGATGGTGAGGCGGTTGAGGGCGGCCTGGTCGTTGCCTTGAATGGATTGGGGCGTGACCGTGTAGCCGGTGATGGAGCCCGAGAACTGCAAGTCGGCAAAGCCTTCCACCACGGGCAGACCGCTTTGGTTGCTCAGGTATTCGCGCAGGTAGTCGGTAAAGACCGAGCTCAGGGTGGGTTGCACCGAGGCGGCGCGGTTGCGGAAATAGCCTACGCTCAGGGTCTTGGCTTCGGGAGGAATGGAGGCTCCGGTAAACGAATACACGCCGCAGCCGCTCGTCAGCCACATTCCCGCCACCAGCAGCAGGATGCCTGCCGCACGGCGCCTCATATTAATATAGGATTTCCCGTTCATTCTTCCAAAGAAATTCCGTATTCCTTGATTTTCCGATAGATGGTGCGCTCGGAAATCCCCAGTTCGGCGGCGGCCTTGCGGCGGTTGCCGTGATTCTTCTCCAAGGCTTTCTCGATAAGCGTCCTTTCGCCCTTGCCCAAGCTCAAATCTTCCGGCACCACCTCGGGGGAGTTGATGATTTCCACCGCATCGGGTGCGGGGTGAGGGACGGGGGTAGACGGAAGAATCGTATAGGAGGGGGCGGGAGAGGGGGAGAACTGCGATACGGCCTGTTTGAGCTGCTGGATGTCTTTCTGCATGTCGAACAGCACGCTGTAAAGGATTTCGCGTTCGGACATGCCGCCCGCCGCCTCCCGTCCGTGNCCCAGAAGCACGGGCAGGTTGGAGCTCTCCGTCCGGGGCAGCGAGCGTTGCAGGGCTTCGGCGCTCAAAGGCCGTTCCTTCTCTATGATGGTGATTTGCTCGCTGATGTTCTTCAGCTCGCGGATGTTGCCCGGCCAGGGGTAGGAGAGCAGGAGGCGGCGGGCTTCGTCGCTGAGCGTGAGCGGGGGGATGTGATATTTCTCGCTGATGTCGGTGGAGAACTTGCGGAACAGCAGTTCGATGTCTTCGGGGCGCTGTTTGAGCGAGGGCACTTGAATCGTAATGGCGTTGAGCCTGTAATACAGGTCTTCGCGGAACTTGCCCATGCGGATCTGTTCGGGAATGTTGACGTTGGTGGCGGCCACCACGCGCACATTGGTCTTCTGCACTTTCGAGGAGCCCACTTTAAGGAACTCGCCGGTCTCGAGCACGCGCAGCAGACGTGCCTGCGTGCTGACAGGCAGTTCGGCCACTTCATCGAGAAAGATGGTGCCTCCGTCGGCTTCTTCGAAATAGCCTTTGCGGGCTTCGCGGGCATCAGTAAAGGCGCCTTTCTCGTGTCCGAAGAGTTCGGAATCGATGGTGCCTTCGGGTATGGCGCCGCAGTTGATAGCCACGTAGTTGCGGTGCTTGCGGGGGCTGAGTTCGTGCACGATTTTCGGAAAGAACTCCTTGCCCACGCCGCTCTCTCCCAACACCAGCACGCTCAGATCGGTGCCGGCCACTTGGGCGGCGATGTCGATGGCGCGGTTCAGCAGGGGCGAGTTGCCGATGATGCCGAAGCGTTGTTTGATGCTCTGCAGTTCCACAGGTTCTTTTACTTCATGTTCGTGTAGACGTTCTGCACGTCGTCGTCTTCCTCTATCTTGTCCACCAGTTTCTGCACGTCTTCCTGTTCGGCTTCGCTCAGTTCCTTGGTGTCGGTGGGAATGCGGTCGAAGCGGGCGCTGACCAGTTCGAAGTGGTTTTCTTCGATATATTTCTGTATGTCGCCGTAGGCTTCGAAGGGGGCGTAAATGGTGATGTTGCCGCTTTCCTCATCCATAAAGAGTTCGTCGATGCCGCAGTCGATCATCTCCAGCTCGAGGTCGTCGAGGGCGAGGCCTTCCTTGGGTTTGATGTTGAACACGCATTTGTGTTCGAACATGAAGGTGAGGCAGCCTGTCACGCCGAGCGAGCAGCCGGCTTTGGTAAAGTAGGAGCGGATGTTGGCTACGGTGCGTTGGTGGTTGTCGGTGGCGGTTTCGATGAGGATGCCGATGCCGTGGGGGCCGTATCCTTCGTATACGATTTCCTTGTAGTCTTTCTGGTCTTTCTCGGTGGCGCGGCGGATGGCGCGTTCGATGTTGTCCTTGGGCATGTTCTCGCTCTTGGCCGTCTGGATGATGGCTCTCAAGCGGGGGTTGGTGGCGGGATCGCTGCCGCTCTTGGCGGCCATAGTGATTTCTTTGCCCAGGCGGGTAAAGGTGCGGGCCATGTTGCCCCAGCGTTTGAATTTACGGGCTTTACGATACTCAAATGCTCTTCCCATTGCGGTATGGTTTTATTGTTATTATTTACTATTTATTATTTACTATTTACTGTCCTGCGCACGGGGCTGTACGGAAGCTCGTTTTTTGCTCCACGCTTGTCGCTTCGCGACGTGCGCAATGTCGCAAAAAGCCGACTTCCTATCCGCCCCTTTGCCAGCCCGAGGCCAAACGTGTCGTTCGGAAGTGCCTTAAAGTCTGCCCGCGAAAGTTTTGCCGTTGAGGCGGACGAGTCGGGCGGCACCCCCATCATGTCGTGCCGTAGGCTCGGCCGAAGCAACGCGCAAAACTCGCGGGATGCNNNGCACTTTNCAGCACGGAGAACGACCGTTTGGCCTGCTACACGCGCCTCTGTCTACCGCCGTTGTTGTTGGCGGGCGAGTTCCTGCTGGCGGCGGGCCATCTCCTCCAGCCGGAGCTGGAACTTCGATTTCTTGACGGGCTTCTTCTTGTTCTCCTGAATGCGGGCCCGCACCTTGTCATCGTCGATGAGCCTGCGGATGAGGAACATCTGCAGGAACGTGATGAGGGTGGAAATCGTATAGTAGTAGTTCAGGGCCACGGGGTAGCTGTTGAGCAGGCCGAGGAACATGATCGGCATCACATACATCATGAACTTCATGCCCGGCATGGTGTTGCCCGAAGACTGCATCTTCATCGTGATGCGGGTATAGAGCAGGTTGGTGACGGCCATCATCAACGCGAAGGCGCTCACGTGCGAACCATAGGCGGGAATGCGGAAAGGCAGGTAGAAGAGCACATCGTAACTCGAAAGGTCGTCCACCCANAGGAAAGGCTGCTGCCGCAACTCGATGGCGGCGGGGAAGAAGCGGAACATCGCCATGATGATGGGAAGCTGGAAAAGCATGGGCAGACAGCCCGNCATNGGACTGATGCCCGCTTTCTTATAAAGGCTCATCACCGCCTTCTGCTTGTCCATGGCCTGTTCCTGCTTGGGATATTTCGCATCCAACGCCTTNACNTCCGGCTGAATCACCCGCATCTTGGCCGAGGAAACATAGGACTTGTAGGTGAAGGGGAAAATCACAATCTTCAGCAAGATGGTGAGTATAAGGATGATGAGGCCATAGCGCAGGCCTTTGGATTCCAGAAAGTCGAATACGGGAATCACCGCCCAACGGCTTATCCAGCGCGTGAGGAAGAAATCGCCGAGAAAAATCTGTTTTTCGAGGTCGAGGTCGTAGGATTGCAGGATACGGTATTTATTGGGGCCCGCAAACAGTTCCATGCGCACGCTCTGTCGGGGCAGTCCGTCGTAGGGGATACCGATATTGGCCTCGCAATCTTTCAGATAGTCGGGGTCGGCCTGACGGCGGGTATAGCAACGCAGGTCGGCGGTGGCAAAACTTTCGTCGGCGATGAGGGCGGTGGAGAAAAACTGCTGCTTGAACGAAATCCAGCGCGAGGGCGTGGAGAGGGTTTCCGCATCGTCGCGGTTCTTCTTGAGATTCTGCACCTTGTCCGAAACAGGCTTGTAGTAGACCGTGGTGTAGGTCTCCTCCATCCGCTTGCCCTTTTCGAGCGCTTCCAGACGGGTGTTCCAGATAAGGTCGACGAAAGGCGTGTTGGAAGCGATCAGATCCTGGGTATTGACCAGATTGAGGTCTATCCCGATGCGGTAATCGTTGCCGCGNACCGTGTACACCCATTCTAAATAGCGGGTGGTGTCGGCGTTGGGGTAGAGGCGCATACGGGCCACGAGGCTGTCGTTGCCGCCCACGCTGTCGCGTTCGGGCGCCACCCATTCAAAATAACACTGGTCGGTGCGCACGCTGCGGTTCATGGCAAAGAAACGCAGATAGAATTCGGTGCGTTCTTCGTCGAAAAGGGTCAGCGCCTCTTTCTTATAGGTGAGGTAATCGTGAAGCGTGATGCCGGCGATGCGGCCGCCCTTGGTGTTGAAATCGAGGGTGAATACCTCGTTTTTAAGCGTGTGGTGTTCCTCCTCTCCCTGCATGGCCGCCGAAAACGGATTGCCGTCGTCGACCGGGGTGGCGGGAGCGTTTACGGAGCCCGAGGCTGCGGTATCTATGGAGGCGGTGGCGTTTTCGGCGGCCTCCTGTGCCGCGCCCGCTTGTTCGGCGGCTTCTTTCACCACCTGTTCGGTCTGAGCCTTGCGTTGCTTTTCCATGCGGGCCGTCTGCCAATAGGAGAAACCCAACAGCACGAAAAAGATAAGGACCAGTCCGATGACGTTTTGCTTGTTCATCTCTATCTTGTATAAAGGGCGCAAAGGTAGGGAAAAAAACATACACTGACAATATGGCACGCCTTGGGTGGCATAGGGGAAAAGGCGCGTTTGGATATAAAAACTTTATGTGTATATTAGCAAATCTGCATCGTGCAGAAATATATTAAAACATATAGAATATGAAAAAGTTACTTTTTCTGATGATATTCGGNGNNCTNGTTTCGGGCCTGCATGCCCAAAGCGTGTTCGCCGGTTATGAAACCTCAAAGACCACGGGCGTGGCCGTGCATACCTTCAGCGCTTCGGCCACCGTCATCAACCTTTCGTCAGACTACGACCAACTCGAACTCCGTTGGATAGGAAAAACCGGGCTTTGCGCCTCCAACGATTACTTGAGCTTCACTTCCTCCACCCGCACGAACAATTTCGAAATCGGTTTCGATTTCCCCTTTGCGGAAAAGACCATGAAATACTTCGGTCTTACGGCGGGCGGCATGCTGTTTTTCGGGGAAAGCGATGTGTTGGAGCCCGCGGTGGACTTCAGCACTCAAACCAATACCTCGGCCACCGACTATGTTTATTTCATACCCGCTGCCGTTAAGAGTAAATTCTTGACTAGCTACACATTGGCCTACAAGTCTCTTACGGCGGGCACGGGTGCGTGCGTGCGCTACGAGAAAGTGCAGGACACCGTTTTCATCGCCTACGAGAATCTGCAAATGGAGGACGTATTGGGAAATGTGCTGACCCTTTCGTTTCAGTACGCTTTCGATAAGAGCGGCAAGCTGAGTTTCCGCCCCGTTTCCATGAATCCGACGGAACCGGCGGTGACGACGACAGGCGCCGCTGATCAGGGTGCGTACTGGTGGGCATGTTCGTTGGGCTTGGTGTCGAAGAATCAGGGNTCGAACAACCTCCTCTTCATCCAGCCTAATGGAACTAAGCACACAGCGAGGACATACATGGAAATCACCCAAGCGTCGCATCCCGCGGNGGGCGAAAGCTATAACTTCGTGTCCGGCAGCAACGAATGCGTAGCGGTGGCTTCTCCGCAGGTGAACTGGGACTATGATGTCATGGGCACCTCCTTGGTCTTGAACCCCTCCAACGCCATGACATGGAACGCGGAGGCTCCCTCCACGCTCTTCGTCCTTTCTACCGAAAACCCGTTGACGGGAGAGAACCTGCCCCAGAACGGCACCTTGTATCCCAATGGAGGCACCGTAGGTTCGAGCGCGTTCGTCACCACGGGAACATACAATAAAGCCTACAAACGGAATTACTTCCAGCGCGACAAGGTGGACAATCTGGAGGGGAGCGNCACCTTCTATCTCTACGCTTTTCCCTATAATAATGAAAATTGTGGAGGTGGACCGCTTTACAACACCACCGACATTCCCTTTCAATCGTTCCGCACCAATTATAAGGCACCGGCCTCCCTGCGTGTGAAATCCGTTACGTCTACAAGCGCGGAATTGCAGGTGGCCGTTGACGCGAAGGCCACACGCTATATGCTGGCTTTCGACACGCTTCAGCTCGACCCGCAGGCCGATATGAAAGTCGACGAGACCAAAAAATATGCGGCCGGCGATAAAATCACTATCGGCAACCGTCAGCTGACGGTGCTTGAGCCTTGTGCCTCAAACCCCGAATACACATGGACGGGCTTGAAAAAGGGCAGGGACTATTATTGCTATGCATGGTCGGTGAATCCCGAACGGGATTGGTATTCGCGCGGGGCGGCCCAGTGCGGGGTGGCTCCGGTGCGCACTTTGCCCGCNACCCNCAACTTCAATGCGGCGGCTGCCGNNAACATCAATCTCGAAAGCGGGAACCTGCCCGCCGGTTGGGAAGAAGTATCGAACAATACGTATGAATATGTGGTTCGCGAAGTTCTTAACCGCAAGGTGCTTTCGGTGCAGAGTACCGGCTATGGGGTTGCGGATCCGAGTGATCCGTCGAAGGTAGCCATCATGCTCTCGCAGAGTGCCATTGTCTCTCCCTATATAAACAGGGGAGAGAGCGAAAACGGCGTGAAAGCGACCATAGAATTTGTCTTTTGGGGGCTTGATGGCAATACAGTGATAGCTTCCCTACCTAAATCGACAGATAAGGTGTTTGTGGAATGTGAGGATGAGAACGGCCAGTGGAGTGAAATCGGCACAGTGAAGTCGTCGGCTTCGGTATCGGGCGGAGTCCATACGCTTGTCATCCCCAGTTTCATGCCGAAAGAGATATTCCGTCTCCGCTTTAGGCTGGAATCCACCACCGAACTTCCCGACGAAACCTCCCATACCGTTTATTTTGCGGGTATCAGCAATATCCGCATCGAGTCCCTGTCTCCCGAAGATCCCGACGAACCCGTGTGTGAGGCGGTGAAGTACCTGCAGGTGGAGGACGGCAGCCTGACACCCGACGGTGTTACCTTGAAATGGTATGACGAAAACAACGATCCCGCACCTTTGGAATACAGTGTTCTCTATAAAGAGGAGTCGGAAGAGGAATGGAACGTCTATCCCACCACCCGTACGAATGCTTCGCTGACCGGTCTGCAGGCCGGCAGTTCGTATACGGCTATGGTGCGCACCTATTGCACGTATGAGGACAGCAGCGAGCTTTCGACCCCGGTTACCTTCACGATTCCTTCGTGCGGAGCGCCCACTTCGGTGCTCGCCAGCAACCTCCAGGCCACTTCGGTAGACCTTTCGTGGGAGGGAAGCGGTTTGAGCTACGCCGTGGTCTACGCACCGCGCGTGGGGAACACCGACTCCGTTATCCTCTATACCGAACAGAAGACCCTCCCGCTGACGGAACTGACCCCGAACACGCCTTATAAAGCTTATGTGATGTCCTATTGCGGGGCGGAAAATACCGTGCCGTCCAATCCTTCGGCCACGGTGTATTTCAATACGCCTGAAGCGTGCACCGCTCCCGAACTCGAGTTGGTGGAGGGCAGCGTGACCTGGCAGAGCGCCTGGTTCACCATCAAGTCGCCGGCAATAGACCGTCAGATCCGCATCTTTGCGAAAGACAGTCTGNTCTGCCCCGTAGAATACGGTTATGTATCGCAGAAGGATACGCTGAAACCGAACGGCTTTATCGATTGCGAGAACACCACCTACGTGATTATGGCGCGCTCGCTCTGCACAACCGATACCAGCGAGTGGTCGGAGGGATTGGAATTCACTACCTTGCCCGTACCCGAGTGCGGTGCCCCTTCGAACCTGCAGGCGTGGGTGGAAGCCGATGGCCGCTCCGCCACCGTAAGCTGGACGGCAGGTGAGAACAATAAGTCGTGGCTGTTGATGCACAAGGAAAAATCCGCGCAGCGATACGATACGCTCCCGGTATCGAAACCCTTCTCCGCTTTCTACGGACTCAAAGCCAATACGGTCTATACGTGGCGGATTCAGGCCAACTGCGACCGCTACCTATACAGCAATCTCGTCTACGGCGAGGATTTCTCCACCGCCACCGAGGTATCGCTTTCTTCGGCCTTGTTCGCCGACAAGTTGCGGATGCGGGTGGACGCGAATCGGATTGAAATCGAGAATGCGGACGGGGTGTACATCAAGACCCTGGAAGTGATTTCGATGGATGGAAAACGTCTGAGAACCTATACGATAAATTCGTCTGACAATGTATTGATTCCGCANACCCTGCCTTTCGGCCCGGCGGTGTTCCGTATCACGGGCAAGGGCGGACAGACGGCGGTTTATAAATGGATAATAAAATAAAACACAACACAACTACATGAAAAGAATTGCAATGGTATGTGCCTGCCTGTTNTTAGGCTGGGCGGGCGTTTTTGCCCAAGAGGGCAAAGAAGTCTACGAGGGCAAGAACGGTGCCAAGGTGACCATTTTCGGAAACCTGATGAGTTTCGATATGGTGGGCATTTCGGATGACGGCCGTTTCTTCTATGGCTCCTCGGAGGGCGGTTCCTCCTTTATCTACGAAGTGGGNGAAGGAAAGATGCATTCCTTGAGCGATGAGAACATCGGTCTGCTGCGGGTGAAGGATCTCAACAACTATGCCTCCACCCGATATACGATGATAGAGGGTAAGAAATACTATCCCTCGGATGATATATATTATACGCATCAGGAGTTTGAATTGCTGACCGCCTCGGGCGACCTCAAGACCCTTTTCGGCGGCTATTTCGACCCGGGTTCGAACGGTGGGTGGACAGCCTACGGAACCTTGCGCATTGATGCCGTGAGCGGCGAAATCATCGACACCCTCGCCTGGGTATGGCCCGAGATGCAGCGCCCCGGCTACATGAACAAGGCATTCTGGGCCTCGGACAACGGCAGGATTGTGGTGGGCACCTCCTCGGCACCCTTCGCCCTCACCAATACCTCGCCTGTATTCTGGGATATGAAAGCGGATACGAACTATTACGTAGGGATAGGAGAGGATAAGGAGAACGGCACCACCGAAGGCGCCTTGGCTTCGTGCAACAATGCGGGAACCGTCCTTTGCGGCAATATCAGCGACAACCATTACGATCGTGCCTTTATCTTCCTCTACGACACGACCGCCCGTACNTTCGACCGCTTNGAGATACCTCGTTGGGCGGGCTCCTTGTCTTCGTCGGCCTCTGCGGTATCCGAAACCGGCATCGTGGTGGGCATCGAGGATTTGAACACCTTTATCTACGACATGAACAGCGGCGAGAAGTATGAGATGGTCGAATATCTCCGCTATCTCTACGGCCTGGAACTTCCCGCGGACGCCGTTCCTTTCAATACCACCTCGCAGATTTCCGACAACGGCCGGGTGATTGTGGGAACGGGCAATCCCAATGCGGAGATTCCTTATCTGATCGAGTTGGGCGAACATCAGATCCATGCCGTGGCGAGAAACGTCAAGGCCCGTCAGACAAGAGGTACCGACAAGGTGACGGTGGATTGGAAAAAGCCTCTTATCGGCGAATACCCCCTGAAAGGCTATTGGGTATATCGCGACGACGTGAAGGTGAGCCCCGTGATGCTGGGTGTCAATGAGGTTTCGTTTACCGACGAGGCTGTGCCGAGCGGCATGCATACCTATGCCGTGCAGGCGGTGTACGAAGATAATGTGGAGGCGGAACTCGCCGCCGCCGCTCCCATCCGTGTGACGGAAGCCAACGGATGTCTGCCCGTGCAGAAGATTTATCAAGATATTCTCTACAACCGCACCGTGACCCTCTATTGGGATCTGCCTTCCGATGAGGCGACCGTTCTCTCCGCAAAGAAATCGGCCGCGAAAGGCTACAAGGCGCAGGATCTTGATGTCGTGGACGTTTTCAATGTAAGGAATTCCAACGCAAGTTCGGCGGTACGCATCGGAAAGTATGTCTATGCGACGGCCTTCCAATCGGATTTAGTCACGATTCTCAACGCCGAGACGGGCGAGATAGCGAAGACGGTGGCCGTGAAGAACTTTAACGGAGCCTACGACCTCACCGCCCACGGACATACGATCTATGCGGTCGGCAACGACTATCTGGTGCGCGAGCTCAACATCAACCCCGCCGATCCTTTGGATGTGCAGCTAGGTAATTTCTGGACTGCCAAGAAGAATGGCAAACTGTATCATATCGCCTATGTGGAAAACAGAGACAATGCCATCAACAATGGCAAAGACTATCTGGCTCTGGGTTCCTATAACAACGTGATGTTCTATCCCGTCGCTCCCTTGGGCGAGAACGATACCCTGCCCGGAAGCGAGAAATTCAATTTCAGGGCGTATTCGATTGGCGGCAGCGAGGCACACGACGGCAAACTGTATGTGGCCAACCAAAGCAGTGTGAGCGGCAGCGAGGTTGCCGTGTTCGACCTTGCCACCGGACAAAGGCTCTCTTCGCAGGATTTGGTCAAGCTTCCTCAGATTGCCTCGGAGATCGGAAGATTGGGCATGTTCGTGTCGGGCATCACCAAGAGCGAGCTGGAAGACGGCATGGTGCTTCTGCAATGTCTGGTGCAGCCCCGCGAATTGGTCGCCTCCAACCTTCTCATGAACTTGGAGTTGGAAAGCTGGCCGGAAACGACGGGCTACAACGTGTACCGCAACGGAGAGAAAATCAATACCGAAATCGTCAGGGCGCGGCATTACAGCGATATGGTCTACGAAGCGGGCGAGTATGAATATACGATAGAGTATGTGTCCAATACCTGCACCAGTTCTTCGTCCGAAGCCGGCGTGAGCGAGAAGGTGGTGATCAATCCCATCGGAACGTGCGAGAAGCCCGGCAAGGTGGCGGCGAAGGAGTCGAACAATCAGGTGATTGTGACNTGGACGCGTCCGAGCTACAGCAGCAGCGGCAGCGCATGGGTCGGTATCAATATCTACCGCAACGGCGAGCAGATGGTGGACCTCNTGCGCGANGAACGTTGGCTCGATATCGATAAACTGCAGAAAGACAAGGAATACGTATATGTAGTGGAGGCTTTTTACGACAACTCCTGCGTGGCTTCCGACACGGTATCCATCACACCTACCTTCCAAGGGGTGGCCATGCCTCCCTCCGTTCCGGTGCTTTCCTCCCGTCAGGGTGCCGACAACACCTATGATGTGGAATTGACTTGGGAATTGCCNTATTTTGAAGAGCCTATGGCCTACGGCTACTGCGGCGCCCCCGTCCTTGGAATGACACCGTCCGGCGTTTCTTCCCTCTTCGCCCTTATCGGTTGGGACACCGCTTCGATTCCCGTTTTCGAAGACCTCTATCTGGTGGGTATGGAATATATCGTGGGTACCACCAATCTGACCTCTTTGGCCGGCGTGGTGTATATCAACGACCGTATCGTGCATACCGAGCATGTGCTGGAACGTTATGAGGCGGGAGAGTGGAACACCCTCTATTTCAGCAAGGCTATCGCCATGAATTACAANACCGATNTGGCCGTGGGCTATCTGGCCACGTTCGATCCGAGCGCGTTGAACGGGGAAGTAGTGGTTCATGACGCGGGTCCCGGCAAGCGGGCTTTCTCCGACATCCTCTCGTTCGATGGCAAGAACTCCACGACTTTGGCGGCTTACGGTCTTGACGCCAACTTGTGTATCAACGCCTTGATTGTGCGCCAGCGCGACCTGGAAACCGCTGCCTTGGCTCCCGATCCCGCCGCATACCTGCAGGAAAGGATGATAAGGACGGATATGCCGAGGACGGCGGCTTCCTCCTCGGTTCTCACCAATGCCCCCAAGACTTCGAGCGAAAACATCAAGTTGCTCGGCTTCAACGTGTACGACGAGAATAATGCGAAATTGAACGACAGTCTGCTGACGGGCTTCAAGTTCGCGCAGAGCGGTCTGGTCAAGGGCCATGAATACGGCTATACGGTAGGCGCGCAGTACGAAGGCGCGGACGAACAGCTTGCCGAGACCCTTTGGCTCAACCTTACCGAAACNGATATCGAGGAGGGCGAGGCCTTCGGTCNGCGCCTCTATCCCAATCCTGTGGGTGAGACTCTGAACATAAAAGGCGAATACCGTTCGCTCTTTATCACCGACCTTGCCGGAAAGCGGGTGGGGAATGTGTGGAAAAACACCGAAGCTGTTTCGATGTCGGCTTTGCAAAGCGGTGTCTATCTGCTGCATTTTACCTTGCTCGACGGAAGGAATCTGGTGGTGAAGGTGGTGAAGAAGTAGCCCTAAGGAAATCCTTACGGAAAAGGGAGGCCAACCAAGTTGTGCCTCCCTTCTTTTTTTTGTATATTTGCAGGTTTTGTTGAAAATTTAAAACTAAGAATATGAGTTTTAGAATCGTTGTTTTGGCCAAGCAGGTTCCCGACACGCGCAATGTGGGCAAAGACGCCATGAAAGAAGACGGAACCATCAACCGGGCCGCCCTTCCGGCCATCTACAATCCGGAAGACCTCAATGCCTTGGAAATGGCAATCCAGATTAAGGAAAAAGTGCAGGGTGCCGAGATTTTCGTGCTGACGATGGGCCCCGGACGTGCGGCCGAAATCGTGCGCGAGTCCATGTACCGCGGCGCGGACGCCGGCTGCGTGGTGAGCGACATGAAATTTGCGGGTGCCGATACGTTGGCCACCTCGTATACGCTTTCGATGGCGTTGCGCAAGCTCGCCCCCTTCGACGTGGTGCTGTGCGGCCGTCAGGCCATCGACGGCGACACCGCCCAGGTGGGCCCGCAGACCGCCGAGAAGCTGCATATGCCGCAGATCACCTATGCCGAAGAACTGGTGAACGTGGATGCGAAGAACATCACGATCAAACGCCGTCTGGAACGTGGCGTGGAAACGGTTTCTTCCCCGCTCCCGTGTCTGGTCACCGTGCACGGTTCGGCCAAGGAATGCCGTCCNCGTCATGCGGTGCGGGTGATGCGCTACAAGCACGCCGCCGCGCCCAACGAACTGGCGCAGGCCTCCGAGACGCGCAAAGCCAAGGTGCAGGCCAACAAAGCCTTGCAGATAGGNGAGTGGACCGCCGCCGACCTCGACGCCGATCCCGCCCGTCTGGGTATGAACGGCTCGCCCACCAAGGTGAAGAAAATCGACAACGTGGTGTTGGTGCACAAGGAAGCCAAACGGATAGACGGTTCGGACGCTTCCGTCAACGAATTGGTTAAAGAATTGATTTCGTCCCATATCATCGGATAGGGGAGAAGTTTCGCAAATTCCTCAAAATCAAAAAGAACATGAACAACGTATTTGTATATTGCGAAGTGACCGAGGAACGCGGCATTGCCGACGTGAGCCTCGAACTGCTCTCCAAAGGGCGCAAATTGGCCGACACCCTCGGGGTCGGTCTGGAAGCGATTGTCATCGGACACGAGGTGAAGGACTTGGAAAAGACGCTCTATCCCTATGGCGTGGACGTCATCCACTATGCCGACGACAAGCGTCTGTTTCCTTTCACCACCTTGCCGCACACCTCCATCGTGGTGAAGCTGGCGCAGGAGCTCAAACCCGAAATCCTGCTTTTCGGCGCCACCTCGGTGGGTCGGGACATGGCTCCCCGCGTGGCTTCCAGTCTGCTNTGCGGCCTCACCGCCGACTGCACCAGCCTCGAAATCGGCGACCACGAAGACCTCAAGACCAAAGAAGTCTANAAGAATCTGCTCTATCAGATCCGTCCCGCNTTCGGNGGCAACATCATCGCCACGATCGTGAATCCTTCNACGCGGCCGCAGATGGCCACCGTGCGCGAGGGCGTGATGAAGAAAGAAATCTACAAGGCCGACTACAAGGGCAAGCTGGAACGCATCGACGTGGACAAGTATGTGGAGGCTTCCGATTTCGTATGTCAGATTATCGACCGTGCCATCGAAGCGCAGAAAGTCAACATCAAGGGGGCGCAGATTATCGTGGCCGGCGGTTACGGCATGGGCAGCCGCGAGAATTTCAAGATGCTCTACGAACTGGCCGACCTGCTGGGCGGCGAGGTAGGCGCCACCCGTGCCGCCGTGGATGCGGGCAGGATCGAACACGTACGTCAGATAGGCCAGACCGGTGTGACGTTCCGTCCCACGCTCTATATCGCCTGCGGTATCTCGGGCTCGGTACAGCACCGTGCCGGTATGGATCAGTCGGGCAAGATCATCAGCATCAACACCGACCCCGACGCGCCCATGAACGCCATCGCCGACTATGTGATTACGGCCTCGGCGCTGGACGTGGTGCCCAAACTCATCAAGTATTATAAGGAAAACTCCAAATAAAGACACAGACCATGAATTTCTATAGCGATAACGAGGCTCTTAAATTCCATTTGAATCACCCGCAGATGAAAAAATGCGTGGATTTGAAGGAAAACGGCTATACCGACAAAGATAAGTTCGACTACGCGCCCGAGAATTTCGAGGACGCGATGGACAGTTATGAAAAGGTGATGGAGATTATCGGCGACATTTCGGCCAACGTGCTGGATAAGAACGCCGAAGAAGTGGATCACGAAGGTCCTCAGGTGATTGACGGCCGGGTGAAGTACGCCCGCGGCACGCAGGAGAACCACGATGTGCTGACGCAGGCGGGTGTCTACGGACTTGCCCTGCCGCGCCAATACAACGGTCTGAATTTCTCNATCGTGCCTTATGTGATGGCGGCCGAAATCGTGTCGCGCGGCGATGCGGGCTTCGCCAACATCTGGGGCTTGCAGGACTGCGCCGAAACCATCTGCGAGTTCGCTTCCGANGAAATCAAGCAGGAATTCCTGCCGCGCATCCACGAGGGCAAGACGTGCAGCATGGACCTTACCGANCCCGACGCGGGCAGCGACTTGCAGGCCGTGCAGCTCAAGGCCACCTACGACGAGGCCAAGGGCATGTGGATGCTCAACGGCGTNAAGCGTTTCATCACCAACGGCGACGCCGATATAAAANTNGTGCTGGCACGCAGCGAGGAGGGCACGCGCGATGGCCGTGGCCTTTCGTATTTCGTGCACGACCGTGCCTGGGGCGGGGTGCGGGTGCGCCGTATCGAGAACAAGTTGGGTATCAAGGGTTCGCCCACCTGCGAGTTGGTGTTCACCAACGCGCCCGCCCGTCTGGTGGGCGAGCGTAAGCTGGGCTTGATCAAATACGTGATGTCGTTGATGAACGGCGCACGATTGGGCGTGGGCGCCCAATCGGTGGGGCTTTCGGAAGCCGCCTACCGCACCGCGCTCAAATATGCCGGCGAACGCGAACAGTTCGGCAAGGCGATCATCGGGTTCCCCGCCGTCTACGAATTGCTGGCGGTGATGAAGGCCAAACTGGACGCCGCCCGTTCGGTGCTCTACGAGACCTCGCGTGCCGTGGATCTGAGCAAGACCTATGCGGCAATGGTGAACGAGGGTGTGAAACTCACCCCCGAGCAGCGTGCCGAGATGAAGCTCTATCAGCGCAACGCCGATATGCTGACGCCTATCCTGAAGATGTTTTCGAGCGAATACGCGAATCAGATTGCCTACGATGCCATTCAGATTCACGGTGGTACGGGCTTCATGAAGGATTTTCCCGTGGAGCGCATGTATCGCGACGCCCGCATCCTGACGATTTACGAGGGTACGTCGCAGTTGCAGGTGGTGGCGGCTATCCGTCACGTGCTCAACGGCAATGCCTCCAAGTTGATCGAAAGCTACGAGCAGGAGACCGTGAAGGCCGAATTGCAGCCTCTGCGCGACATCCTCAAACGGATGCACGCCGAACTGGACAAGGCCGTGGAGACCGTCAAGGGTATGGGCAGCGACGAGTTGGTGGATTTCCACGCCCGTCGTCTGGTGGAGATTGCCGGATACACCATTCTCGGCAACCTCGTGTTGCTCGATGCCGAGCGCAGCGAGGCTTTCCGCAAGAGCGCGGAAGTGTTCGTGGCCTACGGCGAGGGTATGGTGCAGCGTCATGCTTCGTTCATCGCTGCGTTCAGACCCGAAAGCGTGGAGTTTTATAAATAATGGTCTATAACAAAGTATTGTGCATAGCCGGAAGTGAAAACTTGGGCTGTGCGGGCGTGCAGGCCGACATCAAAGCGGTGTCGGCCTGCGGTGCTTTCGGGGCCGGCGCGGTGACGTGTCTGGTGAACAAGGACAGCCTCCATGTCAAGGGGGTGCATCCGTTGCCCGTGGAATGGGTGGTGGAGGCGGTGCGTCTGTTTCTCGACGACCCGAAAGCCGAGGCCATCAAGACGGGTATGCTCTTTACCCGCGAGTTGATAGAGGCTCTGGCGGGGCTTCTCAAAAATTATCCCGAAATTCCCAAGGTGGTGGATCCCGTC
>WFLX010008827.1_pt1 | contig 19025 bp, 16 predicted proteins | sample 4967041 | NCBI WGS metagenome assembly WFLX01 (sample SAMN12857096, study PRJNA449069) | gut metagenome | isolation source: stool from male and female vole | host: Microtus ochrogaster | place: USA:Florida | collected 2017
GGACTGATTTGCCACACTCTATTAGAGGGTCGTAGGAAACCGGAAGATGAAGATGTGGGAAAGCAGCCCACGCTATATANCGCGAGAACCGCCTTGCTTCCCTTGCATCTTCGAAAATTTCCTACGTTTTCTAATACAAGTAAAACAAACGTTTCTATAATAGTAAGTATGTAATAATCATTCCCTCTGGAATGGGTTAGCAAAAGTACAGATTATATTTTTATTTAGCAAATTATATTCTTTAGAATGCAACTTCGCGAGATGAAAAAGGGAAAAGGTGGAAAAGGTGGGGGAGGATTTTAGGGGTTGGGAGGATTGTGNTATNTTTGCAGTTGGAACTTAAAAAAATANGGAACTGAAATGATTTATTTTGACTGCGATTATATGGTGGGCGCTCATCCTGAGGTGATGAAGCGTCTTGTGGAGACTAATTTGCTCCATACTCCCGGTTATGGCAACGACTGTTTCACTGCCGATGCCCGAAAGACAATCCTTCAGGCGTGTGGCATTCCGGAGGGAAACGTTTATTTTCTTGAGGGTGGCACTCAGACCAATGCTGTGGTTATCGACCGTCTGCTTGACCATAACGACGGAGTTGTGGCTGCCGACAGTGCGCACATTAATGTGCACGAAGCCGGGGCCATTGAATCAAACGGTCACAAAGTGATCACTCTTCCGGCTTCGGAGGGAAAGCTCGAGGCTTCGGCGCTCAGGGAGTATGTGNAGAATTTCTACAAGGATGAGACCAATGAGTTTATGGTGCGTCCGGCGATGGTCTATATCTCTTATCCTACGGAACTCGGTACGCTCTATTCGCGGCGGGAGCTTGAGGCTCTTCGCGCTGTGTGCGATGAGTATAAGATGCCGCTCTATATCGACGGTGCCCGTCTGGCTTACGGGCTGGCTTCGGCGGAGGCCGACATGACTATCGGGGATATTGCCAAGATAGCCGATGTGTTCTATATCGGCGGCACGAAATGCGGGGCACTTTTCGGAGANGCCGTAGTGACNCGTCGCCCGGAGCTGTTGCCGAGATTCGCTTCGCTCATCAAGCTTCATGGCGCCACTCTCGCCAAGGGGCGTCTGCTCGGAGTGCAGTTCCTCACTCTGTTTTCCGACAATCTCTATGGCCGGATAGGTGCTCACGGCGTGAATATGGCCATGAGGCTCAAAGAGGGCTTCAAGGCTGCCGGCTACAAGCAGCTTATTGATTCGCCTACCAATCAGCAGTTTTTCATCTTGTCCAACGAGGTGATAGACTCGCTCTCCGAGGTGGCTTCATTCGAGCTTTGGGGTCCCAGAGGGGAGACAGAGACACCCGTGAGATTTGTCACAGACTGGGCCACCACGGAGTCGGATATCGATACTCTGCTGGCCGCTCTGCCCCAGGCGCGTTGAGCCGCTATTCGCCGGGTCAAGAGGTTTGATTTGGGCAAGTGGAGCGAAAGTATTATCTTTGTAGTGATGATAACAGTAACCGACAATATATCTCTGCGCCACCGCAACACATTCGGCATGGATGTGANCTGCCGGCGCTGGATTGAATATACTTCTCCAGAGGATGTGCCGCAGGTTGTGGCCATGACGGTTCCCGAGGAGCGTCTGTGTGTAGGGGAGGGGAGCAATCTCCTCTTCACCGGCGATTATCCGGGCGATATACTCCATTCGCGTATTCTGGATATGGAAGCTACAATCGAGCCCGGAGGCGATCTGGTAATCACCGCCGGAGCCGGAATCCGCTTCGACGACCTCGTGGAACACATCTGCGCCAGCGGCCGCTGGGGATTTGAAAACCTCACCGACATTCCCGGGCAGGTTGGCGCTTCGGCCGTGCAGAATATCGGCGCCTACGGAGTGGAGGTGAAAGACCTCATAGACAGCGTGGCGTGCTATGACACTCATGCCTGTCGCCACGTGGTGCTCAAAGCCGACGAGTGCGAATATGCCTATCGCGACTCTGTGTTCAAGCACCGGCGCGGACGCTACATCGTCACTTCTGTGACTTTCCGTCTCCCCTCGTCGCTCGGGCCGAAACTTGATTACGGCAATCTCGGCAGCCGCCTCGAAGGAGAGGAGCTTACCCCGATGAGCGTGCGCAATGCAGTGAGGGCTATCCGCGCCGAGAAGCTTCCCGATCCGGCGGATGTGGGTAGCGCAGGCAGCTTTTTCAAGAATCCGGTTGTTGACCGCAGTGAGTTTGACCGAATCGTGGCTCTCTCCGCAGCAGAATTTGGCTCTGAAGTCAAGGTGCCTCACTACACTTTGGCCGATGGCAAGGAGAAGATTCCGGCCGCATGGCTCATAGAGCGTGCCGGATGGAAAGGGCGCTCTCTCGGCAATGCCGCCGTGTGGAGCCGTCAGCCCCTCATTCTCGTAAATGCGACCGGCAAGGCTACCCCGGCAGAGATTATCGAGCTCGAAAACTGCGTGGCCGACGATGTCCACAGGCTTTTCGGCATACGTCTCCATCCTGAAGTTGACCATATTTGAAGATTCCATGACAAATACATTTATAATCGAAGGCGGCCATCGCCTGAGCGGTGATATCGAGCCTCAGGGCGCTAAGAATGAAGCTCTGCAGGTGATTAGCGCCGTGCTGCTCACCGACGAAGAGGTGGTGATAGACAATGTGCCCGAAATACTTGATGTGCGCAATCTCATCGGGCTTCTCGAAGGGATGGGGGTGAAAGTGCTCCGCCTGGCCAAGGGAAAATACTCATTCAAAGCCGACGACATAAACCGCGACTATATAGCAAGTGAGGAGTTCGTGCGCCGTTGCGCAGCTCTGCGCGGCTCCGTGCTTGTGGTCGGNCCGCTTCTCGCCCGCTTCGGCAGCGCTTATTTCGCCAAGCCGGGCGGTGACAAGATCGGTCGCCGCAAGGTGGATACCCACATATCGGGCATGATGAATCTCGGCGCGAAGCTCACCTACGACGAGCATCTCCACGCCTATCATCTCGACGCTCCCGACGGGCTCACCGGATGCTATATGCTTCTCGACGAAGCCTCAGTGACCGGCACGGCCAACATAATAATGGCCGCGTCAATGGCCAAAGGTAAGACAACCATCTACAATGCCGCCTGCGAACCCTATGTGCAACAGCTCTGCCGCATGCTTGAGTCGATGGGAGTGGAAATCAACGGNCTCGGATCAAACCTCCTCACAATCCACGGTGTGGAGCATCTCCGCGGCACCACTCACCGCATACTCCCCGACATGATTGAGGTGGGTAGCTTTATCGGNATGGCGGCTCTCAACCGCAGCGAGATTACAATCAAAAATGTGTCATACGACAATCTCGGCATAATCCCCGACGCTTTCCGCCGTCTGGGCATAAAGCTCGAGCGGCGTGGCGACGACATCTATGTGCCCGCTCAGGATTGCTATGAAATAGAGACTGCGCTNGACGGCTCTATACTCAATATCGCCGACGCCCCATGGCCCGGNCTGACTCCCGACCTTCTGTCGGTGATGCTCGTTGTCGCCACCCAGTGCAAGGGTAGCGTGCTGATCCATCAGAAGATGTTTGAGAGCCGTCTGTTTTTCGTGGACCGGCTGATAGANATGGGTGCCCAGATAATGCTCTGCGATCCGCATCGTGCTGTGGTTATAGGCCTTGACCATAAGTTTGCTCTGCGTGCCAACCGCATGCTNTCGCCCGATATCCGTGCAGGTATAGCNATGCTGCTTGCGGCAATGTCGGCCAANGGTACGAGCGAGATAGGCAACATCTCGCAGATAGACCGCGGATATGAGGATATCGACACCCGCCTCAATGCTCTTGGCGCGCGCATCTACCGCAAATAACAGTGAATAGGAAGAAAAAATGAGTGTGGTGCCTGTCTGCGGAAATCAGACGGGCACTACTATCATGGGGATGTCGGACTTGAAGAGGAGGCGATGGGCGATGCCGGGATTGAAGAGGCGTGCGAAGACATTTTTCTTTTTATTGGGCACGGCTATGAGTTCGGTGGCATAGCGGGAATTCACGGCGGCGAAATCATCCTCAACATTCTTGAGAGTCAGAATCTCCATGCGGAAATCGTAGGACGGATAGTGGGTGCGGCAGTAGTGGAGCAGGGCGTTAAAGGGCTCCTTGATGTCAAACTTCTGCTTCTTTGAGGGGATGTTGACGAGTGTGATGTCGAGATGTTCGTTTTCAAACATCCTTGCCAGTGCATCAAGCGCCAGAATATCCTCCTGGTCGAGCGAGCAGAAGAAAGCTATGCGACGGAAGTCTTTGAGGGAGGTCTTGTTGACAGTGGCCGGAATGGTGAAGACCGGTACCCGGCAAGTGTCGAGCACCTCGGCGGTGACGCTGCCCACCAGTTCGCGCTCCTTTGTCTCGGCTCCGCGTGTACCCATCACTATCATCATCGGGCTGTGGGTCTTGGCAAAATCGTTGATNACGTCTTCGGCNACTCCCTCCACCGTCTCGGTGGTAAACTTCACCGGAGGAATCTTCCCGGCTTTTATCTCCTCGCGCAGTTTCTCGCCGAGGCTGTTCATGCGCTTCTGGGCGTCTTGCTCAAAGGTGGCGCGCAGCTCGGTGGCCGTAAGGTCATAGTCGAGAGTGTCGGAGAGTTGAAGCGTGCCGGTCACTGCGGGGTCAACGAAAGAGTGGAGNANNACNATGCCTGTGCGGTGTGTCGAGGCAATATTGAAGGCCAGCCGGCAGGCAGTCATGGAATGCTCGGAGAAATCTACAGGCACGAGCACAACACCATTGTGTCGGTCNGCAAACTTGCTGAGNGCCGCAGGAGCGAAAATCTCAGCATTTTCGATGATCCTTAATGCGAGCGGGAGGTCATTCTCTCTTATTCTNACCCTTACTCCCGATGCGACTACGGGCTGCGAAAGATTCACGTTCTGGAGAGATGCGGTGATGCCCTCGGCTTCGAGCAGCTCTTTGAGGTCAACGGCTCTTTCGTAGGTGTGGATGGCAACGGTGATGAGACGGTCGTCCATAGCAGATATAAGAGGAATGGGTGTGTTGGAAACGTGGAGGAGATGAAGAGGAGAAGGCGGAGAGAGGAGACTGAGCGGATGATGTTATTGTTTCAGGGGCTTAATCTTTATCCTGCTCCTTGAGGATTTCTACGGCCATGTCGTAGATGGTTGTATCGTCGAGCACTACGATACCACCGTCAGGTCCGGGTTCGATGTGTACGCCGCAGTTTTTGCCAAATTCGTAGTTGCTGCCGCCGAAATAGTTGCGGACGGTCTGAACGGTTATGTTGAGTTTGTCGGCGATTTTGTGGGTAGCTCCGTCGGGCAGACTGTCTTTCAGACGGCGCAGCTCGTTGAATGTGATTGTCTTAGCCATATCGTTATGAAGTTTTATGGGTTAAAGATTCTGGTAAGTTTTGTTTTGTCACGTTAAAAATAGGTCATTATTCTGACGTGACCAAGAATTTCGCAAAAAAATTCGATGTGTTTTACAACATAAAATCTCAGATGCGTTCCACAGCCGTAGATTTTATCCATGCTCTGTGGGCGTTATCTATCTGCACATCAAGCCATTTTAAGCCGGTTGTNTCGTTCTGGGCCGAGATGGAGTCGAGGATAGTCATCTTTGAGCCTTCGTGGAGCAGCATAGCTTCCTCATTGCGGTCTTTCGGCTCGCGCGGCGATGTGCTCAGTATCACTGAGGGCACTGTAATCACGGCCACATCGCGGTCGGTGGATATAGCGCGTCCGCGGAATGCCAGCACTATCGCAGCCACNAAGAGNATNAACAGACCNCCGGCTCCGAAGAAACCGGTTTTGCGGAGGTTCACATTCTCAGCGAAGAGATAGAGAGCCACTCCGGCTGCCGTGAGTACGAACAGGCCGAANGCAATCCACGCCCATGAATTTGCAGAGCGTGCGGTAGCAGCGCGGTCAAACGTGTTGCTCATGAAAGAGCCGCGTTCGCCCGGACGGTCCACGATGCGTGAGTTCACGAAGTCGAGATTAGTGCGTGCATCGGCAAAAGTGGGGTCAATCCTCAGTGCGCGCTCATAGGCTACAATAGCTTTGCCCGGCTGGCCGAGGCGGTAGTAGCAGTTGCCGAGATTGTAGAGAAGCACCGGCGATGTGCCTTCGGTGGAGATTATCTCGCGGTAGAGCTCGGCGGCTTCGGCAAAATTATCCTCAGCATAGGCCGAATCCGCTTTCTGGTCGAGAGTGGCGGCGTTGATTCCTGCTGTGGCAAGAAGAGCGAGCAAGACTGATATGATGCTTTTCATCGTGTGGTCTTTTTGTGAAGTTTGATATTTTCCATGCCGTCGATAGCCTCGGTGGCTTTGGCATAGATGCTTGAGGAGCTCTCACGCTGAGCGGCGGGGGAGTAGCGGGCCATCTCGCAATCGTCGAGAGCCGAAATCACCTTTTCNATCACCTCTTCGGGAGCCGAAGCTGCCTGAAGTTCAGCCGAGATGTTCTGGCGGTTGAGCTGCGAGGCCGGGATGCCGAGCTTGTCGCTCAGATATCCCCAGAGGGCACGCAGTGTCTCTTCGATAAACTTATCGTCGTCGTGCTCATCGGCATATTTCTTGGCAAGACGCAGACGCTGACGGGCCACCTTGTTGGCCTTGGCCAGACGCCGCCCCTTCACATCGGCAGCCTTTGAGAGGCTCTTGCGATAGATGACTGCTGTGGAAATCAGGCCACCGGCCACGAGAACATACAGCAGCCAGTACCACCAGGCNTCGATTACCGGNCGGTGATTCATGCTCGGATTCTTTTCGCCGGTGTGGATNTGGAGTATGTCGGTATTCTTGGCCGAGATGTCCTTGCGGTCAACATCAGACGGAGTGCTCACCCCCTTGGCCACCTTAATATTATAGGATGGAGTGGTGAGCGGCACATATTCTTTTGTAGTCGGGTCGAAGTAGACAAACGTGTCGCTGCCGATGTGGAAATCGCCTACCGACTGCGGCACGAAGGTATATTCGATAGTCATTGTGCCGGTCACGTTAGAGCCGTTAACCTCGGCGTCGATATCGCTCTTGGGAGTGTATTGCTCAAACTCCGAAGGGAAATCTATCACCGGCTCCTTTACATATTTGATATTACCGGTGCCCTTGATGGTGTAAATCAGAGTAGCGGGCTCGTTGGTGCGGAAATTGTTGCCCACGAGGCGGCTGTCGATGCTGAATTTGCCTACAGCCCCGGTAAATCCGTCGGGCTGCGGGAAGGGGAGTGCCTTGATGTCGATGCTTGCGGAGTTGGAGCTTACCTTTATGTTGCGCTCCTGAGGATTGCGCACACTGAAGAAGCCCATGTTGACAGTGTCGTACTGCACCACCTTGATGTCATAATTGCCTGAATTGATGGTCAGGTGACCCGACTTCTGGGGGAAGATGATGCACTTCTTGAGGATNGCNGTCATGTAGTTCTGACCCTTGTAGGATTCCACCTCATTGAGCGCGGGCTGAAGGTCAAGCTCCTGGATGAGGAACCCGTCGAAGCTCGGCTGCTTGGTGGGCATGAACGATGAAATCGAATATTTGGTATAGAGCTTTATGGTACACTCTATCGCCTCCTGCTCATAAGCCGTGGATTTGGAGAGAATGATGCGCACGAACACATCGTCNGCATTGACCTGGCGGTCAGAGCTCTGTGTGGATATATCATCGATATTCACAGGTGCCTGCTGCTGATATCCGCTCTGGGAATCTTGAGAGCCTTGCGGATTCTCCACAACGGTGAGTTTGGCCGGGTCGGTGGTGAGTTTTTTGCCGTCGACCACTATGGAAGCCTCGCCGATAGTGTAGGTGCCCTCCTGCTCGGCTCTATAATAATAGGTGTAGTCAATCTGCGAGCTCGACGACATGCGGCCGTTGACCACCTCGTAGCTCTGGCTCGTAGAAGTACTCGGGCCATAGAGGAGCGTGCAGCCGTTGATCTGAGGCACTTTCAGACTCGTACCCTCGGCATTGCGCAGAGTAAACGTAACGGCAAATTTTGAGCCGGCAACGACTCTCGACGGAGCCTTCATTCTGAACGAAGTCTGCGCCCATATCGCGCCGACCGTCGTCAGTATTATAGCTGTCAGTAGGAGTATTCGTTTCATTGTCCGTGGAATGTGATTACCAGGGGTTGATTACTTTTTTCTTTTTTGCAGCGGCGGCTTTCTTCTTCTCGGCCTCTACACGCTTGCGGGTGGCAGCCTCCTCGTTTTCCATAGCCTTCAGGATTTTTTCGGCGTTGGCATCGCTTATCTGCTGCTGTTGCTGCTCGCGCTGCTTGTCGTCTTTTTTCTCCTCCTGCTGCTGTTGCTGCTGGTCCTGATTCTGCTGCTGATCCTTGTTTTGCTGGTCTTGGTTCTGCTGCTGATCCTGATTCTGCTGCTGGTCCTGGTCCTGCTTGTCTTGCTGCTGGTCCTGGTTTTGGTCCTGATTCTGCTGCTGTTGCTGCTGTTCGCGCAGTTTCAGCTGGGCGAGACGCAGATTTTCGCGGGCCTTGTCGTCCGACGGATTTTTGCGCAGGGCATTCTTATAGAGCTCGATGCTCTTGGCATAGTCCTCGGTGTTGAAGGCCATATTGCCAAGATTATAGAATGATTTTTCAGCCAGATTAGAGTCATAGCCGTTCTGGGCGAGCTGTTGCAGGATTTCGGATGCCGATTTCAGGGGATTGTTGCCGTTGTTGGGGTCGGCNGTGCCGCTCTGCCTTATCAGCGAGGCTGCGAGGTTGAAAAGAGCGGTCTCGGATGAGGGTAGCACTTCGAGCGCCTTGCGATAGCTGATCTCAGCATCGGCAAAACGCTTCTCGTCATAGGCGCGGTTGCCCTCCCTGATGAGATTGCGCTCGCGCTTGGTGGTGATGGGTGCCACTTTCTCTCCTTCCTTATCCTTNCCGGAGTTATCGGCATGGATGGCTAAAGGCGAAGCAAGCAGCAGGCCAATCATATATAGGGTGTAGGCTTTCTTCATTTCTCGTCAGTTTTTTTAGTGAAGAAATTGATGTTGCGCAGCCACGAAATCTTGCAGTAGGGCAACACCCCGTCGATAGCCAGCAAAATCAGAGCCATGAGGGCTGCGATGGGGAAGAGCTCGTTGGCGGGAGAGGAACCGACGGCTCTCTTATACTCCGTGGTGCCGAGCTTTTCGAGCTGCTCGTCGAGGTCGTTGACCACCGANGATGACGAGCCCTGCAGATATATGCCGCCGCCGGCCTTGGCGATGTCGCGGGCCATCTCTTCGTTGAGAGCGGTGACTACGGGCTGACCGTTGCTGTCGAGCATNAATTCCGTGCCGGCAGCGTTGAGAGGAATGCGGTTGCCTTTGCCGGAGCCGATACCGATTACATCGACCTGTATTCCCGCATCGGCGGCGCGCTTGGCCACCTCAATGGCATTGTCCTCGAAGTTCTCGCCGTCGGTGATGAGGACGATGGCTTTCTGAAACTCCGAGTCGGGAGTGAAAGAGTTTATAGCCATTTCGAGAGCCGCTCCGATAGCGGTACCCTGGGTGGGAACCATATCGGTAGTGATGTCGTTGAGAAACATTTTGGCCGAGATATAGTCGGATGTGATTGGGAGCTGAGTATAGGCATCTCCGGCAAACACTATGAGGCCGACCTTATCGTCGGTCATCTTGTCGATGAGTTTTTCGAGCACGAACTTGGCGCGCTTGAGTCGGCTCACGCCGTTGGGGTCGTCGGTAGAGGAGGCAAGCATGGAGTTTGACACATCCACGCAGAGCATCACCTCTATGCCCCTTGCCGTCTCCTCGTCGTCCTTATCGCCCTCGGCAAGAGGTGTGTAGGGTCGGGCCACTGCGATGATAATAAATGCAAGAGCGGCAAGCTCTATGGTGAGCTTTATCCAGCCCATATAGCGCGATGCGTCGGGCATCAGATGCTCTATCACGCTGAGTCTGCCAAATTTTTCGAGCTTCTTGCGGCGCGAATGGCGTGCAAGCGCATAGAGCCCTGCTATTGCCGGAATGAGCAACAGCAGATATAAAAGATGGGGATATGCAAATCTAATCATGACAGTTTCTTAGGGAATAGTGCGGAGAATAGTGTTGCGGGCCAGCAGTTCCACGCCCACGAGGCAGAGCGCCAGCAGAGCCCACGGGAAGAAATTGTCTTCGGTGTGGGTGTAGTTTCTCACATCGAGCTGTGTTTTCTCCAGCGAATCGATCTCTTCAAATATCTGGGCAAGAACATTGTTGTCGGTAGCGCGGAAATATTTGCCCCCGGTTGTAGAGGCGATGTTGCGCAGGGTGGCTTCGTCGATTACCACAGGCATGTTCACATACTCTATGCGTCCGAAGGCATTCTCGGCAGGATAGGGAGCAGTGCCGTTGCGGCCTATGCCGATGGTGTAGACCTTGATGCCCATCTTCTTGGCAATCTCGGCGGCGGTGAGCGGAGCCACGTTGCCGGTGTTGTTTGAGCCGTCGGTGATGAGGATAATGCTCTTTGACTTGGCTTTGCCCTCCTTAATGCGGTTGATTGAGGTGGCAAGACCGTCGCCTATAGCGGTGTTGTCCTGAAGCATACCCATGCGGATGTCGTGGATATAGTTCACGAGCAGAGAGCGGTCGGTGGTCATAGGCACCGCGGTGAAACTCTCGCCTGCGAAGATTACCACACCGATATTGTCGGTCTCGCGGCCGCTCACAAACTGGGCGGCTACATTTTTGGCGGCCTCAAACCGGTCGGGCTTGAAGTCGCGGGCAAGCATACTCGATGAGATGTCGAGCGCGATGATTATGTCGGTGCCCTCGGTGTTAGATGTGCTCCACTTGTCGTGGGTCTGCGGCCGGGCAAGGATTATAATCAGGCACGCAAGCGCACCGGCTCTGAGCACAAACATGAAGTGGAGCAACCATGCTCTCCACGGACGCCCGAGCTTCCGGTAGGGGAGGGTGGTCGACACCTTCATGGTGGCGTGGGTGCGGTTGCGGTTCCACACATACCATACTATGTAGGGTATGAGCAGAAGCAGAAACCATAGATATGCGGGATGTGCGAATAACATTGCTTAGTCTTTAGTTGCTGGTTTGGTTGCGGTGGCTCCNGAGCCGGNAGTGCCATCTTTGTTCTCCCCCTCTGCAGGCTCCTCTTTGGGCTTGGTGTCTTCAACAAACTGCATGGCCGAGCGGAAAGCGGCGGCGTTGTCGTCGGGAAGCGGGCGCACCTTGGCAAACTTCACGAAGTCGGCTATCTCCAGAATCCGTGTCATATATTTGCGGGGCAAGCGGGTCTCCTCGTTCTTGTTGAGCGCCTGAAGAATCTGGGTCGAGGTCATCTCCATAGCGTTGATACCGAAGCGAGTATCGAGATAGTTGCGCAATATGTCGGTGAGGCGGGTATAATATTCCTTCTCCTCGCCTCTCTCACACAGATTCTCGGAGCGGAGGGTAGCAAGCCGCTGCATGGCAAGCTCGTAGGGAGGCACGGGCTTTTTGGCCTGCATGAGGGGGATGCGTCCCTGCTTTATCCACTTGAAATAGATATAGAGCCCGGCGGCAATCACTACGAGGGCGAGAAGTATCCACACGCCGTAGTCGGTCATCCANTCGGGGAGGAAATCAAAGAANTTACGGGCCGGTTTCTGGGCTCCGTAATAGTCGTGGACAGTGACCATCGAATCGACATCCACCGGCATNACCTTCAGGGCNGGNCGGTTGGACTCCGTCACCTGGCCATCCTGGAGATAAAGCACAGGGGGCAGAGTATAGAGCCCGGAGTCAAAAGCCTGGAGGGTAATCTCCTGGCGCAGCTCCTTNCGNCCGTTGCCGAGGTCGGTGATGAGAGGCTCGCTTATGGCAGCGACCTCCACATCGCGCCAGAGAGTGTCGGGCAGCAGCAGTCCGCCGGTCTCCGACAGATTGCCCACCACCTCCACATGGAGCGGAGTGGTGCGTCCCATAGTCAGATAGGCAGAGTCGAGTTCCACTTTCACACTCACCTGACCCACAGCGGCCTGAGTGGCTGTAAAGGTCATGGCAAGCGCGGCGGCTGCCGTCAATATGATGTGTTTTCTTTGATTCATATACCTTGGTTATATTCTCAGTGGATTATCTCACGCCTCTCATGCGGAAGAGTCCCATGAGTGCGCGCACATAGTCTTCGTCGGTAGCTATCGAAGCGAGGTCTACACCACACTTGCGCAAGATTTCGGTCATCTCCTGCTGGCGGTCATACCACCATTTGCCGAGAGTCTTCCTTACGGAAGCCGAAGAGGTGTCGATCCATCGCTCGGCGCCGGTCTCGAGGTCCTGCACACGCATCAGGCCCACGTCGGGTATCTGAGCGTCGCGCTTGTCATACACCTGTATTCCTATCACATCGTGCTTGTTGGCAGCTACTGACAGCGCTGTGCGGTAGTCGGCGGGAGCTATGAAGTCGGAGATAAGGAAGGTGGTGCAACGCTTCTTGAGCGCATCGGTCATGTAGCGCAGAGCCTGGGCGATGTCGGTGCCACGGTTTTCGGGAGTGAAATCGAGGAGCTCGCGGATGATGAAGAGTATGTGTTTGCGGCCTTTCTTGGGCGGGATGAATTTCTCGATTTTGTCGGAGAAGAAGAGCACGCCGATCTTGTCGTTGTTCTGTATGGCCGAGAAAGCGATTGTGGCGGCCACTTCCGCTATCATCTCGCGCTTCTCTTCGCCCACAGCGCCAAAAAGGCGGCTGCCCGACACATCGACCACGAGCATCACAGTGAGCTCGCGCTCCTCTTCGTAGACTTTCACATAAGGATGGTTATGGCGCGCGGTGACGTTCCAGTCTATGTCGCGCACATCGTCGCCATACTGGTATTCCCTCACCTCGGCAAACGTCATGCCGCGTCCCTTGAAGGCCGTGTGATATTCGCCCGCGAATATGTTTTGCGACAATCCGCGGGTCTTTATCTCTATCTTCCTTACCTTTTTTAGTAGTTCGGTTGCGTCCATCGGGTGAAATTATACTTTATTAGGGCACCTCAACCTTGTCGAGAATCTCAGAGATTATCTCGTCGGCGGTGATATTGTTGGCCTCAGCCTCGTAGGAGAGACCGATACGGTGGCGGAGCACGTCGTGACACACAGCGCGCACATCCTCCGGTATCACATAGCCTCTCTGATGGAGGAAAGCGTAGGANCGGGCTGCGCGGGCCAGACCGATNGACGCACGGGGCGATGCACCAAACGAGATGATGCCTTCGAGGTCCTTCAGGCCATATTCGCCGGGATAACGGGTGGCGAACACTATGTCGACGATATAGCGCTCTATCTTCTCGTCGAGATAAATCATCTCCACAATCTTCTGGGCCTCGAGGATTTCCTCGGGCTTGAGCACCGGCTGAACGGTGACCTTGCGGGGCGAGATATTCTGGCGGATGATGAGCTTTTCGTCATCCTTTGTGGGATAGCCGATGATGACCTTGAGCAGGAAACGGTCAACCTGCGCTTCGGGCAGCGGATATGTACCCTCCTGTTCGATAGGGTTCTGGGTAGCCATCACGAGGAAGGGCTCGTCGAGCTTGAAAGTGGTCTCGCCGATGGTCACCTGACGCTCCTGCATCGCCTCGAGCAGCGCGCTCTGCACCTTGGCCGGAGCACGGTTGATTTCGTCGGCAAGCACGAAGTTGGCGAAAATCGGGCCTTTCTTTATCTGGAACTGCTCCTTCTGCACGCTGTAGACCATCGTACCGATCACGTCGGCAGGCAGAAGGTCGGGCGTAAACTGGATACGGCTGTATTTTGCGTCGATAACTTCGGCGAGGGTCTTGATTGCGAGGGTCTTTGCCAGACCGGGCACACCCTCGAGGAGCACGTGGCCATTGGCCAGCAGGGCGATAAGCAGGGAGTCAACAAGATGTTTCTGTCCGACGATGGTCTGGTCCATGCCGCGCACCACCAGATTGACGAAATCGTTTTTCGAGGCTACTAAGTCGTTGAGCTCTCTGATGTTTACCGATTCACTCATAGATTATATAATGTCATTATGTTATTATCTTGTGTCATTAAGCCACTTGTGCGTATTTACGCACCACAAAATTATATATTTAACATTCAAACGCTAAATACTGCGTGTTAAATTTAGCTATATAAGGTTTACGGGCCTAAACCATTAGCAATTTTTATAACTTTCAGGCGGATACGCTCAAAAGGGCTATGAGGTTATGATTAGCAACCGGGCAAGATGAAGTTGGACACCACATTGCCGGGGGCGGCTGCGTCGAAGAGCTTTTCGCTGAAGGCGAACGAGGCTGCGTCGGGGTCGGTTGTGACTGAGAGCAGCGCGGGTCCCTCGACAGCAAGCCAGCGGGTCATAGCGGCTTCAAGCTCAGCGGGGTCGGTCACTGTCTCGGCCTGAAATCCCATTCCCTTGGCCACGGTAGCGAAGTCGGGGTTGTGGAGGTCTACCTCGCTCGGCTTGTAGCCGGCAAGCTCCATCTCCCATTTCACGAAGCCGAGGGTGCGGTTGTCGGTCACGAGGATTTTTACAGGCAGATTGTATTGAATCACCGTAAGCATATCGCCCATGAGCATCGCCAGGCCACCGTCGCCCGAAATGGAAATCACCTGACGGTCAGGGCATGTCACGGCCGCGCCGATAGCCATCGGGAGCGCATTGGCCATTGAACCGTGGGTAAATGAGCCGAGCATCGAGCGGCTTTTGCCAGGAGTGAGGTAATGGCTGGTCCATACGTTGTTCATGCCGGTGTCGACAGTCACGATGCAGTCATCCGAGGCAAGGCGGTTGAGCGTATGCATCACGTATTCAGGACGTATGCACCCTTCCTTACCCGGATGCTCCACGGGCTCCATAAATTTAGCCTGGATCTTGCTCCATTTTTCAAGCGAGCTCTTCAGCAGAGTGTCGTCAGTCTTCGGGTCGAGGAGCGGGAGCAGGCGGTCGAGAAACATCCCTGCATCGGCTCTCACTCCGAGGTTGAGCCGGGCGCGCTTGCCGAGGCGCTCTGCGCGCACGTCTACCTGAATTATTTTCTTGTCGGTCGGGAAAAATCCGGGGTAAGGGAAGTTGGTNCCGAGTATCACCACCACATCGGCTTCGTTGATAGCGTCTACAGCCGACCACATGCCCAGATAGCCCATATGGCCCACATAGTTGGGGCAATCGCGGGTGAGCTCGAGCTGTGCCTTGTAGGAAGTGACGACAGGCGCATTCATTTTGGCTGCAAGCTCATTGAGCTGCTTAGTGGCATTGCGGGCTCCTGAGCCGGCATATATAGCCACGGATTTTGCACCGTTGATCATCTCGGCGGCTTGCTTTATCTCGTCGTCGGTAGGCTCCGCAATCCTCTCGGTGTATGAAGGCTCCATCGATGCTGTCGTCTGGGCAGAATCTTTTGTAGTCACATCGGCCGGAATACCGACCACGCCAACTCCACCTCTCGAAATAGCCTGCTGCATAGCTCCGTGGAGCATCGAGGGCACCTGGTCGGGAGTAATAGCCATCTCATTGTAGACGCTGCAATTGGAGAACAGCAGGGTAGGATTAGTTTCCTGGAAATATCCGGTGCCGAACATGGCCGAAGCACACGTGGAGGCCAGCGCGAGCACAGGAGCATTGGAGCGCTGGGCATCATAGAGGCCGTTGATGAGATGCACATGGCCGGGACCGCTTGATCCTGCGCAGCAGGCGAGGCGTCCGGTGAGCTGGGCTTCGGCGCTTGCAGCGAAAGCNCCCGACTCTTCATGGCGCATGTGGATAAACTTGATGCGTCCGTCGCGGGAAATCGCATCGGTTATGGCGTTGAGGCTGTCGCCTGTTATGGCATAGATATGTTTGATGCCGGCGTCNGCCATCTGGTCGACNATCTGCTCGGCCACTGTCTGCTTAGGTGTGTTTTCGGTCATATTATGTTCGTTTTATTGATATATTGCTGATTCACATATCAATATAACGTATTCTAATCGGTAATGTTCACCCCGCTCCCTTAGAACTGTTTTCGGGCCTCAGCCACGATTCTCTTCACGAAATCTGTTTTGGCCTCAGTATATCCGTCGCGGTTGTGATGGAATCGAGGCACGAGGTTGAGTTTCAGCTCCTCATACTCTTTCGCCGCCTTAGGATTGGCTCGCAGATAGTCGCGGAAAAGCAGTTCGTCATTGTCGCCNGTCTCATGCACATGGATATGGAAAACCTTCTCTGCGTATCCCTCCGGAGTATATCCTTTGTTGAAACTCATCCGCCTCTCATCTGCGGCCATNCATATATATCCNGCGTTCTCCATCAGGCTCCTTATCTCTGCCTTGTCGCAGTCGGGAGCGACTTCCACGAGGATGTCGACTATCGGTTTGGCCTGAATCGCGGGAATCGACGTGCTGCCGATGTGACTGATAGCGGGAGAGTAAGACCGCAACAGGCTGCGGAGCAAATCAATCTCTTCATCGGCCCATTGGCTCCAGATAGGGTCGTGAGGAGCAAGAATGATGGGGAAGAGCTCCCACAGCTCCTCCAAGGTCATATCCTGCAAACTCTTAGCGCGATTCATGGGTGCAAATATAGTGAATCTTAAGCACTAAAAAAAGAGGCCACGCGGTGAGCATGGCCTCTGATGATAGGTTATGTGGTCGAAAATTATTCGGCGGTGTACATAGCCACGTCAGCGGGCTTGAAGTTGGCGATGAAGTCGGCGTGCTTGGCCACTTCTGCCTGAGCCAGCTTGAAGTAAACTTCTGTCGAGCGGTCGAAAGCACCGGTGCGGGTGGTGTCGATGAGCAGGAGGTAGGTCATGATGATGCAGCCGGCCATCTCCACGAGGCGACGTGCCATGAAGTCGGTGAAGGTGGTGTCGTTGGCCTCGGTTACGGTCTTNACAGCCTCTTCGTAGCGCTTCACAAGGTCAGTCAGACCGTCGTGAATCCACTGGAGCTCAGGCTTGNAAGCCTGNGCGGCATAGTCATTCATCATGTTGAGATAGGTGCCGGTGGTCACGTGGCGGATAGCAGCCACTACCTGCAGCTGGGTTGTNCCCTCATAGATGGAGGTGATGCGGGCGTCGCGGTATATGCGTTCGCAGGCATAATCCTTCATGAAGCCCGAGCCGCCATGGATCTGGATGCAGTCATAGCAGTTCTGGTTGCAGTATTCGCTGCCCATGCCCTTGACGAGGGGAGTGCAGGCGTCGGCGAGCTTGCTGTACTGCTTCATCTCCTTGCGTTCGTCGGGAGTGAGTGAGCGCTCTTTGGCGATATCCTCNTACACCTTATAGATATCTACGAAGCGTGANGTCTCATAGAGCAGTGCGCGCGAAGCGTCGAGTTTNGCCTTCATCACGGCGAGCATCTCATACACAGCCGGGAATTCGATGATAGCCTTGCCAAACTGCTTGCGGTCCTTGGCATAGGCGAGAGCCTCGCGATAGGCGCGTTCGCTCACACCCACGCTCTGGGCGGCGATGCCGAGACGGGCACCGTTCATCAGGGCCATCACATATTTGATAAGGCCCATGCGGCGCTGGCCGCAAAGTTCGGCGGGAGCGTTCTTGTAGGTGAGCTCGCAGGTGGGAGAGCCCTTGATACCCATCTTGTTCTCGATGCGGCGCACATCCACGCCACCGTTGCGCTTGTCGTAGATAAACATCGACAGACCACGGCCGTCCTTGGTGCCCTCTTCGGAGCGGGCGAGCACGAGGTGGATATCGCTGTCGCCGTTGGTGATGAAGCGCTTCACACCGTTGAGCACCCATGTGCCGTCCTCTTTCTGAGTGGCCTTGAGCATCACCGACTGGAGGTCGGAGCCGGCATCGGGCTCGGTGAGGTCCATCGACATGGTCTCACCCTCACATACGCGGGGAATATAGCGCTGCTTCTGGTCTTCGTCGGCAAACTCATAGATGGTCTCGGCGCAGTCCTGCAGTCCCCAGAGGTTCTCGAAGCCTGTATCTGCACGGCTCACTATGTCGGCTGCCATGATATAGGGAGTGATGGGGAAGTTGAGGCCACCGAGACGGCGGGGCATCGACATGCCCATGAGGCCGGCTTTGCGGCAGAGGTCAAGGTTTTCCTGAGTGCCGGATGCGTAGATCACACGGCCGTTTTCCACGCGGGGACCCTCGTGGTCCACACCCTCTGCGTTTTCGGCAATCTTGCCGCCGCAGATGTCGCCTACGATTTCGAGCACCTTGTCATAAGAGTCCATGGCGTCGTCGAAGTTGAGGGGGGCGTAGTCAAAGGTGTCGGCGTCGCGGAAGTTGCGCTCCTTGAGCTCAACGATCTTCTGCATGAGAGGATGGGAGAGGTGGTGCTTCAGATCGGGATTGTCAGTATAAAAGTTTGCCATTTTCTTACTTGGAATTTTTCTTGTAGTATTTGATGAGCTTCGGAATCACGTCTTCGGCGTTGCCGGTGATCACATAGTCGGCTATGGTGTTGATGGGAGCGTTGGGATCATTGTTGATGGAGATGATCATGGCGCTGTCCTGCATACCGGCAATGTGCTGTATCTGTCCGGAGATACCGCAGGCGATGTAGAGTTTGGGGCGAACGGTCACGCCGGTCTGTCCGATCTGGCGCTCATGTTCTGCAAAGCCGGCGTCGACAGCGGCGCGCGATGCTCCCACCTCTGCACCGAGGGTGTCGGCGAGCTCATAGAGGAGGTCGAAGTTTTCTTTGGTGCCCATGCCGTAGCCGCCGGCCACGATGATGGGGGAGTTCTTGATGTTGATTTTTGACTTCTCGATGTGACGGTCAATGATTTCTACGGCGAAATCTTCGGGGTTCACATATTTCTTCACGTCGAGATTTACCACCTTGCCTTTGTGGTTCTCGTCGTGAATCTGCTTCTTCATCACACCCTCGCGCACTGTGGCCATCTGCGGACGGCAGTCGGTGTTGACGATGGTGGCTACGATGTTACCGCTGAAAGCGGGACGGATCTGGTAGAGCAGGTTCTCGTATTCCTTACCGGTCTTGGGGTCTTTGTGAGGACCGATTTCGAGCGCGGTGCAGTCGGCGGTAAGGCAGCTGTGGAGGCAGGAAGATACGCGGGGACCGAGGTCGCGGCCTATGCATGTGGCGCCCATGAGGCAGATCTGAGGCTTGATCTCCTTGAAGAGATTGATGAGCAC
>WFLX010164912.1_pt1 | contig 19024 bp, 14 predicted proteins | sample 4967041 | NCBI WGS metagenome assembly WFLX01 (sample SAMN12857096, study PRJNA449069) | gut metagenome | isolation source: stool from male and female vole | host: Microtus ochrogaster | place: USA:Florida | collected 2017
GCGAGCTCAAAATTCTGGAGAAGGTATAACCCATGGGAATACAGAACACTGCTCCTGCTCGCGCCTCGTTCCCAAAGGCAGCCGACAGAAGCAGGTAAACAATGCCATAAATACATGCAAATGCCCCCATATGTGGATCTTTCAGGATCTGCAGTTTCTCTTCCATACTTTTCCAGGAACTTTTTGCATCGATGGTATCCAGATAGCCATCCATATGAATGCCCCCTGTCACCAATATGGGAACCACCGCCAGCACCAGCGCCCGGGAAATCCCGCCAAACTTAAGCGCTCCCAATCCAAAATATACACCTGCGCTGCACATGCCCAGCACTGCCCCCACCAGGGGGAAAAAACACATACTGTACTTCATGCCCTGCTCGTCCCACTCACACCTGGGCATGGGTATTCTGGAATACATGGAAAACGCTATGATCAGAGACCGCATAACAACTCCTCCCCCTTATGTATGACGGGAATCGTAAATACGACTTCTGTCACTGCAGCCGCCTGCGCCGCTAGTATCGCATTTACCTTTCCTAAAAGAAATCTGTATTTTTCCGATTCAGGGTCATATCGCACCCCATCCGAAAAAACTTCGTTTGTTACCACCACCAGCTCTCCAGCCTGCGCCGCCAATTCCAGCAAAGGTTTCACCACACTCTCTTCCAGCTGTTCTTCCGCCTTGTCTCCCCTGTCTTTGATACTGCCCTCAGGCAGATACATTTCATTAGTAAGCAGATTCGACATACATTCCAGCAGCAGCACATCTTTTCTGCCCGCCTGAACACGGGAGATGCCGCAATAACATTCGATGGTGGAAAAGCCTTTATCCCTGCGCATCAAACGGTGCCTGGCAATCCGTTCATCGCATTCCCTGTCATAGGAATACATGGTAGCCACATAGTACAGCCTGCCCGCCTTGGTTCCTAGTCTTTCCCTGAGATGCATTGCCAGATTCTCCGCATATTCCGACTTGCCGCTTCCGCTTCCTCCTGTCACCAAATACAACATACAGATAGGCACCTCCTCATTTTTATGGAATCCTTTCATAGGCTTCTATATCATAGTCTTTAAAACTTCCCATACAGGCATAGACCTCCACCGCCATGTCCAGCAACGGAAAAAGTGCTACAGCGCCGGTGCCCTCGCCCAGATGCATCCTTCCGTGGAGAATCGCCTCCGCCCCAAGAGTTTTCAGCGCCAGCTGTCCCGTAGGCTCCTCGGATATATGGGATGCCAGCAAGAAGTCCGGCACTCTTGTGTCCAGCTTCGATGCAACAAGCGCCGCCACCGCCGAGATGGCTCCGTCTGCCACAATGGGAATGCCATACCGCACCCCACCCAGAAAAACCCCCGACATCATGGCAATTTCAAAACCACCTGCCTCCGCCAGAAGTTCCAGGGGATCTTTCAATCCTTTCTGTACCGCCCGCTCACAGGCAAGTCTTACCGCCTCCCGTTTTTTCCTGAGTCCCTCCTCATTAAGCCCTGCACCCCGCCCGGTAACGTTCTCCGACTCCTCCCCCAAAAACAGGGCTGCAAGCGCGCTGGTTGGTGTAGTATTGCCTATCCCCATCTCTCCGATGGCAATGATGGTATATCCCTTTTCTTTCAGCTCTCCTACCAATTCCTGCCCAACCTGCAACGCCTTCCGGCACTGCTCTACTGTCATTGCCGCTTCCTTGGCGATGTTTCCGCAGCCTTCTCCCAATTTTCTGTCCACCACTATGCCGGGCATCAGCTTTTTCTCAGGATAGACAATCCCCTTAATTCCCGCATCAATGGCATACACATCCACCCCTGCACATTTCGCCATGATATTCACGGTGGAGCGGTTCCCTGCAAGATTGGCGGCAACTATTTTTGTCACCTCGCTGCCGCATTGGGTAACGCCTTCCGCCACCACGCCATGGTCACCACAGAGTACCAAAAGGGCACGCTTTTTGATATCCGGAGGNGCCGGATTNGCNGCTATNCTGCACAATTTTGCNACATAGCTTTCCAACAGNCCAAGCCCGTCAATGGGCTTNGCAATGCNGTCCCAATGNTCCTGNGCCCGGCGCTGTGCCTGATATCGNAAGCAGTACTGCATAAAGCCAAAAACAGCCTGGGGATTGCTGTAGTAATACAGGTGGGGAAAGCCAGCAGCCATATGAGCCGTGTGTACCATGCAGGAATAGGGCTTCCCGCCCACAGGTTTTGCCGCCACACAGTCTGAGCCATTTTCTGTGGAGTCCCAATAATGAAACTCATGCCCCTTGATAAGCTGTCCCGCATCCCCCAGGAGGCCTGATGAACAAGTCTCAACTTGAATATATCCAAACCGGCACAGTCTGCCGGTGGGGAATCCTTTTCCCGGNAGGGCTCCTGCCATTGAAAAGCTTTCTGCCATGGCTTGATTNTCTATTGTTTCCAATGTCTGCTGTAAATAGAGGAACCCACCGCATTCTGCCAGACATGGGATTCCTTTCTCACAAAGCGCCCTGACTGCTTCCCTTACTTCCCCTGACTGCTCTAGTTCCCGGGCATAATTCTCAGGATATCCCCCGCCCAAAAGCAGCCCGTCCAGCTGCGGTGGAAGCTCCCTGTCATGGAGAGGCGAAAACTCCACCAGCTCCGCTCCCATACGGCAAAGCAGTTCCAGATTCTCCGTATAATAAAACGAAAAGGCTTCATCCCTTGCCACACCGATACGCACCTTTCCCGGCAAGACGGGGATGGCAGGGCCGCTCTCTTTCAATTCCGGCGCTTTAGCACCAATGGCAAGCAGCATATCCAGCTCCACATTCTTTTCCATCTCTACCGCCACCCTGTCCAACCATGCGCCAAAATCCTCCAATTCCTCCGGTGCAGCCAACCCTAGATGCCTTGATGGCACTTCCAAATCTTTCATCTCTGGCAGAAAGCCCACTACGGCAATCCCGCACTCCCGCTCAATCAGTTCTTTCAGCCTTGGGTAAAAAGCTCCCGTGACCCTGTTCAGCAGGATTCCCTGAATATTGCTGTCTGTGCGGTAATTCGCAATCCCCTTGATCAGCGCAGCCAGAGAGACACTCGCTCCTTTGCCGTCCACCACCAGCACCACGGGGGTCTCCGTCACCTTTGCAATCTCGTAGGTACTTGCCGCATCTGACTGCCCTCCCAGACCGTCATAGTAGCCCATAACTCCTTCCATTACGGTAAAGTCCACATTTTCCATCCGTTTCCGCAGCAGGTATCTGGTGGTCTCCTCCTCTGTAAAAAAGGTGTCAATGTTGCCCGACGGCACCCCCAATACGCTGCGGTGGAACATGGGATCAATGTAATCGGGACCGCACTTTACGGCAGACACTTTCAGCCCCCGCCGTTTCAATATCTCTATCNAACNGCAGACTGCCATGGTNTTACCGCTTCCGCTTTTTGGAGCAGCGAACAAAAGCCTGGCCATACTCTTATCACCATCAACACTCATAACGCCATCTCCTATACAGGTGTATCATCAATCGGAGTCATTTGGGCTGTCTCCAACTACCAGCTATTTACATTTCTTGTTTTCCTGACAAACACACTGCACCTTCTCTGCTATTTGGGGTCTGCCATCCAGCCATTCCCCAACACTCCTGTATACAGGAAAACACATTTCTTCCGCCAATTCCAGCAGCCGTCCGTTCATCCTGTTCGTGCTTCCTATAGGGGTGCCTGCATGGATCAAGGTCCCCGCCTTTTGCATCCATTCTAGTGCCTGCTTAAGCTGCTCCTCTGTCATTTCCTCAAAGGCAGGCGCTGTTACCACGTGCCCGCTGAGAGCGGAAGCCACCGGGCAGTCAATGTCATTTTCATGAAGTATGCCCGTTGCAAAGGGAATCTGGCACTTTTGGAGNAGGCGGTACATTTCTGTGCCATATCCGCTGCCTGCCACCACAAAAACCCTTGGCTCCCCTTCAGGANGGCCAAACTCCACACTGCNATNGAGTTNGTTATAGNTTCCTTTTTCCAGCCCATACAGACTTTCTATGACACCCTCCTTCATGATTTCCTCTGGAGCGCCAAAAGCCGCTATGGTATCCCCTTTCACACATACCNTATAATCAGATATCTTTGAAGCCAANTCTATCTCATGGAGCGACATCNCCNCGGCCGTTCNTTCTTCATGNGCCATTTTCCGCAGGATGCCCAGCAGTTCTATTTTAAAACGGATATCCAGATACGCCGTTGGCTCATCTAGCACGATCACCTGCGGTTCCTGACAGATTGCCCGAGCCAGCATAATCCGCTGACGTTGGCCGTCACTCAGGGTGGAAAAGTCCTGCTCTTCCAATTCTGTGGCATGAACCCTCCGAAGCGCCCGCGAAACTGCCTCCCTATCTGCTGCTGTCATCTTTCCCATGGCATTGGTATAAGGATAACGGCCCATGGCAACCACTTCCCCNCANGTCATNAACTCAGGGCGAATGCGATCTGTCAGCACCACCGCCACCTGNCCNGCCATCTCTTTTGCACTCCAGCCTTNTATATCCTTTCCGCCTATCNCCACNGTCCCGCNGATNCTGGCCAGATGCCTGGTNATCGTTTTCAGTATGGTGGACTTTCCTGCACCATTGGGACCGATCAGGGTGAGGATCTTCCCCTTCTCCATGCCGATATTGATATCATGGATCAGGCTCCTGCCCCGATACCCTACCGCCAGGTCTTCTGTCTTAAAATACTCCATATGTATCTCCTGCAATTCCAAAAACTGTTCCGACAATTCCTTACATATCTGCAGAACGGCGTTTCATCATCATTACAATTACCACCGGCGCCCCGAATGCTGCTGTCACGGTTCCTATGGCTAGTTCCGTTGGTGAAAATAAAGTCCGTGCAATCAAGTCGCAGTAAATGCAGAATACCGCCCCGCTTACATAGGTCACGGGGATCACCACTGCCGGACGGGATGTCTTTAACATGGTTTTTGTGATATGANGCACCGNAATCCCCACAAAAGAAATAGGCCCCGCAAAAGCGGTCACACAGGCCGAAAGCAGACTTGACNACAAAATCAAAACCNCCCGGAACAGCTTCACATTCACACCCAAACTCTGCGCATACCCTTCCCCTAGGGCATAGGCACCAATAGNCTTCGATAAAAGCCATGCCNTCCCAAGCCCNNGAAGACATANCCACGCCGAAAANGCCACATTTCCCCAGTTTGCACCAGAAAAACTTCCCATAGACCAGCCCGCCAGATTCGCAATATCATGTTCCTTTGCAAAAGCAATGCAGAAATCCGTGGCCGCCGAACAAATATACCCTATCATAATTCCTATTACCAGCAGCATTGACATGCTATGTACTCTCTGGGAAAACAAAAGCACCGCAGACACTACCAGAAGGGAACCGAAGAATGCTGATACAATCANCGCTGCCNAGCTGATCCTTCCNATGTACTGCGCCCCGAAAACCAAAGTAATTCCCACAATCAATTTTGCCCCGGAAGAAATACCCAGCACAAAAGGCCCGGCAATAGGATTCCTGAAAAATGTCTGCAGCAGAAATCCGGAAACAGCCAGCGCACCACCCAGAACGGCAGCCAGCATCATGCGAGGCATCCTGATACTGAAAAGAATCTTTGACTGTGTGGATGCCCCGATGACCTCCTCCAGCTGCGACTCATAGGCGCCCCCGGTAAACAGGTTCAGCACCTGATACCGGGCTGCGTCCCACACCATGCGGAAGATATCGCCGGAGGGAATATGTACCGATCCAAGGTTTATGTTAAGCACCAGCCCCCAAGCCAACAGAACAATCAGGATGACCATTGTGGTCAAAAACCTTTTTTGCGTTTGCTTCATACCGGTTGTCCTATTCTCCTGCTTTCTGCGGTATTTTGATCAGGTGATCCGTTGTCACTTCATTCGGGTTCTCGCTGGANAAAATCNTATTCATATCAGCAACAATAGANGANATNGCNGANGTNGCCTGTGTAAAGTCAGGNGATGTGACCCATACNNGNNCNTCCTTNACNGCCTTGAAATCTGCAAATAAAGGCTCATATTCCATCATCTCTTGAATGGAGTAAAACTTGTTCCCAAGATTCCAATAGAACAGATAATCCGCATCCTTGAAGGCTGCATACCACTCCTCAAAAGTCATGGAAGTATTCCCGCTTTCTTCCGGCTCCATATCAGCACAGATATACTCGCCACCTGCAAGCCCGATCATCTGTACCAAGTAGTCCCCGCCGTTTCTGGCATAGCACTTTCCGCTGGATGTGATATAACCCATTGCCACAGTGATACCGGAGCTTTCTGCCGCTGTTGCCTGATCCATCAATGCTTTCTGGTTGTCAAAATATGTCTGCGCCTCTACTTCTCTACCAAACAGCACACCCAGCAGCTTCACCCATTCCACACGGGCTAGGGGATGATTCTCCTTGGAAGAGATTTCAACAAGGTTCGGAATTCCAAGTTCTGTAAATTTCTCGTTTACTTCTGGTACAGAATCGACCATGGCATTGTCAATGTGAAGCTGGATGCCCCGCTCCACCATCATCTCATAATCAGGCTCCTTGTAATTTCCTGAAAAGCCGATGTTGCCATTCTCCACCGCTGTCTTTACCTCATCAATATACCAGCCTTTCGCATCGGTTGCCACCAGCTTGACATAGTCCAGAGCATCAATGGCGTTCATCAGGGAAACCATACCTGTGCTGGCAATATACACATTGTCAATAGGCATCTGAAGCACGGTCATTGTTTTGTCCAACTCTTCTGGCACACTCATCCCCTCCGGCACCACAAGATACTTTGCCGCCGGATCCCCAACGATAAGCATACGGTAACCCCCCTTAAAAAGCTCAATGGAAAAGCCCTTAGCATAGTTCACTTCCATAATGCCGTCCGAAACCAGCTTTCCGTCATAATTTTCCTGCCCTGATTCCGATTTTTGTGCATTACCTTCTGCTTGACTGTTGTTTGAGNCAGATGTNGCAGCATTCTGTGGGTTCCCACATCCTGTAAGCATGNAAAAACTNAATACTGCCGCTAAAATAATTGCTGTTACTCTTTTTTTCATAATCTCTCTCCTGTACTTTTCATTATTTTTCTGTTTGAATAGGGGGGGATGAAAGTCCAATCGATACGACATATGGATTTAGAATGCGTACACAAAAAAACCCTTTTATCCGAAAAAGGGTAAAAGGGTNTAAAGACAATTATAATTTTCTGGNTTTGTCTCTTGATATGTACTCCCAATTACTCGTAGGCTGGAATCATTTATTCCTGTACCACAGCAGGCAGGTCTCCTGACTCATAGATCATCACATCGGCCATCTTCCCAGGCAAGGATTTCCAGAAATCTTATTCCTTGTTCCCAGTGATATAGCGGCTTCTGCTCCCTAAATACAGTGACGAGTTCGTGCAGGATTCTCACCTGCTTCCCTTTTCACCAAATCCTAGTTCCCCGAAAGGAACCTATTTGACACCTACTGTTTTCCGTATTCAATTAAAAGTTAATATATCACATATGCCATAACTGTGTCAACAAATTTCAAATTGTGACACAGTTATAAAATCTATTTTGACTATTAGCCCAAATAAAACAGTGAACTACTTGACATATTTCCCAAATTCCTGTAATATGTATTTGCTTGCTCGGAGGGCTGATCATTCAGGAAGAAATGATAGGCTGGATAAGGCACAGACTGAAATGTCTGCAACTTATCCGGCTTTTTTGTTCTATAGAAGTCTTTGCTCTCACGGAATAAGGCAGCAAATGTTCATGTTAGGAGTGACAAAAGAAATGAGCGATATGAGTGGATTTACAGAAGGCAAAATCATAAAACCCTTGATTGGCTTTGCGCTTCCGGTTCTGCTGGCGCTATGCCTGCAATCATTATATGGAGCAGTTGACTTGCTGGTGGTAGGACAGTTCGGAACACCAGCCGACGTATCTGCCGTTGCAACGGGGAGCCAGATGATGGTGATGGTTACAGCCATTATCACGGGACTTGCCATGGGAACCACCATCCTACTAGGGCAGGCCATTGGAAGTAAACGTAATGCGGATGCCGGAAACATTATCGGCAGCAGCATCTGCTTCTTTTTCGTACTTGCCATCAGCATTACGATAATCATGCTTTGCATTACACGACCTTTTACAGCCATCATGCATGCACCCGAAGAAGCTTTTTCCAAAACAATGGGGTATGTACGGTTCTGCTCTGCCGGAACGATATTTATCGTAGCATACAATGTCTTGGGAAGCATTTTCCGTGGACTTGGCGATTCCAAAACCCCGATGCTTACAGTTGCCGCCGCATGTNTCTTCAATANTGCAGGAGATTTGCTGTTTNTCGGTGTATTTGACTTAAAGGCGGAAGGAGCGGCGCTTGCCACTGTTCTTGCCCAATGTTTCAGCGTTATTTTATGTATTCTCATTGTAAAAAAACAGGGACTTCCCTTTTCATTTGGGAAAAAGAATATTCGTTTCCAAAAGACTATTATTGGAAAAATGATAAGAATCGGGCTGCCCATTGCTTTACAGGATGGTCTTGTAAACATATCCTTTCTTGCGATAAATTCCATTGTAAATACACTTGGTGTCACCGCCTCGGCAGGTGTGGGTGTCGCAGAGAAAATATGCGCTTTTATTATGCTGGTACCCTCCGCATTCTCCCAATCCCTTTCCGCCTTCGTGGCACAAAATATAGGTGCGGGTAAAAAAGAACGGGCGCGAAAATCCATGCTCTGCGGCATGTGTGCTTCCTTAATCGCCGGCGTATTCATGGCGTATCTGGCATTTTTCCACGGCGAAATATTGGCGGGTATTTTTGCAAAAGAAAACGCAGTGATAGCGGCAGCAGCGGACTATCTGAAGGCTTATGCCATTGATACGTTAATCGTATCCTTCCTGTTTTGCTATATTGGATACTTTAACGGATGCGAAAAAACGACTTTTGTCATGCTGCAGGGGATTATCGGGGCATTTGGGGTTCGTATTCCGGTTTCCTATCTTATGAGTAAAATCCCAAATGTGACATTGTTTCAGATTGGGCTTGCCACACCGTCCTCCACTGTTGTTCAGATTATTTTTTGCTCCCTATATTTTGTCATTCTTTTATATAGGGAGAAAAAGTTGTGTTCGCGTTATAACTCTTTACCTCCGCAGCCTTCAGATGAAATTACATCTTCTGTGCTTTGATCTGTTTTTTATTTTCATACATACGGGCGTCCGCCTGCTGATATACCTCCATCAGCGTTTCGTTCTCCTGAAGCTTGTCGTAGACCGCATACCCGCTGGCGATACTGATGCGGAAGGGCTGCCCCTTCACAGAGTTATAGTCGTCCATGGCTTTTTTAAAGCAGTCGATTGCCTTTTCACAGCGGCCGTCCATATCCGCCCCGCTTAAGATTCCTGCAAACTCGTCGCCGCCGATTCTGTAGCAGATGCCCTCCACGGATTCCACCGCAGTTTTAATGATCTCCGCGCTGGACACCAGCAGCTGATCTCCCTTCTGATGCCCCTGATTGTCGTTTATCAGCTTCAGGTCATTTACATCAAACATGATAATAGCAATTCCGGGAATCTGCTTCTTTTCCTTCTCTAATTCCTCTAGCTGCTCCTGAAAAGCTGTCCGGTTGCCGATGCCCGTCAAACCGTCCCGGTAGGCAAGCTGGCTGACAAATTCCGACTGCACCCCAAGCTTTACCGCATTTATCACTTTCTCCAAGCTGGAGCTTCCATAGCACAGTATGAAAATCAGCAGACCAATGCGCACAAACATAGCGTTATCGTTAGTGCGGCCCCGATAATATCTGAAAATATCTATTATTGCGGCAAAACTAAGCCCCATGAATCCAATGGTGCGCAATACCCTATAAATATTTCTTTTCTTGCTTTTGCCCTCCCAAAATGCATTTTTCAGGATAGAATACAACAGTATAAGTGCTGAAATTGCCAGCATAATATGGCAAATAGTCAGTGACTCATGGTAGTCCATCACCCCTGTGAAATGCAGAACCGTACAAATGACAAACTGCGCCGCGGACAGCCCGCAGATAACCGGGACCACCACCCTCCTTTTAAAACCGAAAGCCGCATCCAGATAGAGCATCAGCGGAATAGGGATCATAATCAGGGAGCAACAGGACAAAAGCTGAAGAAGCCTGCTGTCATCCGTGTGAAACTGCAGCAGACTTGTCTCCACCAGGCACCAGACCGCAATGCTTATGGCAAACAGACCGAGATAAAGCAGCTCATGATTCTTATGCATCTGTAAATTGGCTGGAATATCCGCCACAATCAGCAGCACCCCCACAAACAATATGAGCAGGCAAGTGGAAAAAGCCACCGCCTTACCGGTAAATGTGCTGACGATCTCTCCAGCTGCGGAGCCTAAGCAGAGATTGTCTATGCATGCCCGACCGCTCTTATACACGGTATGAAAACGCACTTCCACAATTTTTCCAGCATCGCTATGGTAAAGCGGAACATAATTCCACCTATTTCCAAAGGATTTATTATAGACACGGCTCTCCCGCCGCATCGGCTCATAGCGCAGCTCTCCGTCCACATATACCTGATAATCAATGTTTTTTGTGCGGAAGCACANGGAAAGCCCTTCTTCCAGATTGTCGGGCAGCCTGTGATAGACGCTCTGTTCCTGATAGGGCACNACAGAGGGAATCTTATTCAAATGGCTGACATCCGCCGCACTGCCGTCCTCCAAATACCACCCTTCGTCAAAGGCTACATTGCCCTCAGAAAGCTGCTCTGCCGGAGACTTCCCTCGATTTGTCACCGCCTCCCATACGATCATAACAAAAATAAATACAATCATAACGGCATATGTAATTTGGTAAATCCTGTTTTTATTTATGGTTTCTGTCCCTGACTTGTTCATCTTACTATCTCCGTTTCATCATTCAGCCGACACGCCATTTTCTCCGTCATGTACTAAATTTTATTTTAACATATTTATTGGGGAAATACAATTTAAATACCGCTCCATTTGGGGGTTACTCTGATAGATTTTTTCAGACTTACAAATCAAAAATTGGCTCATATCAATATCCTTTGTTCTCTTTCATTTTTACTAGTTTTCCTCTTTCCATTTTTCAAAACCACATTCATTCAATCTACATTTTACCTCACTTATTACCTTCTCGGGCAGTTCAAGTGTATGTATTTTGTAAATATCATTTGTTACTACTCCCAACGGTTTATCTATTATACTTGACATAACTAATGCGAGATTTNNGTCTGCCATANNANCATNCANCNANTAANNNAATGCCCAATAACATTNTTGGTTTATTCCATTAGGAAATGCTTCCTTTAGCATTTTTTGCGTTGACTTTAGATAATCTGGTACACTTTCTAATATTTTTTCCACTACTTCACCTATCCTCCAAATAATTTTTCAATTATTTCTAATCATACTATTTAATATCCTCAAAGGGAAAATTATATGGATTAATATAATTAATTCCTTTAAACGACTTACTGCTCAACAAATATAAAAGGAGCATTCTTTGTTCCCCTTTGTAATAATACACTAGGTTTACGGAATCTCAAACTCGTATGAAGCTCTATGATGTCATTTTCTTTTACATAAACATCTATCCAAAGCGGATAATATGGCTCGAATATCGAAAATCTCTTTACAATTTCGTCAAACGAGAAAATGTAATTACTTATTTTGTCTAATGGAAAAACACTTAATCTAACAAAGTCATCTTTTGAATTATATTTTTTATCCTTTTCTAGTATTGGAAAAATGACATAATTGCATTTTTTTGCATCAATTCCCTTATCATCTAATACATTAATTAAATGTTCTTCAAAAATTGTTTTGTTCATCATTTTGGGGTTCATCATTCCTTTTCTCCTAACATCTTTACATAATTAAGAAATGTATAGGAACCTCTTGGTCTCCGGGTTGTAGTACCTCTGGCGCATGTAATAGAGACCGTTGGCATCCGTGCTCACCCCGCAGCTTCCGTTATACAGGAACCGGGTAAGCCCGGCATTCCCGCTGAGGAGCTCCCCGTAGGTGCCGTAGGCATAGGATGCCACGGTGCTACCTTCTTCATCCGTCAGCTTCATGGTGCTGCCCAGATGGTTATAGTGGTGGTACAGATGGATATCTCCCCGGAATTCGCTGATGAGACCGTTTCCGTACACGCCGTCATGCGGTTGTTTTCCACATCATAAGTATACCGTATCCCGCCTGCGCTTGCAAGGCGGCTTAGACCCTCTGGGGTGTCGGCAACATGATTTCCCTGAATGGAAGTGATGTTGCCGTTTTCGTTATAGGTGTAGTGGCGCCAAGGCAAAAACATACAAAGAGCCATCAAAAACTCAGGTACGTTTTTGATAGCTCTTTTCATCTGCTCAAATGTAAGCCGAGGTTCCCGTTTCTCTCCCGCTTTTGTGCTACAATGGCTTCATGACAGNATAAAACACACATAAANCCGTGTGCCTTATCTCTATGTTTCGTGAATTATTATTTTGCGGGCCGCATGGATGCCGATTTTATAAGGCAGGGGTCTGAGGTCGCGATCGGCTTCCTTTAGTTTTTCACGGATATTGATATGCTGGGGACAATGTTTTTCACACTTACCGCAGCCAATGCACTGTGATGCAAAACCCGGTTCCTTGCGAAGCCCCATGTTCTGGGCAAACTCAAAGCGGGCGGAGGACTTTTTCTCCATATACATCAGATTATAATAATAGAAATTGCCCGGAATATCCACTCCNTTNGGACAGGGCATACAATATCGGCAGCCCGTGCAGCCTACCTTTTCCCGNTCACGAATNATCTGCTTNATCTGNTCAANAATCTCCATATCTTCTTCTGTNAAATGCCCCGGTTCAGCCTCTGATGCGATGCGGATGTTCTCATTTACCATATCCTCAGAGTTCATACCGGAAAGCACACAGGTCACTTCCGGCTGGTTCCACAGCCAGCGCAGCCCTAGTTCGGCGGGCGTATAACCTTTGCTGTCAGAGGCAAGTACCTCCTTCGCTTTATCCGGCAGGTTAACCAGCTTGCCTCCGCGGAGAGGTTCCATAATAATCACCGGAATCCCTTTCTCTGCCGCCGCCTGAAGGCCCCTCTTTCCCGCCTGGGTATGCTCATCCAGATAATTATATTGGATCTGGCAGAAGTCCCAATCGTATGCATCCAAGATTCTCAGAAACATTTCTGTATCGCCATGGTAGGAAAAGCCGATGTTGCGGATACGGCCTTCCGCTTTCTGGCGCTCTATCCAATCCTCAATACCCAGAGTCTTAAGATGCTCCCATTCCGCATAATCCGTGAACATATGCATCAGGTAGTAGTCAATATGGTCTGTGCGGAGACGGGAAAGCTCCTCGTTAAAGGTNTTNTCAATTGCCGCAGAGGAACGCATGATATACTGCGGAAGCTTGGTGGCAATATAGACCTTGTCACGGCACTTGTTTTCATCCAGAATCCGTCCAAGACATTCCTCACTGCCTGGGTAAATATAAGCGGTATCAAAATAATTGATGCCCTTTTCGATAGCAAGAAAGACTTCCTTCTCCGCCTTTTCATAGTTGATGGCATTTCCTTTTCTGCTGAATCTCATGCAGCCATAACCCAGCTGCGAAATCTGATTACCATATCGGTCAAGTCTATATTTCATATCTATCCCTCCTGCCCGCTTCAACGGGCATTCAATTAAAAGAACTCCCCTGTGATTGTGTATTTATCTAACAATATATGGATTATACTGCCGCTCATATTCCAGCGTGGTCTCCTCACGATGTCCCGTTAGGATTCGGTAGTCTCCTGAGAAATCTTTCGCCAGACGGTTGATGGATGCAATCAGCTGTTCTTCATTTCCTCCGGGCAGAGTAGTCTTTCCATGATTTTCTTTAAGCAGGGTATCCCCCGCAAAAATAACATCATTCAGAACAATGGCCATGGAGCCTTCTGTATGTCCTGGCATTCCATAAAAACGGAATTCCAATTCATCCACAACTAGTACATCATTTTCCTCCACAAGGATAGCTGCTTCTACAGCCTTGTACGGCTTAATCACATAAGGTCTTTCATTTATCAGTTCTTCATCCTGAAGCCTCCATGCATCCATTCTGGAAATCACAACCGGCACCTTAAATTCATTTTTCACCGCTTCCAATGCAAGAACGTGATCTGTATGCCCATGGGTAATAAATATGTATTGGACATTAAGGTGATTATCCCGTACTGTCTGGATGATTGTCTCCGCATCGTCCGCCGGATCGATGATAACGCAGTTTTTCGACTGCGAAGATACAATATAGCAATTTGTGATACAGGCACCAAGCACCAATTTTATAATATTCATGATCTCACGAGCCTTTCTTTTCACATTTAATTCCGTTCATACAAATCTGCAAACTTCTCCAATGCCCCACGGATTTCTATATGCTGGGGGCAGATCCGTTCACACTTTCCGCACTTGATACAGTCCACAGCCTTGCCAAAATTCATGGAATATCTCTCATAGTACATATTCGTCTTCTTGCCGGTGGCTACATACATATTGTACAATCCAAAATAAGCAGGAATATTGATATTCTTGGGGCACTCTTCCATACAATACCTGCAGTTCGTACATGGTGTCATATTGCTATTCACAATATCGGTAACTCGCTGCAGCATCTCCCGTTCTTCCTTGTCAAGGGGCTGAAAATCNCTCATNTAGGAGGTATTNTCNATAANCTGTTCCAAATTGCTCATGCCGCTTAACACCATCATACAATTGTCCAGAGATGCGACATAACGAATGGCATAGGATGCCAGTGACCCCTGAGCGCCCCTTTTCTCCATCTCGTTTCGGGCTTCCACAGGGAGATTTGCCAAACTTCCGCCCTTTACAGGTTCCATGGCGATAACCGGTTTCCCATGACGACAGGCCACCTCGTAACAAGCACCCGACTGAATTGCCGCACTGTTCCAATCCAGATAATTGATCTGAAGCTGCACAAAATCCATCTCCGGATATTTTGTCAGAATTTCGTCCAGCAGTTCTGCATCATCATGATAGGAAAATCCAATGTTTTTCACCAATTTCTGTTCTTTTAACCTGCAAAGGAACTCAAAGCCACCATATTTTAAAGTGTTGGTATATCTCTCTTTTCCCATATTATGAAGCAGATAATAGTCAAAATATTCTACTCCACAGCGGCGTAATTGTTCTTCAAAATACCTTGGATATTCCTCCGATGCTTTCACTCGCAAAATGGGCATTTTATCCGCCAAAATATATCGCTCTCTGGGATATTGGTCTACCAGACAGCGCTTTACTGCGCCTTCCGATTGTTCTCCATGATAAGGGTATGCTGTGTCAAAATATTCAAAGCCCTGCTCTAAGAAATGGTCCACCATTTGACACATCTGCTCATAGTCAATACTTTTTACATCCTCTGGATCCGTCAGCGGAAGCCTCATCGTTCCAAAACCTAATTTTTTCAACCGTACACATCCTCCTCTTTTTATAAATGTATTTACGACTCGTGCCAAGCCTGCTTCGAACTGCTGATTTTCTTTTGGGATGCGTCCGCTTCCCGTAATAATATTGCCATATAGGCATCCTGCAGTGCGTCTTTTAACGGATATGGTTCTGTGGTATCTCCTCTGGAATACGCAGCAGTGCGCCTCATCAATGATGCAACCGCCGTTTCGTCCTGCGCAAGACCGCACAACCCGAATTCAGGAGTATACACGCTGTCGTCCTCAAAGGTTACGGCAGTGACTTCCTCTACATAGCACAGATTGGGATTCTCGTACTCCGTTTCAATCCCTCTTTTCTCCACTCGGATTTCCGATATTACAGGTTCATTCTTGTCATCCAGATAATACACTGTACGGTCAATGATTTCTCCACGGCACCCCTGCAATTTCAGCGTATTTTTACGGATAGGAGAACGGTATTGTTCCGAATCAAAATCATACAGTGCAACTTTTCCGTCTGCAAACTCAAATGTTGCAACGCATCTCTTCTTATCTGCAATCCTGCCATCCTTATATGAATCGTACCTTGTCAGTGTCTCGGTTGTGGGAAATTGATAAGTTTTGGCTGACACCGTAAAATCCATATCTGATGGTACTTGTAACAAAGCCCTCATAAGGCTTGCACCGTGATATTCGTGGGCAAGAGAAATATTCAGGCAGTCGGGGGCTCCGATTATATTTCGCTCAACTACCTTCAATAAAGCACGGTATTCCGGATAACTTGTATACTGCTCTGCAACGATGAGCTTATAACCCTGATTATGCATATCCCACAGTTTATTCAGAGTTTCCATATCCAATGCTGCCGGTGTTTCACAAAGCACGGTGAACCCACGATACATCCATTCCATACTGACTTCGGCGATGGATGCCTTATTTACGACAACCACTACAAAATCTGATTTGTAGTTCACACATTCCTCTATGGATGTGGTCGTGTGAATATGATGTTCTTTTGCCATTTTTTGTGCTTTTTCCTCAGTCCGGCAGTACATTGCGCACAACTCAAAGATGTCCGGCAGAGCTTTCGCTACCCTGACATAATATAATGACCGCCAGCCGGAGCCTACGATGATAAACTTGATTTTATTCATTTTAATCCCCAATACTTCTTTTTTGTTCCAACCATTTTTCAAATAACCGCTCAAATTCAAGTTCTTCGTCAGTTCCTATATTCGGGATATCCACCATCCTTTTCTCCCATGACGACAGATAAGCCGCATTGGAAAGCAGCAGACTTTTTCTTCCTTCTGTGCCCTGAGCAATGCATTTTCCGACACCCATGCATTCATCGGCAAAGCCCTGTAACACTTTTTCGTATGGCTTCTCTTCCTTTTCTGGAGTTATTTCTGTCCATGTTCCTTTTATTTTCCTGAAATAATCTGTGGAACTCTTGCGATAATCCGCCTCCTTGCCGCCCATTTCCTGAACTAGTTCCCCGATTCGCAGTTTTCCGTTCTCGCAGACAATCAGCGCCTCCTCCAACGATATTTCCAAACGGTTGATACCCGGCGCATCTCCGGTTGAAGAGATAAACGTCCCTGTTGCTCCGTTTTCCCATTCAAAATACGCAGTCACATCATCCTCTACCTCAATATCGTGAAAATGCCCCTCTTTGCAAAAGCATTGAACTCTGACAGGCATGCCGCATATCCACTGCAAAAGATCCAGATTGTGCGGACATTGGTTCAGTAAAATACCTCCTCCGTCCTTATCCCATGTGGCATGCCAGGAACTTGATGTATAATATTGTTCCGGTCTGTACCAATCCGTGACAACCCAATTTACTCTTTTTAGAGCGCCATATTTTCCGCTGTTTACCAACTCGTACAACTGTATATGAAGCGGCAGCGTTCTCTGGTTAAACACCATACTAAATATCTTGCCCGACTTAACAGCTTCGGTTTCCATGATTCTCGCCTGCCTGCTATATACACCTGAGGGCTTATCGCACAGCACATGCAGACCATTCTTAAATGCCCTGACTGCCGATTCCTCATGGGCATAGTGCGGCGTTGCAATCACAACGGCGTCTATCGACAGCTCTTTATTTTCCACTGCCGTAAAAAGCTCGTCCGCAGTCTCATATACGGGCATGCCCGCCTCAATGGACGGCAACAACATCTCCCTGTATGTACCACGCACCCTTGTGATAGCGCTCAATTCCATTCCCTGAATCCTGCCGTCCTGTATGATAGAAGCATATTGACTTCCCATATTTCCCACTCCGATTACCGCTGTCTTTATCATATATTTATCCTTCCTTTCCGCCCGTTTAAGATCACAGGCCCGTTCTGATAATTTCCTTCCACTTTTTTGAGAACACATAATAGCCAAGCATCATGATCATGCCAAAACTAAAACTGATTGGGAAACATAACATAATATAAGTTCCGTCAAAATAACGGGTGATCAAATGAGCACTTGGAATACGCACTGCCCAGAGCATCAGGATATTCACAACCGTTGAATAACGAATCAATCCCACACCGTTTACTATGCAGATAATACCGTTAAATACCGCATACAACCATTGTGATAATAACATAACTACAACATATCTGCTGGCGTACATAAGCACTGCATCATTTTTAGCAAAGAGCCGTAATATTGGCATGCGAAAGGAAATCATACATAATCCGAAAGTCAATGTAACAATTCCGGAAATCACAGGAATCCGAATGTAACCTTGCCGAAGTCTGTCAAAATTCTTGGCTCCGAAATTTTGTCCCGAAAAAGTGGTTGCTGCAGAAGACAATGCGGTAATCGCTATATTGGTCAGTCCCGTTACCCTGCCTGCCACCGAATTTCCTGCCATAAAAACGGAACCCTGGGCATTTACCAAAGTCTGTATTGCTACATGCCCGAGAGAGTACAGGGAATTGTTCAGTCCGATGGGAAGACCGATCATAACAATCTGCTTTAATTCTGTCAGATCAACTCCCTTTCGGAAAGAGGATAATTCCAAATCAGGGAATTTTTTCCTGATATACACGATACTGATCATCCAGAACAAATACATTTTCAAAGTTATGGAAAGTGCCGCACCTCCTGCATCCATACTCAATCCGGCAACGAACACAAGGTCTAACACGATATTTGTGATACAGGACACTACAAAAAACCATAGTGATGCCTTACTGTCCCCCATACCCCGAAGAATTCCTGCATTCATGTTATAGCCTATATTTCCAAGAGCTCCAAAGAATACAATTCTCGTATATGCCACTGCAGCATCCCATGTATCCGCAGGCGCACCCATCCATTTTAAGATCNACGGCGCTGCAAAAAATCCAATCACGCAAAGAGGGATGCCACATACAAATACGAAGAAGGNAGCTGTATCCACTGCACGCCGCATCTTNGTCACNTCCCTGGCTCCCACATACTGAGAGACCAATATTGATACCCCTGTGCCAATTCCAAGAAAAACACNCAAAAGCACTTCCACTGGCTGGGAGCTGGTTCCCACTGCTGCCAGAGAGGTCTCACCACAGTAATTTCCGATAACTAGTGTATCCACCGTGGTATACATAT
>WFLX010267746.1_pt1 | contig 19017 bp, 12 predicted proteins | sample 4967041 | NCBI WGS metagenome assembly WFLX01 (sample SAMN12857096, study PRJNA449069) | gut metagenome | isolation source: stool from male and female vole | host: Microtus ochrogaster | place: USA:Florida | collected 2017
CCAACGATTACAAGACGCAATGCTACACAATCATCATATCCTTTACTCCGGCTGAGACCGCCCTTCTTCGGTCAATGCCTGATAACGGACGCGACAAGGTAAGGACTATCATTCGTGATTTCCTCGATGAGTTGGCAGAGCGAGGTAATGACACTTCGGAGTGTCCTTTTATCGTTGCTCGTCATGACAACACTGACAATGAGCATTACCACATCGTGATCCGCACTACCGACATTAACGGCAAGCGGTTTAGCGATAAGTTTATCAACAAGAATGCTAACCGGGCAGCAGCTTATATTGCTATGAAGTATGGGTTGGAGGCGCCTCCAAAAGCAGTCGAGCGAGAGAAGGCTCATCAGGAGGCTGAGGGTAAACGCCGAAAAGATCGAGCTGCGCGTCAACATAAGCCATCGACGTCTCAGTCTCAGATTGACGAGAAGATACGCCGTAAACGGGCTGTCGAGGAGGCGCAGAAGCGGAAAGCTCAACTAAAATATCTCATTGAGAAAGCAGCGAAGGGCTCCTCTGATTTTATCGGGGCGCTCGCAGCAGATGGACTGACGTTATTTTCAGACCCGAAAAAAGGTCTGTGCGTCAGGATGGCTGATGACAATGGGAAAGAGCATCGCTACAGTCTGCTAAAGGATCTTGGCATTGATATGAGTATTATCCCACCCGTCAATATCACCACACACGGAACATCAACTTCACAAGTTGCCAAAGTCTCTACAACTCCCATTCAGAACAACCCAACTCAATCCTGTCCCTTAAAGCCAAAAGCTGGAAGTTCAAGAACTGCGAATATTAAGGATACTCCATCCGGAAGCTCCCGCAATGCAGAGTATGAGATCCGAGATGGCAAAAGCCGGGATGACCTTGATGAGGAATGGAGAAGAAACAACGGATTCAAAATCTAAATCACAAAAAATATGAAANACAAACCATCTGCCCTACAAGGNAAACGAAAATCCNCNAATCCAGAAGACAACCTGACGGAGCGTANCACATTCCGGCTCACACCCCAAGAGCGTAAGACTNTGGAGACAANGGCAAAGGAANGAGGNCTTAAACNCAGNNTTCTCTGCCGTNTCATTGTTATGCGTNGCAAAANCNCTNNCCACTCACCTCAGACACTACAATGGATCCGTGACCTCATTGGTGAGCAGAACAACATTAATCAGATTGCACACCATCTGAACACAACTAAAGAATCCGACCGGTGGGCTCTTGAAGCAATACATTTCATCGCCGATGAAGTCAAACAAGCAAAAAACATCTTAACAACAACCAATTATGAGTAATCCATTTGATAACGTGCCATCCTCCGCAGATGTGCCGGGAACAATCAATAAGAAAGATATAACCGCCTTGACTGCCGCGATTGAACGGTTTGAAACGGCTGTGAGCCGTGAAGAAACTACGGTCAAGAATCAGGAGGAGCTTGCCGGAGCACTGTTTGAAATCTTCCTTGACGATGATGGAACTTTGAAAGACTTCGCTCAAACAAAGAGGTTTGAGTCTACGATGAACCGTGCAACACAAAAGCAGGAAGAAGTATGTGACAGGGTTGAGAACGCTGTTCACTCAGTGCCAACGAGAATTGAAGTCCGCCTCTGCGAAGAAGACCGCAACTGCCTTGACAAGAACTTCCAGAGTTGGAACAGTGTTTTCAAACTCCATCTGCCTCTATTCTGTGTTATTGGCTTTATCGTCGGGCTCTGTATATTAGTTTGCGTACTCGCAACCAAATCTGCTACCGACAAACGCCGTCAGTATGAATACCATCTTGAACATCTCAACCGATGGGAGCTGGAAAACACCCAGGTAACCTCCTTAGGACATTTCTACCATGAGCACTATCCCAACAGCTACCATAAATGTCGTACTGGATATCTTTAGCAGAATCGTGATTTTTCCCCTCCCGAGCTATAATGAAATTTTCGATAATTCACTAACGCAACATCAAGACTTACGTCTAAAGTCATAAGTACGTGATGTCTTGTAAATTAGTCAAATAATATATAACCTTTAATCAGAACTCCCGAATGAAGCATCTTCCTTATTCGGGAGTTTATTATTTAATATTAGATGTCAATCCTGATATTGTTCCATTCTTTCATCCAGTTAGCAACTTTTTCCTTATCAAACTTGTGTGGATGATATAGATTTTTCGGATTTGTTAGCATGAAGTGGAAATCACAGTGCGCCTTTAACTCCATTATTGAAATATCCATTATAAAGAACTGTCGATATATTTCCTTCATAGATGCTTCATCGTAGGTACAGATTAGAATATGCTTTTTGTGCTTATCATACTTCCCGTTAATAATTGACTTGAAAAAGTCTACGAAATATACGCTATCTATTGAACCGAACGAAAGACCGAAGAAAATGATTATTTCCGAGCTTTTGAGAGTATCAAGTACTTTATGAGACCCATAATAATCATCCCAACTTTTGAAAAGGAAATCGTATTCTTTTGGTACTTCCTTATCCTCATTGATCCCTAGAATGATATGCTCTTCATTCAAGGAGCCATGAACGTGATGTACATTATCCGGTCTAATATTGATACGTCGAGTAAGATTACCTTCACACTTGTCCATTAACTTTGAAACATCGGTATAGTTGAAGGTAATAATATTGGGTTCAGCATCTGCCTTATACAATTCGTGCATCAAGTTGTAAGCTGGGGAAGTTTTTGCACGAGTATGTCTATATTTACTCCAGTCCTCAATTTCATACTTGAGATAGTTCATTAAGCCTTCTTTGACTTCCTCGTAGTATTTTTCATCGGCATCAAATGATTTCTCATATTCTACGACATGCTGAATACCTTGAGGAGATTGTCTCTTAGCATGAGTCTTCAGCTCACCTTCGAGATCACACCAGGAATATCTGTCAGATGTAGCTGCTGGGGTTCGAGTACGACCAAAATCGGCATACAGGCCATTCAATCGCTTATACAATTGATCATATTCATTCACCACATCATGTTCAGGCCAAAAGTCCTTTTTCCGTTGGTCATTGGTGTGATTATAGAAATCGGTGTATTTTGTGTGTAATCCCAAACTCAAATCAAAACCATTCCCGAGGAATAGCGTAGTTTCCGGGAAGAGAGGATTATCCTTCATATGTATGTCATTAGCGGTTTTCATGCTTACTTAAATAGTGATAATCACTGATGTCGTGAGTTGTAACTGCAAATTTAGCCAAAATTTATGATATAGAGAAACGACGTTCCAATATTTTCACTAAATTTGCATCTGTTTATTCATTTGACTAAATTATGGCAGATATAAATCGTATCAAAGTCGTTTTGGCTGAAGAGAAACGAACGAGCTTATGGCTCTCTCAACAGTTAGGTGTTAATCGTACAANAGTNTCNAAATNGTGTACTAATACCAATCAGCCGGATCNTCATACCTTAGTGAGAATCGCTGATTTATTAAAGGTTGATGTGAGTGATCTTCTGAACAAGACGCTTAAAGAGAATGTATAATGGCAATTACAGAAAGTGCGCTTATTAGATATAGTGTGATTGATGGCTGTCTCCGACGAGGCGGTCAAGGATACTCTATTGCAGACTTGGTTGACGCTTGTAACAAACGGTTGCAATACGAAACAGGTGCTACCGTATCTAAAGAACAGGTACGTAAGGATCTTGATCGTATGGTAAGCCTGTATGANGCACCTATTGATTTTGATAATTTTGTAGGACATACGAAATGTTTTCGTTATACCGACCGAAACTTTTCCATTAAGAATTCCCCAATTACAGATGAAGAACTTCAGCAGACCAGAGCAGCACTTTTAGCTTTAAGTCGTTTGAAGGGTCTTCCTCAGTTTGCATGGATAAACGAAATCCTCGCCAAACTTGAGGATAAGATGTTTATGGTTCATGATGAAAAAGTACCTATAGCCATAGGGTTCGATGAAAATCCCCGCCTTGAAGGATTGAATTGGATTTCACCTTTATACAATGCTATCATTAATAAGACCCCATTGGCCATTTCCTATCAGCCTTTTAATATGCCGGTGATTAATTGGAACATTCATCCTTACTATCTAAAACAATATAATGGCCGTTGGTGGGTATTCGGGAAAAACAATGATTATCCGGAGGGACGACCAACATCTATTGCAGTGGATAGAATAATAAACATTAATGAGGCGGATAAGTCTGTCACCTATATAGAAAACGATGGGGATGATTTTGAGACTTACTTTAAAAATGTCGTAGGAACAACTGTGCCTGAAAGTGAGCCTTTGGATATAGATGTACGACTGACGCCAAGCCGTTTCCCATTTGTTCGGTCGAAACCATTGCACCTATCCCAAAAGATAGTTGATGAAAAGCAAAGAATAGTTCGCATCCACGTTATTCCAAATCCCGAATTGTATTCCATGCTTTCTTCATTTGGAAAAGATCTTGAAGTCCTCTCGCCGAAGTATGTAAGGCTGCAAATGAAGCTAATATCAGAAGGAATGGCTAAAATTTATGAAAGATTGTAGTCATAGTACAATCTTAGGTCGTAACTTTGCAGTGTAATTCTTAAAGATCCGTTTCTATATGAGCAACAGCGCACTTCAGGAGAAGGTTAACAAAGTAATGAACGCTCTTAACCGTACCGGCGAATTTCGAGATATTATCGAAATCGCCAAGGAGTTCCTATGTCTTATTTATATATCCTCAAAATCGAAACTTAATCTGGATGGTTATCACGAGGATATTTACACATTACGTAATGAGATTCCCGGTTCAAAAGTTGATCCATTTACTAAAAGCATCTTTTATGAGGATGTCCTGATGTTATCCGAGGCAGGGATGCTTCACTTGATTGAGGCTCTTCAAAGTTTCGATATTTCGGATGAAGTAAAAAGATCTGAGTTGGCAGATTCTATAATCAGTTTTGCAATAGAACATATAGGGAAATCATCATGTCAATTTTTGATTAACAATAATCTTGCAAGATTGATCGCATTCCTCGCATGGGAAAGAGGTATGGATGATGTAGTTGATCCATTTGNNGNGATTATAAGCTACGCTGTTACCTCGGAATTNTCCGACATAAANNATCGCGGAAGAGAGTATTCTCTAGAAGCATNCATCATAAGCAACATGTTGTNGGCTATTCACGGACGAGAACAGTCTGTGGAGGAAATAAGTATGGCTGATAAATGGGAGTATCCTGAAAATGCGGAAAATATAATTACAGTTCCACCTTTAAACTTTCCTATAAAAAAACTGTATGGAGACGTTCCCTGTCGTTCCAAATATGTTCACGAACTGATAGTTGAGTCTTTTATAGAGAATCCTGATTCTAAAAAAGCAATTATTTTGCTTCCATCATCATTTGCATATTCCCCAAAAAGCGAATGGCTACGAAAAGAGTTGCTAAACAGAAACTATATCGATAAGGTAATATCATTGCCGTCTGGCGTTTTAAATGGAACTCAAATTACTTCTTTAATTATTGTATTAGATAAATCGAGAGCCGATTGGGACGAAGAAAATATCACTTTTATTTCGCTTGTCAACTGTGCAATAAATATGGGTCGAGGTCGTAGCGAACTAAATCTTGAAGAGGCTAAAAATCTTATTCGCAGTAGACACGGGAAATATGTCAAGGACGTAACAATAGATGAGATTATTAATTCGATTGATACGGATTTAAATCCCGGGAAATTCATTGTGGAGAATTTATTGCCAGTAATATCCTCAGATGCTCATGCCGCCCCATTGTTTGCTTTTTTGCAACCAATTGAAATGCAACCACAAAGGGTTAAATTAGGAGAAACTAAAGACATAGTAGGGATAAAAGACTTATCTGACACCTATGATTTTACCTTTATCGGGAAACCGTCATCAAAAACCACATCCCGTTATGTTGAACTTTCCGAGGATGCCATCATCATTGCAATTAGCAATGATAAATTCTGCTTGGGACGATTCAAATTCAATGGGATTCCACTTCCAATGAGTGCTAATCTTTATGCTTATAAAGATGATAGTATGATGGATATAGATTACTTGCTATTGGAGTTGACAAAGCCGTATATGTCTGATCAATTAAAAGTTCTCGGTCTTAACTACTCCCAGAACTCTGTACCTTATGCTATTCATAACCTCAAAATTGTATGTAAAAAACTGGAGGAACAAAGACGCATCATACAGGATGCCCAAAAACTAAAGGTCGCAGAGCTGCATGTCGGACTTTCCTCTATTCAAAGTGATTATCGAAAAGATGTCCACATCAAACGTCACGCCATGGGGCAGACTATTGGAACATTGGGGAGCTGGTGGACACTTCTGGAGCAGGCACGAGCAAATGGCAAATATATTGCTGAAAATGCTATTCTCCCGGGAACAGACACAAATATTGGCGCCATATTGGATAATATTAAAATGTGTTTTGGCCGTTTGGCCACACAAGTCGACAAGTTTGACAGAGGATATAAAGCGACACCTACAGCAATATATCTTGATCAGTTCATTGATGAATACCTCAATACTCATCAATCGCCGATATTTCACTATGAACTGACCGATAACCGGATCGATTCAGCCGACGAGACTTCCATCAGCAACAAAGTACGCGTAATTTACTTCCCATATGATGTGTTACAGATGATTCTTAATAATATAGTAAGCAATGCATGTTCGCATGGATTTGGGAACAAACAATCACATGAGAACATCATTAAAATTGAGATAGAAACGGCAGATGGGAGTTTCATTCTGTCAATTTCCAATAATGGTGTGTCTTGCCCCCCAGATATGACACCGCAGAAGATGATTACTTATGGCGAATCATCTGATTTACGTCACCATTGTGGTATCGGGGGATATGAAATAAGCCACCTCATGAAAGATTTCGGAGGCGAATTGGAAATAAAGCTTGATTCATCCTCAGAATTTCCAGTCGAATATCGTTTAACATTCAAATCCATTGAAAATGAGTGAAAATTTACAATATCGAGTTCTTTGGATAGAAGATGACCCCAATTTCAAAGTTTCATTTGAGAAAGTGGCAGCCTCAGAAGGAATAGTTATGACACACTATGAAGACTGGGAAACAGCATCATCCTATCTAAATCAATATATTGAGGAGATTGACGCAGTTGTTTTTGATGCTTATTGCAAGATTCGGAAAAGAGAAACTGTAGGTAATGACAGCTTTTTGCACATTGCTGTTGTCGAAATGCTGCTAATCTTCGCTAAACACCATACGGTCCGTCCCTGGTATATTCTTTCTGCTGGCACTATGAATCGTTTTTCAGATGTAACAACGATCATAGAATCATACCGCAGTCAGTATATAGAAAACTGGGGAGAGCTTGTCTACACCAAGACACGTCCAAATGTTTTCTCAAAAGAGTTCTCAGATGAGTTCGGCAATCCCTCCAGTCCAAATGAAATGGATCTGCTTAAAAAAATCAAGGAGGTCTGCTCGCACCAAGTTCATAATATCGCATTGGCCCGGCATAGGGATACACTGCAATATCTGGGTATACATTCTTTAATCAAGGGACATTCTCGTAAATTCTTACTGCATCTACTGGATGCCTTCTATGAGCCTCAAAAATATATCGGATATTCATTTGCGGGGAATCCTATCCGGCGTATTTTTGAATGTTTGGTACGTGCAGGTGTGGAATTAGGCATTATACCGGAAGAAACTATTGCTGGAGGAAACGTCAAGTGCATGGAAGCAAGTAGATTTCTTTGTGGGGAAAATCCAATAGATTTACCATATCGTTTCGGATTCGCAAACGAACGAATCCTTGATGTTTCTGAATCAAGCATGTTAATTACGATTCTCACTTCAACCAATGTCGGATCCCATGAGTCAGCCAACGACTATAATGAGAATGATGTTACTCTGAATGAGGATAACCGCGATGAATATGCCGGTTGCGCTCTACTAATGTGCCGTATAATCAAAGCATTTGGCAAATATGCCGAATATCATAAGGACAAAGCGCAGAACACTGCGAAATGGATAAAGAATCCCAGCATCCTTGAAGGTCATCATGGCATATTGTGCAAATCGGGCAATGAGTGGTTTGTTGATGATTGTTTGATTTCTAATTCAAGAAATTTCTTTTCGGAAGGAGAAGAGATCGAATTGAATGATGTCGTATTCAATAGTAAACTAACATCCGGTTCACCATTCCTCTTTTTTGCAAAAAAGCCCAAGAAAATCTCAAGCAAGCCATAAGATTGTAGCTATGCTATGATCTTCAACATTAACATTGCATAATATAATTAGAAATTATCTTTTCTTCGTTTATGGCTATCAAAAAATCTGAATTATATAGTACTCTCGCTAAATGCACAAACAAGATTCGCAGCAATTGCGGCCTTAATGCTGAGCTGTTCAAGAACTACGTGCTTATCATCTTGTTCCTAAAATATATCTCCGACCGTAAAGGATCCGGGGAACTTGACCTCATAGAACTTCCAGAGGGATGCTATTTTGAGGATATTATCAAGTTGAAGAACACGATGAACATCGGTGATGGTATCAACAAAATCATCGGGCGTATCAAGGATGCAAATCCGGGCATCTTGGATTTTATTGACCAGACAAAACATGATTTCTGTAGCAAGGATTTGGGTAAAGATCTCAAGGCCGCCAGCAATGTCATAACCGAACTTATCAGTGCCTTTCAGGATGATGGACTCGACTTCAAGCGCAACCGTGCTGCCGACGATGACCTTATCGGAGATGCCTATGAGTATCTGATGCGAAATTTTGCCAGTCAAAGCGGTAAAGATAAGGGTCAGTTCTATACCCCGGCCGAGGTAAGCCGTCTTATGGCCATGCTTATCGGTGTGGAAAAGGATACCCGTAAACGTATATCTGCCTACGATCCTACTTGTGGCTCCGGCTCGTTGCTTCTGAAAGTAAAAGCCGCAGCCAAGCCCGGCACAATGTTGAGCCTACAAGGTCAGGAGATTGACCCGAGTAACGTCGAAATGTGTAATCTGAACATGATAGTACATGGCGACCCCACTGCTGACATCCGATGGGGAGACACACTCAACAATCCACTGCATGAAAGAAACAAGAAGCTCACGCAGTTTGACTATATCGTCAGCAATCCTCCATTCTCCCTTCACAGATGGATGACGACTGCAAAGGAGGATGATGAGTTTGGTCGTTGGGATCACACTACAGGAGTGCCGCCTCAGCAATATGGAGATTTTGCTTTTCTGATGCACGTAGTTGCCTCTCTGAAAGGATTGGATGCAAGTGGAGTGGCAGGTAAAGCAGCTATCATTCTGCCCAACGGGGTATTGACACGCGGTAATGATGAGGCTTTGCTCCGGCAATTTCTTGTTGATCAACGTCTCATTTCCGGAATTGTAGCCCTTCCGCCTAATACTTTCTATGGCACCGGGATAGCGGGCAATATCATCATAGTAGACAAGAACAAGAGCCATGATGGTATCTTTTTTATTGATGCTTCGCGTGGATTTTATAAGGATGAGGATTCAAAGAACCGTCTCCGTGAGCAAGACCTCCGCAAGATTACTGATGTCTGGGCTGCACGGTGTGATGTTCCTCATTTCTCCAAACTCGCCTCATACGATGATATAGAACGAGGAGGATATAATCTAAATATCCCCCGCTATGTCACTCCGGAAAATAAAGAAATAGAACATAATATCGAAGCTCATCTGCATGGGGGTATTCCGGAATCTGACATTGAGAAGTTAGAGCACGTTTGGAATGCCGCTCCTACTCTTAAAGCGGATCTTTTTACTGATATGCGCCCGGGATTCAAGACCCTCCTTCCGAATGTCGAAACGATTAACGAAACCATAGATGGTAATGAGAGTTATCAAACCCAACGCGAAGAATTTACCATTCTTCTCACTCAATGGGAAGAGTTGGTAAAACCCGCTATGCTTGAAGTGGAAAAAGATTGTCACCCTAAGGAAGAAATCGTAAAATGGAGCGGTATGTTTCTTGCAATTATGGATGATTCTTGTTGCCTCCTTGATAAATATGAGGCTTACGATCAGTTGATGAAATACTGGAACGAGACTATGCAAGACGATCTCTTCATGATTTCTCGCGATGGCTGGTATCCTCAACTCACTATTCCTAAGAAGAAAACCGTAAAATGGTATGACCTTACTTGTGACCTCTTACCGGTGAATATAGTCGTTGATCATTACTTCGCCAATGAACGTGATGAGTTTTTCCGGATTGAAAATGAGATTTCCTCTATCAATGAGCAGTTAAAGGAGGTGATTGTGTCAGACGAGGGAGAAGAATCTGATGAAGAGGAAATCTTGACGGCTGCCGAACCTGAATTTGTTATACAAGGTAAAGAGCGCAAGGAGATGGAGAATAGGCTGAAAAAACTAAAAACTGATTTGAAGAAACAGGACGAGATTCTGTATTCAGCTATCTTGCTCAAATACTCTCAGATTCCTGAGGCTGAACTTCGCAGTCTAATCGTTTGCGACAAATGGCTTGCGTCTATCCGTAGCCGTGAAAATGCTGCAATGGATGCCGTAGGCCAGCTGATTTCTACGAATATTAAAGAGTTGCATAACCGATATGCAACCACGCTTTCGTTCCTTGAAAAGGAAGTTAATGAAAAGGAGGCAGAAGTTCTTAATCATCTTAAAGCAATGGGATTCGAGTTATGAAAGAGACTAATTTCAAGCAGACAGACTTAGGGTTAATTCCTCAGGATTGGGAAGTGAGCAAGTTAGAAGACGTATCAAATAATATTTTCTATGGCATAGCAGCTCGTGCTGTACCATATGACGGAAAGGTGAAATATATACGAATTACAGATATTGATGATAGCAGTGGAGAGTTCTCCCCGACTCCTCTTTGTAGTCCTGAAGTATTTTCCGAAGATTATTTCGTTCATCCGGGAGACATACTTTTTGCTAGAACTGGCTCAAGCGTTGGGAAAACATACTTATATTCACAAAATGATGGTAATTTAGTATTCGCGGGCTTCCTTATTAAAGTTGAAGTCACAGAGGCGTGTCCTGAGTTCATCTTCTATTTAACCCAAACTAGTTCGTATTGGGAGTGGATTGCGGCACAATCAGTAAGAACAGGACAGCCAGGGATTAATGCCATTCAGTTATCAAAACTGCCGATCCCCCTTCCTGCTCGTTCGGAACAGGTAAAGATAGGTAACATTTTGAAAAAAATTGATGGTCTTATCTCAGGTTTAAAGAATTTGATTGAGAAGAAACGTTCCATTAAATCTGGGTCGATGACTCAATTGCTTTCAGGTAAACTCCGTCTTCCCGGTTTCTCTGAACCTTGGATTTCCTCTACACTTGATAAAATAGGCGTTTTACTATCGAACAACACCCTATCTCGTGATAACCTTACTGAGTCCGGAACAATCGGGAATATCCATTACGGGGATATTCTTACAAGATTTGGAGCAATCCTTGATTTGGATAACACAACTATACCTTTTATCCATCCTCAATTGTCTGGTAAGTTTCTCAAATCTCACTTGGCTGAAGAGGGAGATGTAATCTTTGCTGATACGGCTGAGGATGAAACTGTCGGGAAGGCCACTGAACTTTTGAATGTAAAAGACCGAGTAATTCTAAGTGGTTTACATACTTTCTGGTTTAGACCATTGAGGACGTTTGCTTCTAAATTTCTCGGTTATGCCGTAAATTCTCACGAATTTCATCAGCAGGTTATTCCAATTATATCCGGCACTAAGGTATGTTCTATCTCTAAACCAAATCTTCTGAGCTTTACTTTGACGTATCCTTCCGACCTTGAAGAGCAGAAAGCGATTGCTAAGGTACTCACAGACATGGATGATGAAATCGCGGCATTAGAAGCTAAACTGAAAAAGTATGAGCAACTGAAAAAAGGGATGATGCAGCAGTTGTTGACCGGTAAAATACGTCTTGTTTCACCTAATGNATCATTGTCATGAGCAGATACCAACGAATAACCCACGATGAACGAGNGACACAGAATAAGGCTGTGGCTCTGCTGCGCAGTGTGCTTAAATATGAGTATTTAGGAAATCTCGCAGATACGGAAAACGAAAATATCCGTGTTGATGACCTTAGAAAATTCCTTATCAAGAAACAAGGTTGCACGGAGAGTATGGCTGAAGAAGCCATTACGAAACTCCGTGACGCAGCCGCTTGCAGTCAGTATAGGGATCTTTACAATAAGGGATTGGAGGTCTATAAACTGTTGCGCAATGGCGTTTCAGTAAGTCAAGGATTTAATGAGGTAAATACTACGGTCAACTTTATCAATTGGGATGATTGGAGCCAGAACACATTCGCTATCGCCGAGGAAGTGACAGTGAAACGAGTAACTGAAGATTTGAAGCACCGTCGGCCGGACTTAGTTGTGTATGTTAATGGTATTGCTCTTGTAGTTATCGAACTCAAAAAGATGAGTGTAAGCGTGGCGAATGCCATCCGCCAGAATCGCCGGAATCAGGAGGATGGAGAGATCTGTCACTTCTTTACGACGGTGCAGCTCATAATGGCGGGTAATGAAAGCGAAGGTTTGAAATATGGAGTAATAAAGACACCCGAAGGGTTTTGGCTTAAATGGAAAGAGCCGACCGGTGATCCGTGTCCTCCAAGTCGCTTTACCCCTGAAGAGTTTCCCAATGAAATGTTCCGCTCTTTGCTTCAAATGCTGGAACCGGAGAGATTACTGGAGTTTATCCATGACAGCATCATCTATGATGGAGGTATCAAGAAAGCTGCCCGCCCCAACCAATATTTTGCATTGGCAGCGGCTAAAGAGCGCATCGGCAAGAACAAGGGCGGTATAATATGGCACTCTCAGGGTTCAGGCAAATCTCTATCAATGGTATGGCTCGCGCAATGGATACAGGAACAACCCGGAGATAACCGCATCCTGATTGTCACTGACCGAGATGAACTTGACCGACAGATAGAGACAGGTTTTAAGAACACCAACCTATCCCCTAAGAGGATTAGAAGTGGCCGAGAACTGATTGAAGCGGTCGGGAAGCCCGGTAATACAGTCCTGACAACCCTTATACATAAATTCGGGCTTGGCCTCCATGATGCCACAGAAGATAGAATCACGATCAGCGGAAAGAAGGCTGAACGTAGTCCGGAAAATATAATGGAGGCAATTGCAAAAGCCCTTCCTGAAGGATTCAAACCTGCGGGGAGGTTCTTCGTATTTGTGGATGAATGTCATCGTACTCAAGGGGGTGTCCTCCACAAAGCGATGAAACAGATTATGGGTGATGAGGTGGTTATGATAGGTTTTACCGGAACACCTCTATTGAAAAAGAATAAACTCACATCGCTGGAACAGTTCGGTTCATTCATCCATAGTTATAAGTTTGACGAGGCTGTGAAGGATGGAGTGATCCTTGATCTCCGCTATGAGGCAAGAAACGTGGAGCAAGTGTTGGAAGAATCCGACAAGCCACGAATTGACGGCATCTTTGAATCTCGGACACTCGGATTGAGTGATAAGGCAAAAGAGGCATTGAAGTCCCGATGGGCAACTTTGCAAAAGCTGTATTCCAGTCGGGAACGTATGGAACGCATCGTTGCCAATATATGCGAGGATATGATTCTGTTGAGTCCGTTGGTAAATGGTTATGGTAATGCCATGCTCATCGCCGGAGATGTTTATCAGGCTTACCGCTATTGGGATATGTTCCAGCATACACCGGAATTGCACGATAAGACCTGTGTTGTGACCAGCTATGACCCCGCAATCGGAATCAGTATCAAGGAGGGTCACAGCAGCGACGGACACCTGACAGAAGAAGAGTTCAAGCATGATAAGGCTCAGGAGATGATGGGCGATATGGATGCTGTCTCTTTTGAACAATGGGCTAAGAAGCAATTTATTGAGAATCCCAATGATATGAAACTGCTCATTGTAGTGGATAAGCTATTGACCGGTTTTGATGCTCCAAAAGCAACATTCCTCTACATTGACAAGAGTTTTACCAATGAATCTCCTACACTCTTTCAGGCAATCTGTCGGGTAAACAGAAAGAGCGAGTCGTGGAAAGAGTTCGGATACATCATTGATTATAAGGACTTATTCAATGAAATCCATGATGCAATAGAGGGATATACCAACGAGAAGAACACAAATGCGCTTTCCGGCTTCGATGACGAAGATGTCGAAGGTCTTTTGAAAAACCGACTTGAAGAAGGAAGGAGAGCATTGGAGGATACAATCGAGGAATTGCAGAACTATGTGATGTTTGTTAGAGAGCCGAAAGGTGTAGAGCAATATTTTGATTTCTTCTGCTACGATCAAGCTGCAACTCCCTCCTATGAACAACTTACTGTAACGCTTGAAAATGCAAATAAGCGAGAGGGATTCTATAATCTCGCAAATAAACTCGTAAATCGCTATCTGTCATTAGCTACCCAGATGATTGAGGCGGGATACACAATTGAGGAAGCCAATAACATTCATCAGATGGTGATTGACTTCTCAGAACTACGGGATGCAATAATGCTACGTTCAGGAGATATGACCGATCTAAAGCAATACAATGCCTTGATGCGTCAGTTGCTTGACCGTTATGTGAAGGCTCCCCGTTCAGAAGTGTTGGCGAAACTTGAGGACCTAACTTTCCTTGAACTTATAAAGGATGAAAAGGATGCTGAGGCTACAGCTGATGAATTGACCCAAGATAATACTTCCGGAGAGCCATCTGTTGCAGAGACTATCGCTTCCAATACCCGTCACTATATTGTGCGCAAAAGAGATACTAACCCGGATTATTTTGATAAACTGAGCGAAAAGCTTAATAAGCTGCTTGAAGACTATCGNAACAAGNNGANAGCCTANCGNGNANTGTTNGNTCAGCTGANAATGATTGNGTNCCANATGCAGAACAGGTCAACCTATCCGGAAGGAATTGATACTAATCTAAAGAAGGCTCTGTATGATAATTTAGGTAATAGTGTGGAGCTTACTCATGCGGTTTATGAAGCACTTGAATGTAATGCTCAGGAAGATTGGCGGAACCTTCCAGCACGAAGGAAAAGACTTATGCAGGCTGTTAAACGTGCAGGTAACTTTGATGAAGAGGCTCTAAATAAGATAATGGGGATCATCTCCGCAAACGATGAGTTCTAATGAAGATAGCAGAGTTTGAAGTTGATGTAGAACGCAAGAAGATTAAGAACATGCACCTTTCAGTTTATCCACCGGAAGGGCGCGTTCATCTGTCTGTACCCGAGCAGCTCTCTGATTGGGATATATCGACGTTCCTCTTCTCAAAACTGAGTTGGATAAGGAAGCAATTCAAGGAGATACAGCAACAACCGCGCCAGGATGAAAGGGAGTTTGTCACCGGAGAGAGCCATTATCTTTTCGGCGATCGGTATCTCTTGCAGATTGTGCCTGACATGGTTCCCGGTATCAAACTGACTACGCATTTTATTGAGATGCACGAGTCGAAATTACAATCGAAGGCAGAGAGGTCAGCGATGCTTTTTGCTTATTATCGGGCGCAACTTAAAGAAGAATTGTATAAGCAACTGAGCCGATACCTCCCTGAGATGTGTCAGGGAATGGAAGGAATAAATTGGAATATAGATCTGATTCTTCGCAAGTGGGGGCAATGCTATGCTTCACAAAAACGCGTAGTATTCAGTCTCTTGTTGGCTCGTGTTCCGCGTCGGTGTATAGAATATGTCGTAGTTCATGAATTGGCCCACTTCCAAGTTCGTGAACATGACGACAAATTCAAAGCCATCCTCGACCATCACCTCCCGGATTGGCAGGCACGCAAACAAACGTTAGATAATTTCATAGCCCTCGCATTACCCGAAAAATTATAACTTATGATCTATTTCTCTGATATCTTTAACGTAAATGAAGATGAACTTGAAGACTACGGTGCCTTCAATATATCTCTTGTCAATGACCTGCCATTGTTTGTAGATCCTTTCCTGCTCTATGCAAGTGATAAAGAAGATTATAAACATCTGCACGAAGGGATAATACAATACATATCATTCCTTAAAGAAAAAGCATCGGAAGGAGAACTAACTGATGGAAAAATTAGTAGATGGTATAGATTCCCGGAAGTTAAACAGGTCTGGTTTGGTTATAGTCAAACCGGTAATAGTGGTGCTGGATTAGGTAAGGACTTTGCAATGTCAATGTCTAATGCAATTATTGGTGTCTTTAAAGACCTTAATAATGAAAAAATCACAAAATCCACTCATCTTGAAAAATTGGGATTATTTAAAAGCGGAGTCGGAAGAGATAACATAAGTGATTTTACCTGTAATCTAATCAAAGGGTATCTGTTGGACTATACTCAGTCTTTTGCTATCAGTCATATTGATCAATCTATGCTCCAAAGGGTTATGGTTGATAAAGCCTATTTTAATTATGAAAAGGAGACATGGATGTCAAAAGAATATATATTACCTTTTCATAATGATGATTATGTACTGTTAACTCCAAAAGATATTCTCACAAAAGACGAAACATGGATAAGCTTTCCTGATCTAAAAAAGGATATACTTACTATTGTAGCTACCGTGCCTAATGTTGAAATCAGAGATAGATTGAATGACCTATATCTAAGATCGTTGCCATCTAAACCTAAGGATAGAGATAAAACTTATGCAACTCAAAAACTAATTGAGGAATACCCTGAAATCGTTGATTATTATATCAAAGTGAAAGAAGAGAATGCAGACAAAGCTATTGAAAATTCTAAGAAGGTAGTTTCTGATACGAACACGGTTTTCGTTGATAATATCAGAGTATTTGCTGAAATGCTGCGATCAAATGGATTTTATCATATTTCAGACCAAAGGACACTGGAAGCTACCCGGCAAAGACTATTATTNCTANAAGANATGATTGAAAATAAAGANGGTTATAAATTGTTCTATNATGGCAAAGAACAAATAGGCAGNGAAAAAACTCTTCAACTGATATTTAGACTCANNTGGNNTCAAACAGATTTGGATGTTAACTCGGAAGTTAATAATGGTNGAGGACCAGTTGACTATAAAATCTCGCGAGGGAAACATGATAGTACATTAGTTGAATTTAAGTTGGCGAAAAATAGTAAATTACGTCAGAACCTCCTAAATCAACTCAACATTTATCTTGATGCTAATAATACTAATCATGGATTAACAGCCATAATGTACTTTACAGATAAGGAACAGAAAAAGTTATATGATCTGATGAAAGAACTCGGATTAGAGAATAACCCTAATGTAATAACTATTAACGCTATTAACGATAAACTATCTGCATCTAATGTGAAATAATAGAGTTTTGATAACAATAGGCTTAAAATAGACAAAACATATGACAGAGCAAGATATACTTCGATTGAGAGACTTGGCTGAGGCCGGGCAGGTGCAGTTCAAGGAACGCATCGTTAGCAAGGACGATAAGTATGATATCGGCTGTGAGATGGTTGCGTTCAGCAATTCCCATGGCGGACGACTCATCATTGGCATTAATGATAAGTCGGGACATATTAATGCTCTATCATATCAGGAGCTTCAGGAGACAACCAATCTTCTGACTAATATCGCATCAGAGAATGTTATTCCCAATGTGCTGATTAAAGTTGACAATGCTCCCGTTACTGGCGGAGCCGTCGTTATCGCCACGATTCCGGAGGGTAAGAACAAGCCGTATCACGACAACAAGGGGGTAATATGGGTTAAGAATGGGGCTGACAAGCGTAAGGTATTCGACAATTCAGAACTCGCTGAGATGATGAGCGAGTGTGGAAACTTTGATCCTGATGAGGCAGGTGTGCCCAATGCCTCCATCGAGGATCTGGATGCCGATACCATCAAACTATATCTCATGAGCCGTTTTGCGCCCGTATTCAAGGGTAAGCAGATCGACGAATTGAATATGAAAGACTATTCACTTGATCAGATGGCTCAGTTTGTCATTAAGGGTACTACTATAGAAAGATTACTCAAGAATCTGAGGTTTATTCGTCCTGATGGTAAANTGACGGTAGCCGCGATGCTTCTTTTCGGGAAATACACGCAGCGTTGGCTACCGGTGATGACTGCCAAATGCATAAGTTTCTTAGGCAATTCTGTGGGTGGTACTCAGTTCCGCGACAAGATGCACGATATGGAAATCGAAGGCAATCTGCTCCACCAGTTCCGCACCATTATGAATTTCTTTACCCGCAATCTCCGCAAGGTACAGGTGGAAAAGGAATTCAATTCACTNGGTCAGTTGGAAATCCCCTACGAAAGCCTGACAGAATATGTAGTAAATGCACTTGTCCACAGATCGCTGAATATCAAAGCTCCAATCCGTATCTTCATTTTTGATGATCGAGTGGAAATACACAGTCCCGGCTCTCTGCCGAATGATTTGACAGTTGAAGACATCAAGAATGGGACATCAATGCCTCGCAACATGTTCCTCTTTACAAACGCCAATTATCTACTCCCCTACACAGGAGCGGGAAGCGGTGTGCGTCGAGCGCTCGAGTATGATCCGGACGTCATTTTCTCAAACGGCATCAACGATAAAGAAATAACCCATTTTGCCAACGAGTTTGTCATCACGATTCCTCGAAAGACTGCCCCAGTTAGCGACAAACCTCAATCAAAAACTGACCAACCTCATTCAAAAACTGACCAAGTAACTGACCAACCTCACTCAAATACTGACCAAGCAACTGACCAACCTCATTCAAAGACTGACCCAGCTCAGCAGATAATTGACCCAGTTAGCGACCAAGCTTCCCCAAAGAGTGAGCAACCTAACGACCGGGAGGTTCAAAATACGACCAAGCTTGCTCACGAAACCGACCCAACTTGCTCAAAAAATGAGCAACCTAACAACCCAACCACCTCAGAAAGTGAGCAACCTCACATCAAGCTTACTCAAAAGCAGAAAGACATTAGAAATTTCTGTTCAGTTCCTCGTACAGCCAAGGAAATTATGGGAAGACTTGGACTATCTGACTTTTACAATAATCGTAAACGTTACATTT
>WFLX010219002.1_pt1 | contig 19016 bp, 22 predicted proteins | sample 4967041 | NCBI WGS metagenome assembly WFLX01 (sample SAMN12857096, study PRJNA449069) | gut metagenome | isolation source: stool from male and female vole | host: Microtus ochrogaster | place: USA:Florida | collected 2017
TTTACAAGAAAAGTAATATAAATTTTTTTATACTTTCCTTACAATAATAAACAGAAAAGGAAAATAAGAATATGAGTCAGTTATATGAAAAAGCAAGAAATTATTTATACAGAAATGCACGACCGCTGAATATTGCAAGATTCCAATATCATTTTGAAAATGGATCTAAGGAAGCAGTTCTTACAGCGCTGTCTTTTTACCAAAATAAGGACGGCGGTTTTGGACATGGGCTGGAAGCAGACAGCTGGAATCCCAACTCTGCGCCGGTACAGGTGCAGACAGCCATAAACATTTTGAGAGAAATCGATTTTGAAGAGAAAGAACATCCCATCATACAGGGAATTTTAAATTTTTTGAAAAGTGGAAAGTGCTTTAATGGAGATTTCTGGTATACCGGATTAAAGAGCAACAATGATTATCCTCATGCGCCCTGGTGGTCTAGTGAAGAGGATGGTCCATGGAACGGAGATGATTATAATCCCACTGCAGCACTTGCAGGATTTGTTGTTTATTTTGCAGATAAAGGAAGCGTGCTTTATGAGACCGGATGCCGGATTGTGAAGGAAGCATATAATCAGCTAATTTCTACAAAGCATAATAATGATATGCATACCATCTGCTGTTATATTCAAATGCTGGATTATCTTAAAAAGGCAGGAGAGACAAAGCTTATTGATATTACAGTTCTAGAGACTGCGCTTCGCAAAGCTGTGAAGGAAAGTATCACAGAAGATGTGGAAGAGTGGAAGGGCGGATATATCTGCAGGCCCTCACAATACTTTTGTTCCAAAGACAGTATTTTTTATCAGGATAACAGGGAAATTGCTGAATATGAATGCACTTTTATCAGAGAAGCTCAATTGGAAGACGGGTCCTACATAGTTCCTTGGAATTGGGAAAATTATCCGGAGGAATGGGCATTGAGTAAAGTGAGGTGGAAGTGTGAGATCATTCTTTTAAATCTTTTATATTTGAAGGGAATGGGGATAATACTTAATTAACTTGTGTGTGCATATATAAGACGTCCGCGCAGATGAAAATATATCCTACGTCACCACGCTCGATAAAGCGTTCGCGAATTGGTTCCTTTAGGATTTATTTTCATCTGCGCTGGGTTATCGAATGATGCAAATTTCAATTAGCCGTCTCATTATAGTTAAATGGTTCACTTTTTAGCAAATTGTCAGATAGTTGATTTAGTAACTAACAATTAATTTTAAATATTTAAATTTTGTTATTATCAGTCTAATTTGTCGTGGAAAAATCTAGTAATACGTTCCCAGATTTCTTTTTGGAAAAACTGTCTGTCTGCATGATCTGCATCTTCTATGGCAATTAGTTTCACATCACATCCGGCTGCTTCCAGTTTATCATGTAATATTTCTCCTTGTGAAAAAGGGACTGTATGGTCATTCATGCCATGGATGATCATAAACGGAGGGGCATCCTTGGAAACATAGGATACCGGACAAGCTTTCAGGGCTTCTTCTTGATGGAGCATAACATTCATGCCAAGCATCAGCGATTCTGGTGAAGCCGCAGACTCTAATGGTGAAGGATAAGAGAATTTTGTCGCATCCGTAGGCGGGTACCATGGGCATGCTGCCTGTACTTTGCTAGAATATTCCAAATAATCTCCCATGTCATAAGTCGGGTCATTGGCTAATGTCGCCATTGTGGTCAAGTGGCCTCCTGCAGACTCTCCCATAACTCCAAAACGTTCCGGGTCAATCCGGTAGCGTTCACTGTGCGCCCGCAAATAACGTATCGCAGCTTTGACATCGACAATTTGTGCCGGATAAATGGCTTCATTGCTGGTGCGGTATTCCACACTTGCAACTNCGAATCCGCTTNGGGCCAGCCCTGCAAGATAGGGCAAATGCGCGGATTTATCCATGGTCAGCCATGNTCCGCCGCAGATCCATACGATACAGGGATAAACCTTTTCCGGATCTTCCGGATATATGAGANCCAGCTTCNAGTCCCGTCTGGTGTGCCCGAACCAGGAATCAACCTGTGAAAAGGTGATGCCGGTGATGGCGGTATAAGTGGGNTCTGTTACATTAATCTTAATTTTTTCCCGCATATATTGCAGCCCTCCTTTTGATTGTTTTGATGATGAATTAAGTGCAAATTTTGTTATTTGTATCTTATCAAAAATAGAGGTGGCTGTAAATTACTAAGAATCAATAGATGATTTGCCGTAAAATAGAATAATTGTATAATAAAGAGAAGAATGTTTTGCAGGAGGAAGTATATGGTTGACATATCTTTCGATGATGCTTCAAATTCAATCGTTCCAATTGTTCGTTTTAATAATGGAAATGCTTTCTGATTATATTTTGAAGAAAGAGGTGGAAAGAAGGATGGGGGCGATTCAGAAAAAGTATTGACAGAGAGGGAGGTTATGGAACACTTTGGCATTACTGAAAGGGATTTGGAGAATATAGATATTAAAATTGAATGAAAATTTGTTTATGAAACGAAACAAGGCAGTGAAAGCAGGATCTGATTGATTGTGTTGTATTCAAAGCATTTTTAGCTTATAATTAAGGAGGCTGGTTAGTACTGTGAATGTGTCGCGAAGGGAAGTAGGTGAGGGCAATGAACCATATGAAATGGCACAAATATAGNTCGATTGTGATGCTGATTAGTGNGTTGATTTGTATTTACTNAGGACATAAGATAGTTAANAAGAANNAAGAAGGTTATGAAGTACATACAATAAATTCTTTACAGGGAAACTGCGCCTTGTGGCAACAAGAGTCGCAGGCTGAGAGAAAGGCATGGTTGCTATTATGTCAAATGCAAAAGCAAAAACAATTAATTTATTATTATATGAAGGAACCTTAAAAGGTGTCATAAGTATGGCTGATTCCAGTTGGAACTCAGGAGAATTATATTCTGCACCAAGAGAATCAGTGGATGATCTGATTTCTTCTGATGCATGTAGTAAATTTGGTGTATATCTTTTGCTATCTGAAGATATGGTATATGTTGGTCAATCGTCTGATTTGTCAAAAAGAATTAGGCAACATATTATCGGTAAGGACTGGTGGGAACGAGTAGTTGTTTTGACAACGTCCGATGACAGTTTAAATCGATCAGATATTGATTATCTCGAATCCATACTCATTTCTAAGGCAAGTCAAAATAATCGATTGGATTGCGATAATAAGAATAAGGGGAATAATCCTAAAGTTGATCGGTTTAGAAAAGTTGTTTTGGAGCAATATTTGGATGAGGCATTATTTTTAATGGAATTGATTGGCATATCTGTATTTGGTGAAGTGCCGAAAANCAACAANAAAAANTNTAAAACGGCTTTGATAGATTCTGTTGCATCTAATACAAAATCTGCAATTGATATTCGTGCGAAACGAACAGCAAAGCAATTTCTTGAAGAAAATGGAGTTAANNTNTCNAAGTGCNTNAATTACGCAAAAAGGCAGGAANTAAGGGAAGNATTTTGGATTAATCCANGTGTAGAGGTGATAAATCAAGATTGGAATTTAATTTTAAATAATCAATTTAAAAATGAATTAATTGTTTTAAAAATACCCGCAGGATCATTCAAAATGCAATCAGGGAGTGAGATAGGATTGTTTGCAAGAAAAGATAAGTCGGAATATATAGATTTGAACATTCTTGAGGATCAACTTATTGACAGGAGAAGTAAATGCGATTTTAGTAAGTTTGTAGAATATGTATTTAAGTATTAGGTTATACTAATGTTTTTGCGCTGAAATAACGTATCAGATTCAGAGATAAATTTACTGGATTCAGAGTATTTATTGGACAACAATAATGATATGATGAGGTGCACAAGGTTATGAAGATAAATGGACTTAAGAATATATTATACGATGAGTGTTTGAGTAAGGTAGTTCAAATCTTGCAGGAAAACGATGTTGAGAAAGCAGTCATAGAAGTGATAATGAATATCAGACCATAATGTGTTTTTTAAGTTTGCAAACAACACCGGATAACCTTAAATATTCAGAAGCAGAAAGAGTAATTGTATTTTTGATATTTGTATTATAAAATAAAGACAGGTATTTTGTTTCAAAAAGGAATGTTTTGTGCAATGGCATAAGCGTTCCTTTTTATGGTAATATTGTGTAAATAAGGAATAGATAAATACAGGAAGTGTGTGTATGAATTATAATATAGAACTGTTGGAACAAAAAAAGCAAAAATATTTAGAAAAAAAGAAAACCGTTAAAGGCAGATTTTCTGCTTTACAATCCTTTGAAAATGACTTTCTGGTGCGGTTTACTCATGATTCCACGGCAATAGAGGGCAATACACTTACAATGGAGGAGACTAGAAATTTACTCCTTTATGAGAGAACTCCTGACGGAAAAACTCTGCGTGAAATATACGAGCAAATTAATAATAAGAAAGCATTTTCTTATATTATCCATGAGATCAAAAATAGCAGAGATTTGGATGAAGAAATTATTTGTTATATTCATAAACAGCTTGTAGAAAATATTTTTTTGGGAGGTACATATAGGCAAAACAATGTGTATATTCAAGGAGCAAAACATGAATGCCCTGATTATCGGCAGCTACCGGAATTATTAAAAAAATTTTATGCAGAGTTGAAGAATAAAAATGATTTCTGCACTATGCCGGAAAGTAAAATAACTCCTTTTGAGACCGCCTGCTGGATTCATGCAGAATTTGTGGGAATTCATCCATTTCAGGATGGAAACGGACATACCAGCAGAATGATAATGAATTATCAATTGATGAAGTACGATTATTTACCTGTTAATATACCATTTGATAGAAGAATGGATTATTATAAAGTATTAGATGAATATCATTGTACCGGAAATATGAATCCTTTTATTTCTCTTGTATACGAGTTGGAAATAAAAGAACTGGATTTATTTTTGAAGGAGTTAACCTGATGGATTTGATTCTATTATTAAAAAAAATTGTTTCAAAAATGGATGTGATATTAAATAAATNNGATTACNATCAGNAACAGGCATGGAATGATCAGGAATATCAGCTATTAAAAAAANCTTCCGATAATCTTTCGGAAGGTGTCCAAANGGTAGAAAGNGCCAGGTTTTTTAATCAGTCATTTATTTATGTAAAGGATCCATATGTAAGTGAAGAATTAGAAGATTATGTGGATTGGAAGCTTGTAAATCAGGTGAAAGACATTATTTAATGTTAGTGCAAAGGAAGTGGTTTTTTGAATCAAGAAGAAAAATATACACAGATGACTACCACCCCGATTCCAAAGTTAGTCTGCTCACTGGCGGTTCCCACGATCATTAGTATGCTGGTAACATCCTTTTATAATATGGCGGACACTTTTTTTGTGGGGAAACTGGATACGCAGTCAACGGCAGCAGTGGGCGTTGTTTTTTCGGTGATGGCGATCATTCAGGCAATAGGGTTCTTTTTTGGACACGGATCCGGAAATTACATATCTAGAAAGCTGGGAAGTAAAGAATTTGAAGAAGCGGAAGCTATGGCGGCGGATGGGTTTTTNCTANCGCTTTTTTCCGGTNTAGTTNTTGCCATTCTGGNACTTNTTTTTTTAAANCCGCTGTCGNTGGCCCTTGGTNCCACACCCACAATTCTTCCTTATACGAAGAAATATTTAAGTGTTATATTGATTGGGACGCCTTTTATGACCTCTTCTTTAGTGTTGAATAATCAGTTACGGTTTCAGGGGAGAGCTTCTTTTGCCATGATCGGGATTGTGACTGGGGCGGTGCTGAACATTGCGCTGGATCCGCTTCTTATTTTTGTGTTTAAACTGGGCGTTTCGGGAGCGGCAATTGCGACGGTATCCAGTCAGTTCTGTAGCTTTGTGCTGCTAATTTTGATGAGCAGAAAAAGCGGAAGTATAGAGATTCGGATGAAAAATTTAGATATTAATACGCATTTTATTATAGAAATCATTCGTGGAGGAGTACCTTCCCTTTGCAGGCAGGGACTTGGAAGTATTGCATCGATTTGCCTGAACCATGCGGCAGGAGCTTATGGAGACGCAGCCATAGCGGGAATGTCCATTGTTACTAGGATATCCATGTTTGCCAATTCGGCACTGATCGGTTTCGGGCAGGGATTTCAGCCGGTATGCGGGTTTAATTATGGAGCAAAGCTGTACAAAAGGGTGCGGGAAGCATTTTACTTTTGTGTGAAGTATGCTTTTGTATTTCTGGTAGTGGTATCAACACTTTGTGGTGTGTTTGCACCTGAGATTGTGGCCTTATTCCGGAAGGAGGATGCGGATGTTATCCAGGTAGGAACTATGGCGCTTCGGCTGCAATGTCTAGTATTTCCTTTAAATGCGTGGATTGTGATGAGTAATATGATGTTGCAATCCATAGGAAAAGCAATGAAAGCGTCAGTTGTGGCGGGAGCGAGACAGGGATATTTCTTTATTCCGCTTATTTTGATTCTGCCAAGGTTTTTGGGATTATTTGGTGTGGAGGTATGTCAGACGGTTTCCGATATTTGTACATTGATTTTATCCATACCGCTTTCCTTAAGCGTTTTAAACGAAATGAAGGTAGCTGATCCTGTTATTAATAAACTATATGAATAAATGGTATATAGGTAATTACCATATGTGCCAAAGAAAGGAAGGACTATGAAAAAAATTGAAACAATTTCTTTAATCGGACTTGGAGCTATGGGAGTATTTTTTGCACCCAGGCTTGCAGCAGCCTATGGCGAGAATTTTCGTGTCATAGCGCAGGGAGAGAGAAAAGAACGCCTCAGCAAAAAAGGTGTGACTATTAACGGAGTAAATTATAAGTTCCCGATCGTTACCCCCGATGAAAAAGGGAAGGAAGCGGATCTTATTTTGATAGGGGTAAAAGGTTACGGGCTGGATCAGGCAATTGAGGATATCCGCAATCAGGTTGGNGAAGATACGCTGATCATTTCACTTTTAAACGGAGTGGACAGTGAAGAGAAGTTGATCAAAGCATTTGGTGANGACCATGTTTTGTATGGNTATATGAGAATGTCCATNGTNATGAAGGATGGAAAGGCTGATTTTGATCCTTATAATGGAAAGGTACATTTTGGAGAAATACATAATCAGGAATACTCTCAGAGAGTTCTGGCNGTGAAGGAAGTNTTTGACAAAGCNGATATNCCTTATGNGATTGATNCCGATATGTTATTTGGAATNTGGTTTAAATTTATGTGNAANGTGGGCGAGAATCTGACCTGTGCNCTNCTTGGCATTCCTTTTGGCGGNTTTCATGTCAGTGANCANGCAAACTGGATNCGTGTTAACGCTATGCGGGAAGTAGCCGCCATTGCACAAAAGAAAGGCATTNACATCGGGGAAAAGGAAATAGAGCTTCAAGAGAAGACGGTCATGTCTCTTCCTGCTCCCAATAAACCTTCTACCCTGCAGGATCTGGAGGTAGGTAAGCACACGGAGATCGATATGTTTGCCGGAACTGTTATAAAAATGGGCGGGGAACTTGGAATTCCCACACCCATCTGTGAAATGTTCTATCACGGTATCCGTGTTCTTGAAGAAAAGAATGATAAAGTAATAGAGTTTTAAATAATATTTAAAGGTTATGGACATCACCAACAATATCTTTTTGAAATTGTTCATGTTCATTGTAATATTTTGTATAATATTGATAGGCAGTCCATCGGGAAAAGTTAAATTTCCGGATGGATTGTTTTTGTGGAAGGTTGCCATTGGGACTTCCGTTCCAGCTTTCGCGTACAATCTTTGCAGAATATTTGTAAAACCACGTATCTTCCGAGTCTGTTCCCAATTCGTCTATGATAGGATAGATTGCCGGCGCTGCATCCATAGATAGATTCCGGAGATAGCGGAAGTCCGAATATTCTCTGGAAAATCTGTAGGGATCTTGTTCAGAACCTGCATCTGTTGCAGTCACATGGGCGAGATTATACCGTGCGATCCAGTAATCCGGATGAGCAAAGGAAAAGATAAGGTACATTACCGTGACAGTTACAACGCAGTATTTTACCAGTGGAAAGTTTTTGTAAAAAATTACAGCCAGTGTTCCACTGATCAAGAGAAAGATCACAACAAGTCCCCATAAAACCAGAAGGCGCAAAAAGGTAAGATGGTAAGCAAAAATATAGAGAATCATGCGGTAAGCACTGGATGCAATCATAATGTAAGTACATAGAGAAATAAATACTAAAATACCTTTTAAAATTATATTTTCCCGAAAATGCTTATTACAGATCAGTACCAGAGCCAAATTAATCAGGCACACAAATACAAGCTGGAAAAATCCTTCTCTTGCGTATTTTGCATAGGTGTAATTTTCTGGTAATGTGCCAAGTCCTCCAAACAGATAAACAATCTGGATAAAACAAAAGATAAGGTAAACCAGCGAGAGCATGCCGGTAAAAGTAATTCCGATAACTGGTTCCAAAGTTCTTTTGTCTTTCACTGCTTCTTGGATATTGCGCTGAGAAAACCGGCATAAAAGGCAATAAGAAGCAAAAAAGGCAAAGAGGAATAATGCGGTAATTCCCCAGATATTTCCCTCAAAAAGGAATTCAAGGAAATCTGAAAACAGGTAATTAAAAATGCTGGAAAAAACTGCATCCGCGCTGCAAAGCAGGACAATGATAATGAGCATTAAAGGTAAAGCAATTAAAATGCCGTATAAAATATATTTTCCTTTTCCCTCCGGCTTGCCGGATTTCTTTTGCCTACTTTTCAGAAAGTCCGCCAGATCGGTAAACGGGCGGTAAATAAATGCAATGCTGGTACAGGTAAAATTCATAAAAGATCCCAGGTATTTAGAGAAGTCCCAGTATTTATCCTGATAGAGGTTATGCAAAGCCATGTAAAAAAACAGAAGAAAAATTCCCAGTTTGTTAAAAAACAGCAGCACCCAGCTGTCTGTAAAGCAGGTGGAAATACCGAGAAGTATAAGACTAATGCTGAGAAAAGCGTTGAATTTCTTGACGGCGGTTCCTGACTTTTTCAAATAACAGAAGAAAAACAAGCAGGTTCCGCCTACGAAAAAAGGGTAGGTGATACCAGAGCTGTTCTTATACAAACAAAAGGTATAGAAAAAAGCATAGATCAGGCTTCCGATTCCCATAAAAAGAAAAAGCGGATTTTTCTTTTCAAGAGATAAATCTTCTGTTTGAGGCTGTATAGCCGATGAGTTTTGAACGGTTTCATTTACAGGGTTCATAGTAGTCCTCCTTCATTACGGAGCCGGATATTCCATCCAGGCTGAGTGTTCTATCAAACGAATGATTACTTTAATTAATTGCCATAGTATCCGTACCGTATAGGAATCTGACAGGAATATGATAATTCCGGCGCCGATTCCGCTTAAAGCGGTAAGAATGTATTTCCCTAAAGCGCCTATAGGCGGTTTCAATCGATATAACATGATTACATAAAAGATTACCAGTGCAGAACCGGGAAAGAATGTCAGTAAATTTATTGCCAGTACTCCTTGTCTCGTATATACCATTGGCGGATCGCCAAAACCGCGGAAGCCTGCCCATGTAAAGGCTTCAATCAAAATAAACTCAAGTAAAGTAGTCACGAGAAATAGTAAAAAGCATACACGGTATGAATATTTTTTAATTTTCATCTTCCGGCTCCTCAACATATTCCAAAATGTCTCCGGGCTGGCAGTGAAGAGCCTTGCAGATAGCATTTAAAGTAGAGAATCGCACGGCCTTAGCTTTGTTGTTTTTCAAGATGGAAAGGTTGGCAAGAGTAATATCTACCTCGCTTGCAAGTTCGGTCAACCCCTTTTTCTGCTTTGCCATTTCCACATCAAGGTTAATTCTAATTGCCATAGTGCACCTCCTAGATGGTCAGATCGTTTTCCAGTTTGTAGGTTACGGCCTTGTCAAATACCTTGGATAGAACCTTGCTGAAGAGACCGGCAATCACAAAAACCAGAATAACAATTATGACAGCAGGGGTTAAATAAAGAAATAACCGGCAGCAGGTAATTACTGCAATGCAGAAGCTGTAGGTTCCCATTTTCCGAAGGCTGGCAATATTTTCCGGAATAAAGCAGTCATCCATAAGAACGGATTGAAACATTTTCCGAAGCTCCCGGATGATCAATACGGCAAAGATACCGGACAGAATAAAAATAATGCTTAAGTATACAACATTGTTTGCAAAATAGCTGTTATAGTTTCCGTAAAAGCTGATGATTGCAGGAACAAAGATGGTGGTGACAATACCGGCATAATACAAAAAGTCCAGTAATATCTTGGTGAAAGAAGTTAATTTGTCATTCATAATGATTCCTCCCTTGTGTTCAGGTAGTCGTACATTTATTTCCAAAATGTGTCTCTGTATATGCAATATAGCACTGTGCTAAATGAAAGTCAATAAAATTTTATTGAAAAACAATAAATATTTTTTGAGAATCAATAATATGACAGATGTTAAAGAAAAATTTAGATTTTTTTGAAAAATATTATCGGAATCATACCGGTTTTATGATAAACTGATGGTGACTGATTTATGAAATTACAGAAAGGCGTCTGATATTCTTGAAAATTAATCGTTCTCAGTTAAAAATGAAATTAAATGAAACCTTAAAGGCAGTTTTTCCCATTCTTGCAATTGTTTTGCTGCTCTGCTTTTCAATTGCACCGATTCCGCCCGGCATTTTAATGCTTTTTCTGATTGGAGCGGTATTGTTGATTGCAGGGATGCTGCTATTTAATGTCGGTGTAGAGATGTCCATGACAACCATGGGTGAGAGAGTCGGTACGATTATGACCAAAAGCAAAAAGCTTTGGATCATTATTCTGATCAGTTTTGTCATGGGATTTATTATTACTATTTCGGAACCGGATCTGCAGGTATTGGCCCAACAAGTTCCTTCTGTGCCGAATCTGGTATTGATTGTAGCTGTAGCTGTCGGTGTAGGATTTTTTCTGGTAATGGCATTGATGCGTATGCTTTTTAGTATTGCTCTGTCTCATCTGCTGGTAATCTCTTATCTGATTGTTTTTGGATTAACTTTTTTGGTTCCCGGAAATTTTCTTTCGGTTGCATTCGATTCCGGTGGAGTGACCACAGGGCCTATGACGGTGCCTTTCATTATGTCTTTCGGTATCGGTATTGCTGCAATCCGAAGTGATAAACATGCGGCAGATGACAGTTTTGGTCTGGTTTCCCTTTGTTCGGTAGGACCTATTCTGGCAGTTCTCATTTTGGGAATGATCTATCATCCGGAGCAGAGTGAGCAGGTTTCGGAAGCCATTGTTGTAGCAGAAAATACGGTGGATCTCTGGTCTTTATTTGCAAAGGGATTTCCGGGATACATAAAGGAAATGGCAATTTCCCTTTTTCCGATTGTGGCATGTTTTGGAATCTTTCAGGTTATTTCCCGTGATATTCGCAAAAAGGCTCTGATTAAGATAGGTATAGGAATTGTGTATACTTATATAGGGCTTGTACTTTTCCTGACAGGAGTCAATATAGGTTTTATGCCTGCCGGAAATTATTTGGGGCAGACCATAGCGGGACTTCCTTATGCATGGATCATTATTCCTATTGGAATGATTATCGGTTATTTTATTGTTTTGGCGGAGCCGGCAGTGTTTGTGCTTACCAGACAGGTAGAGGAAATGACTTCCGGCGCGATCTCAGCTAAGGCAATGGGATTAAGTTTGTCCATAGGTGTTTCTCTGTCTGTGGGGTTATCTATGGTAAGAGTGCTTACCGGAATTTCTATTTTATGGCTCGTGGTTCCGGGATATACGATTGCACTTCTCCTTACTTTCTTTGTGCCGAAAATATTTACGGCTATTGCATTTGACTCCGGCGGTGTGGCATCCGGACCTATGACGGCAACCTTTTTGCTGCCCTTTGCTATGGGAGCCTGCCAGGCCCTGGGGGGAAAGATTATTACGGATGCGTGTGGAATTATAGCGATGGTGGCAATGACACCGCTTATCACGATTCAGGTTATGGGAATGGTGTTTAAGTTAAAGGAAAGCAGCCGTCGAAAAGATGTGCATGGAAAAGCAGGTCAGGTATCTCTGGAGGCATTTGGAGATATGGAGATTATCGAATTGTAAAGGCGGTGCTGATATATGGGTAAATTATATTTGATGACCACAATCGCGGATAGAAAGACTGCAAAGAAGTATTCCGATTTGTACTGGGAAATCGGGCAGCATGTTACATTTGTAACTCTTGGCGCAGGGACTGCTTCCAGTGATATTTTGGACTATCTGGGAATGGAAAATACGGAAAAAGCGGTTATCTTTTCTATCCTGGAGGAAGAGACCTGGGTGGATGTGAAAAAGCAGCTTCAAAAGAAGCTGAAAATTGACGCTCCCGGAGGAGGGATCGCATTTATTGTTCCGCTCAGCAGCATAGGCGGTAAGAAACCGCTTCAGTTTCTTCTGGAAAAAGAGGATTATCAGAAAGGGGAGGAGTCAGTTTTGAAAGAAACATCACATGAGCTTATCGTTGTTATTGCAGATCAGGGAAATATTGAACTTATCATGGATGCGGCCAGAGAAGCAGGTGCGTATGGCGGAACTGTGGTTCATGCCAAAGGAACCGGTACAGAGCAGTCAGAAAAATTTATGGGCGTTTCCATTGCTACTGAAAAGGAAATGATCTTTATCGTCACGAAAACGGAACAAAAAAATGCCATTATGAAGGCGATCATGGAAAAAGCCGGGTTAAACACCCGGGCTAAATCCATTGTTTTTTCGCTTCCTGTAACGGATACAGCAGGTCTGCGGCTGGTAGAAGATTAAATTTCAAGCATAAGGCCGACAGGGCAGTGGTCGGAGCCGAAGATATCTTTATAAATGACAGCGTCCTTTAAATTATCATTCAGCGTATTTGATGTCAGGAAATAATCAATACGCCATCCTGTATTTTTTTCTCTTGCGTGAAAACGGTAGGACCACCAGGAATAAGCACCCTCCAGTTCCGGATAAAAATATCGGAAGGTATCGGTAAGTCCTGCCTCGGTAAGCGCGGTGAATTTAGCCCGCTCTTCATCAGTAAATCCGGCATTTTTGCGGTTGGTTTTGGGATTTTTCAGATCAATTTCCTTATGGGCCACATTCAGGTCACCGCATACGATGACGGGTTTGTTTTTTTCCAGGCTTTTTAAATAGGCAAGAAAGTCATCTTCCCACTGCATACGGTAATCCAGTCTTTTAAGTTCGTCCTGTGAATTGGGCGTATAGACTGTTATCATATAAAATTTTTCGAATTCTAATGTTATGACACGTCCTTCGTGATCGTGCACATCTATTCCCATACCATAAGAAACCGAGAGCGGTTCTTCCTTTGAGAATATGGCTGTGCCTGAGTAACCCTTTTTTTCCGCATAGTTCCAATATTGATGATATCCGGGCAGATCAAGGTCGATCTGTCCTTTTTGGAGTTTCGTTTCCTGAAGGCAGAAGATATCTGCATCAGCCTCTTTAAAAAACTCCATGAATCCCTTTTCTGCGCATGCACGCAATCCGTTTACGTTCCAGGAAATTAATTTTTTCATACAGGTTGTCCTTTCTTATAGCTTGTTATATAGTAAAAGTGCCAGATAAACTATTTTAATGGTCATAAATATCTACCTTAATAACATCTTCATAGGGCTTTACTAATTCATTTACAATTTCATCGGCCAATGCATGCATATCCTCTATATTTTCCATGTAATTTTCTTTTGTGATCTGATGTGTTTCTGCAATCAGGCTATTGCACATGTAATGATTGATATCCGGAGAAAAGTGCAGGAGATCCATATAGTTTTCCAAGTTGGTAATAACTTCTCTGTCGTTTTGAAAATAAAAGAACTTTACATTCTCAAAGTCAAGCAGTGTTTCCATGGCTGTTTGCATATTGTACAAGTAAGCTTCGGTTTCTCCTTCTCTGTAAATATTATCCCACCAGAGCATGGAATAGGGAGGAACAAAAATATAAAATTCTGTTTCCGGATGTGCTTTGATCTGGGTAGTCAGTAAATTCAAATTGGCATTTAATATATCTTCATAGCAGTTTTCAGGCTTCATTTCCGAAATGGACGGTTTTCGAATGTACTGTCCCAATATCATATCAGAATTAAATTCTTTCCATTGAGCCCAATTGTAGGAGTCATTTTCATCATAGTCCCCAATAACGGAATTGGCAATCAAGTAAGGTATTTTTTCCAAAAGAACTCCTTTATTTAATACATATTCTACATCATTTATATAGTTATCATCGTATAAATACATTGGACAGCCGGTAAGCGCATAGGTGGTCTCAGGATCGGCGGACAGAGCAGAAGGATCAAGATTATAAAACACATATTTCAAATCCTGATGCTCAAAGGCAATGTCTAAAAGATAGCACAGATCCGCAGTAGCCCCATAAGAGCGGATAGCCTTGATAACTTGACAGTTAAAGCCCTGATTGAACCAGTCATTGTAATAATTTTCGGCAACGGAAGAGCCTGCGATTACACTATCGTAATTCAGGGTTTTCAGGGAACCTACACACTGATATTCTTTATCCGTAAGTACGGTNTTNAGTNCNGGCAGGGGCNTATGGTATTGAAAAAAAGGATCNAANAGNACAGTTGCAAGAATACACAGTAAAAACAGTAAACCGCATAATATGAAAAATTTCTTAATAAATTTCTGTGACATAATCTATTCACCTGCTTTAAAAATTGAAATATATAAAGGTACTGACCTGTGAAAAGGAAATCACGGACCAGACAAAAATAATCGCTGTAAAAAGACAGAGCCGGGAGCTTAAGGGTTGTTCCTTTACAATTTGAACTGCATTTTTTCTGGTAAGAACAAAAATACTGATAATAAGCAGTAAAAAGAACAGGACAATATAAGCATAAGAAAGAATTTCGGGCGCTGTCAGGTTGATGATCTGTTTTACCAGATAAAATTCCGGAATATCTAATTTGGCANCAACNNTANAAAGGTAATTNNTATTTTTAAAGGNAAGAATGTTTNGNAACATTTGAAAAGCATTTGCCATGTTGTCACTTCTGAAAAAGAACAGGGATAAATTAAAAAAGGAAAAAGTAAAGAACCATCCCAGCCATCGGGGAATTGAAATAAGAGCCGGTTTTGTATCTTTACTGCCCTGTACGCTTACAATTCCCAGGTTGTCCCAAATAACCAAAATCCCCTGCATGGTTCCCCATGCAACATAAGTCCAGTTGGCGCCATGCCATAATCCGCTCAGAAAAAAAATAATAAAAGTATTACCTATTGTTCGAAGCTTTCCCTTTCTGCTTCCGCCCAAAGGAATATAAACATATTGAATAAAAAATCTCGAGAGGGTTATATGCCATCTCTGCCATAGTTCCTTGACGGAACATGCCTTATAAGGAGAATTAAAATTAGCAGGCAGGTCGATATTAAACATTTTACCGAGTCCCATTGCCATATCGCTGTAACCGCTGAAATCAAAATATATTTCAAAGGTATAGGCAAGGATGACCAACAGGGTAGAGGGAGTGTCCAGAAAGGCGGTTTGTTCAAAACCAAAGTTAACGGGTATTGCCAGAGTATCAGCTAACAATACTTTCTTTCCGAGACCTATGGTAAAAAGAACCAGTCCTTTTGCAAAATTGTCGGAAGAAAATTGTCGCCCCTTCAGATCTTCGAACTGAGGGATTATTTCTTTATGCAGAACGATGGGACCGGCAATAAGCTGGGGAAAAAAGGTCACAAAAGTTATGTAGTTAGCAAAAGAATAATGGGGCGCTTCCTTTCGGTATCTGTCAATAATAAAGGACAATTGTTGAAAAGTGAAAAAGCTGATGCCTAAGGGCAGCAGAATATGTTTCAAATTAAAGTCCGCATGAAAGACGGCATTAATGTTTTCAAAAAAGAAATCATAATATTTGAAATAAAATAACAGGCCGAGATTAAGAAGCAGTCCACTGATAAGTCCGATTTTGCGGGTAAGTGTCGAATCAAAAAGTTTCATAAGGTAACTGATCAGATAATTGGCCAGAATGCTGATAATGATCACAGCCAAATAATAAATATTGAAATAACCGTAAAACCACAATGACATACCTGCCAAAAAAAATTTAGCAGGTTCATATGCCTTTAACCGGTTTAAGGCGTACCAGCCAATCAATGTGAGAGGCAAAAATAGAAAAATGAAAATATAGGAATTAAAAAGCATGGTTGTTCTCCGCGAAAGTGCCGGGCAGAGTTTCTGCCCTTTTCGAATATCTTAACACGAGTTTACATATTTTGTCTAATTTATGGAAATACTTAGCACATAAACTTATAAACCGTAAGGAAAGGAAAGGTTATGAGGATGAAGGCAAAAGTACTTCTGGGGATTTTTACGGTATCTTTATTCATTATTACCGGATGCAATGATAATCATGCGGAGAACAAAAATACAAGTGATCAGGCATATGTGAATGAAGGTAATGAAGATGGAGAGGCCGTAAACACTTTACAAGTAGGAACACAGTACAAGGTTGCAGGACCAATGGATGAACTTCGGGATGCGGTCATTGTTATGATAGGAGAAGATTATTGGCCGGATACGATTTTGACAAGGGAGGAGCTGGCAGAAAGGACAGGCATTTCAGAGGACTTGTATGAAGACTGCCTTGCCGAGTATCAGCATACAGAAGCAGGAGTAGATATGATGATATTGATAGAAGCAAAAGAAGAAGCTGTTGAAATGATTGAAAAATACTTAAATGATTACAGAGAGGTTCTTCTTCATATTTATTCCCAACAGCCTCAGAACCGGGCTAAGGTATCGGCTTCCAGAATGGAGATCGTTGACAATTATGTATGCTATGTTCAGTTAGGTGCGGATATTTCTGATATGGAAACAAGCGGTGAGGAAGCAATGACGGATTATTGCCGGGAGATGAATGAAAAGGTTCTTGATCTGATTGAAAAAAAGATTTTGAACACATAACAACGAATGGCACGTTTCGTAAGTCATTCTTATGTTAACAAAAAAGAAGCTGTATCTTAGGATGCAGCTTCTTCGATTAATTTTACAATGGTTTTGACGGAACTGAGCTGATGGCTTCTGCTCATGGCGTCGATATAAGTCTGTCTGGTAAAATACAGTTCTATTACCGTTTCGGTAAGCAGCTTTGCATTTAGCTTCTCATCATTGATGTCCATGGAAAACCCCTGGGATTCAAAGGACTTCGCATTGAGAATTTGGTCGCCCCGGCTGCTGGATGCAGAGAGGGGGATGAGCAGATTGGGTTTTCTCAGTGCCAGAAGTTCACAGATGGAATTAGCACCGGCACGGGAAATCACAATATCAGCCATTGCAAAGAAATCTTTTAATTCCTCTTTTACATATTCAAACTGTAAATACCCTTCGGTATGGAGATACGAACTGTCTATTTTATCCTTACCGCAAATATGTGCGATCTGAAAATCCTTCAGCAGATCGGGCAGAGCTTCTCTTATTGCTTTGTTGACAGAGGCAGCTCCTAAACTGCCGCCGATTACTAAGATGACGGGCTTTCCTTTGGTAAATCTACAAAGGGTAAGAGCCTGTTCCTTATCTCCCCTGGTTAGTTCCTCACGAATAGGTGAACCTGTGAGAACAGCCTTTTTGGGTGGCAGCATGTTGTAGGTTTCGGGAAAATTGCAGCATACCTTCTTGGCAGCCGGAATGCAAAGCTTATTGGCAAGTCCCGGTGTCATGTCCGACTCATGAATAACACAGGGAATGTGCAGTGATGCGGCAGCTCTCACTACCGGAACGCTGACAAATCCTCCCTTGGAAAATACCACATTCGGACGAATCTGCTTTAAGTATCTGCGGGCCTCAGTAAAACCTTTGATCACTTTAAAGGGGTCAGTAAAATTTTTGATGTCCAGATATCGTCTGAATTTACCGGTGGCAATCCCATAATAAGGAATTCCGTAATCCGTGATCAGCTTTTTTTCTATTCCATCATAGGAGCCTATATAAGAAATTTCGTAGCCGGCCTTGCTTAGTTCGGGCAGCAATGCAATATTCGGCGTGACATGTCCTGCTGTGCCGCCACCGGTCAATACGATTTTTTTGGATAAATTCAAATCGCTCATAGGGGAGCCTCCAGATTAACAGCCTTCTGTTTTTAATTTTTCAAGTGCCTGTGCCAATTGATCCGGGCAAGAGGTGGATTTAAAACCACATCGGATGCCTTTCAGTTTTGAAATGGCATCATCCACATTCATACCGGTAACAAGGCTGGCGATACCTTTTAAATTTCCGTTACAGCCGCCAAAAAATTCTACAAATTTGATTTTACCGTCTTCTACCTCAAGATCTATGGAAGTAGAACAGGTTCCTTTTGTTTGATATTTCATAATGACTCATCCTTTCTTTAATGGATAAGTATAGCAGAAAGTAAAGCTATTTTCCAGTATGAAAAGTCAGGAAAAGCAGATAAAACCAAAAAAATGCAGGAAAATAGCGAGAACTTACAACGGTCATCTTATTGAGGTAAAAATTTCCTTACTCTATAATATAATATTGATAAATATATAGATAAAATATGTTCATCAACAATATGTGAGAGATTGAAAGGAGGAAATATGTTTCATATATTATCAGATCACATAATACTTACAGGATTAATTCTGCTGTTTCTGCTTTTCAGCATTGTGTGCCAGATCATATCTGCTGTGATATATCAAAATATGATTAATCAGAGTGATAATATGTCTTCTACAGAAAATAAAATATTAAAGCAGTGTAAACAAAAATACGCAGGCTATTACAAATTAAATGGAAAGATGGTCAATACTTCTGTTTTTGTGGACAAGTTTTTGCACAAAATTCGTATCGGAGGTTTTTCCTTATCCCGTCTTTTTCATATTTCCGGTCAGATGATGATGCTTTCCGTGCTGGTCACGGGAATATCTATTTGTTATCTTTTGTCGCTGGGAAATACTTTATTTGAGATTATGCCCTATTATCTGGTTAGTATACTGGGCTTGTATCTATATTTTTCTGTTTCCGGCGCTTTAAACATTCAGGAAAAAAGTAA
>WFLX010048524.1_pt1 | contig 18978 bp, 11 predicted proteins | sample 4967041 | NCBI WGS metagenome assembly WFLX01 (sample SAMN12857096, study PRJNA449069) | gut metagenome | isolation source: stool from male and female vole | host: Microtus ochrogaster | place: USA:Florida | collected 2017
GAAGGCATCAAGAAGCTTAGCCTCCACATCCTTCGGATTGACATCCTTTTCAAACTGCACCACATAGTTGCGACCACCGGAGAAGTCGATACCCTGGTTCATACAGCGGATAGCGAGAGAAGCGATGCTTATNACGATGAGGGTCACCCATACGGCAGCAGCCTTCTTGCTCTGACCGAGGAAGTTGAACTTGGTATTGTTGAAGAGGTTGCGAGACAGACCGGTAGTGAACGTCATGTTAGCGCAGCGACCGTTGCGAGTGATNAGGTCAAACNCTANACGAGTCAGGAATACTGCGGTGAAGAATGAGCAGACCAGACCGATGATAAGTGTAGTAGCGAAACCCTTGATGGGACCCGAACCGAATATGAGAAGGATGACGCCGGTGATGACAGAGGTCAAGTTGGAGTCGAAGATAGCAGAGAATGCATTGCTGTAACCTTCGGAGATAGCCTGACGCAGTTTCTTGCCGCTTGCCAGTTCCTCTTTGGTTCGTTCGAAGATAAGCACGTTGGCGTCTACAGCCATACCGAGTGCGAGCACGATACCGGCGATACCGGAGAGAGTCAGCACAGCCTGGAGAGAAGCGAGGATACCGAGAGTGAAGTAAAGGTTGAGTATGAGACCCACGTTAGCCACGAGACCCGGGATGACGCCGTAAATGGCGATCATGAAGATCATCAAGAGAATGATAGCGACAACGAATGAGAGGAAGCCCTGCTGGATAGCCTCGGCACCGAGTGACGGACCGATTACGTTGTTGCTTACCACCTTCACCTGAGCGCTCATCTTACCGCTCTTAAGCACGTTGGCAAGGTCGTTGGCCTCTTCGGGAGTGAAGTTGCCGGTGATTTCTGAAGAACCGCCGGTGATTTCGTTGTTTACATTCGGATAGGAATAAACACGGTTGTCGAGCACGATTGCAATGGGACGACCGATATTGTTGCGGGTAAGAGTAGCCCATTCGCGCGCGCCACGGTCGTTCATGCGCATGTTGACGGTGTTACCGCGCATGTTGTCATATTCGCTGGAGGCGGAGGTCACGACGTCACCCTCGAGGGCTGCCTGGCCTTTGAGAGCCACGAGCTGCCAGTAGGGAGTGGTGCGATACTCCTTATCGTTTTTCTTGATGGGATTACCCTGTGCGTCAGTCAAGGGTATTTCCACCGGCTTCACTTCCCAAACGGCGGTGAAGTCGCTGGGGAGTTTGCTTTTGGCAAGGGGAGAATTGAGGATAGAGTCGACGAGGGGCTGGTTGGCGGGAGTCACAAGACCGATTACCGGGCTGCCCTCACGCTGGCGACCGCCGAGGAGTTCGATCACGTTGAGGTGGTTGACAGTATCCTGAGCAGCGTAAGCCTCGGCAAAATTCACGAGGTCGTTGACGATCTCATTGTAGTTGTACACCTCGAAGAATTCCAGATTGGCAGAAGACTTGAGCAGTTCGGTGACACGCTCGGGCTCTTTAACGCCGGGGAGTTCGAGAAGGATCTGTCCTGTCTTATCCTGAAGTTTCTGGATATTGGGAGCTACAACGCCAAACTGGTCAATACGAGTGCGGAAGATATTGAAGGCGGCATCTACCTGTGACTCCACCTGCTCCTTGAGTGCAGTAGTGACGTCAGCATTAGATGAGGAAGATGTCAGTTTGCCGAGATATTCACCTTCGCGAGTGAAAAGGCCTGACATAGTGCCGGGCTGGAATTGCTGCGCGAAACGGTTGATGAAATCCTTTTCAGAAGCCTTGACGCCGGATTGTTCCACTTTAGCGATAGCAGCATTGATTTGTGCGAGCTGCTGCGGACCGGCGGCATACTGACGCAAGATATCGGGCACGGAGATTTCGAGGACGACGTTCATACCGCCTTTAAGGTCGAGACCCATACCTATTTCCATCTTGCGCACCTGGTTGTAAGTATACCCCAGGTAGACTTTTTCCTTGTCGATTGAATCGTTGAATTGCTTCAGATTCAATTTGTACAAATCATTGGTGACNTCTGTTGTGCCTGNCATCTTAGCGGCATATTCATTCGCTTTCTTTTCGTAATGAGAGNTTACGAAAGAGANCGAGATGTAAAAGCCGCAAATGAGGATAAGAAGCACGGCTATCGTGCCGATAAATCCTTTGTTCTGCATGTCTTGTTAGTTCGTTATTGTAGTATTATTATTATTTTCAAGATATTGTTTTTGTGCTTGAGTCACAAAAACGCTATTTTTCAGCTTGCAAATATAACGCTTTTTTTTGGAAAATTCGTTGTTTACTTAAAAAAATGCACAAATACAGTGAAATGCGGGGTTAGAGACCTTGCAGGCGGGAGTTGGAACGGACATTGGAGTTGGTGCTGTTCATGCCTCGGTTGCCGTAGAAGTTTTCTTCCTCTTCTTCGTCATCGTATTGCTGTTGCTTCTCGCCCTTCTTGAGGGTCGGCTTATTCTTTAGCAAGGCGGCGGGCTTCTGCGCGTCAATAGCAGTGGCCAGGATGTCCCAACTCTCCTCTTTCTCCCAGTTTTGCTTGATATTCAACTGTTTAGGGTAATAAAACACCTGCTCGGGTTGTCGCCCGAGATGATAGTCGCCCGTATCGTATCGTCCGTTGCGGTTATAGTCAAGGTATAACCGCATATAATATTTCCCGGGCACAAGATTCTGAAATAGAGCCACTCCCCCCTCCACGTTGGCACGTCGTGCCACGACATCGGCGCTCTGAAGCAGTTCGACAAATGACGCCACCCCTCCCGGCACGCCACTGACATTCACCTTCAGCGAGGAATAATCCTCCTTTGCACGGTATTTGCCGGTATACTCAAGGCCTGTGTTTGAGTGCCCGTCAATGCCGGTCATCGCCAGTGAGTCTATGCGCAACCGTAACTCCTTGCCATACATTGCCGGAAGGTCTATTCTCCATCGTCGCGGACTGAGGGTGTCGGCACGTTGAGGCATGAAGTCGCCCAACGGTACCCACAGCGTATCGCGTCGTTCCTCTATATGGAATGCCATCGAGTCCATACGCTCTATAGGGGTCTGTGTCTCAAATAGAATTGGTTGCCCATATTCCAATGTGCTTCCGCTAAGCATCGTCACGCCCATGAAAACCGGCGGCGGAGCCACGGTGTCGCTCTCCTCCTTCTTTTTCTTTGGCTCCGGTTTGCGTACACGAGGCCTGTCTTTGGTAAAGCGCAGAGTGTCGCTCACGGTTATATAGTTGCTCAGCGAGTCGAGTTTTTCATACTGCATGGCCACGCGTATAGTGTCGGCCTTAATGAGCGACTGCCTTGCGAGCCATAGAGTTATGGTATCATTTGTGGCCGAATGCTCCTTAATATACCAGTCTGTCATCTCCGGAGCGCCCACCACTGAGAAACGTGGCAACTTCTTGGCGGCGGCTCCCATCACGATGCTCAACCGCGTGGAGTCTACACGAGCGTGGGAGGCGATGTATTGCTGCTTGCGGTCGGTCTTAAACGAGCGCAGCAAGATATCATTCGGGAGATATACAGGGCGTTTGCGCTTGACTACAGTATCTAATTTCTCAGTCTTCAGATTATAAATGGAGTCGACAGTTTCTCCTTCGCTCACCGTTGGCGAAACGGTCAGTTCATAAAAGGCTATCTCCTCTTCCGGCGATGAGTAGCGCAGGTTGCCGTCGGTGTCATCGATGGCAAACACGCGGTATTCACCCGGTGCAAGTCCCTCTATGGAGAATCGTCCGCGGTCATCGGTGCGTGCCATACGGTCGAAGCGAATCTTCAGGAAAGCCGAGTCAGCTTGATTACGGTGTACGCCCACGAGTTTGCGCTGCATGGGCTCCAGACCGTCCGAGGAGAGCACCATTCCCGCGATGCGCAGTGAGTCTAACTCATCGCCCGTAGAGAACGTATAAGAGAAATTCTCCAACACATTTCCTTCGTTGTTATCCTCGATAGCGCTGCCGAAGTCTATGGTATAAGTGGTATTGGGGAGCAGAGTGTCTTGAAAATTGACATAGACGTGCTTACCTTGCGAAGTGACGCGCGGCGTAGTCTCACCGGGAGGCGACACAACCACATTGGTCATCGGGTCCTTGATATTGACAAATTCGTCAAAGTCGAGCACCACGCGTCGTCCGGTGAAATTGCGCGAATTGGGAGCCGGATGCGCCTTAGTCATGACGGGTGGCATCTCATCGCGTCGGCCACCGCTTGGCGTGCCGATACGGGCACACCCCTGAGTCAAGACCGCAGCAACGGTCAATATCGCGAACAATATGGCTGCAATTCGTTTCACTTCGAGAATCTTTAAGTGCAAATTTAGCAAAATATTTCGGCCTTAAGACCCTATTCCACGAAAAATGGGGTATAAACACGGGATTATATATAAAAATCGGGACGCATGTTGTTGCGTCCCGACTCATATTTTGATTGTAAAGGATATCAATCTTTACATTTAGCGGCAATATACTGGCGGTTCATACGGCCGATATTATAGAGCTTGATGTTCTTCGGACATTCAGCCGAGCAAGCGCCGGTGTTGGTGCAGTTGCCGAAGCCGAGTTCGTCCATTTTGTCTACCATAGCGCGCACGCGACGGTCTTTCTCCACTTCACCCTGGGGCAGAAGAGCGAGTTGACCGATCTTGGCAGATACGAAGAGCATAGCCGAGCCGTTCTTACAAGCAGCCACGCAGGCGCCGCAGCCGATGCAGGAAGCGGAGTCCATAGCCTCGTCAGCCTTTACCTTGCTGATGGGGAGGTCGTTGGCATCCTGAGCACCACCGCAGTTGAATGAGACGTATCCGCCGGCCTGCTGTATTTTATCAAAGGCGTTGCGGTCCACCATCAAGTCTTTGATTACGGGGAATGCTGCGGAGCGCCAGGGCTCTACAACGATAGTCTCACCGTTTTGGAAACGGCGCATATAGAGCTGACAGGTAGTGGCGCCGGTAGCGGGTCCGTGGGGATGACCGTTGATATAGAGCGAGCACATACCGCAGATACCCTCGCGGCAGTCGTGGTCGAATACTATGGGTTCCTGTTTCTCCGACACAAGACGCTCATTGAGTATGTCAAGAGTCTCAAGGAAAGAGGTGTCGGGCGTTGTTTCGACGTCGGTATAAGTCACAAACTCACCCTTGGCTCTCGGTCCGGCCTGACGCCAGACTTTGAGATTGACTTTCATTATTTTGTCTTCCATTGTCTAATACTTTTATTTATGACTTATAGTTACGTGTCTGTACCTTGATAGCCTCATAGTGGAGGGGTTCCATGATAAGTTCGGGAGCCTTATTGTCGCTGCCCTGATATTCCCAGCAAGCCACGTAGAAGAAATTCTCGTCATCGCGCTTAGCCTCGCCCTCTTCAGTCTGATACTCCTCGCGGAAGTGACCGCCGCAAGACTCTTCACGGTTGAGCGCATCGTAAGCCACGAGTTCACCCATAGTGATGAAGTCATTAAGACGGAAAGCCTTGTCGAGTTCGACATTCATACCCTCGAGAGAGCCGGGGATATAGAGTTCCTTATTAAATTTCTCGCGTATCTTCTTAAGGTCTTCCAAAGCCTTTTCGAGACCCTCTTTAGTGCGGGCCATACCTACGAGTTCCCACATCACGTGGCCGAGTTCCTTATGCAGAGTGTCAACGGAGAGGTTACCACCGATATTCATAAGATGCTCGAGGTGCTCCTGACATTTCTTCTCGGTTTCTGCAAATTCGGGCAGGTCGGTAGAGAAGCGGGGCACGCTGATCTGGTCGCTGAGATAATTCTGGATAGTGTAAGGCAATACGAAGTAGCCGTCGGCGAGACCCTGCATGAGAGCGGAGGCACCGAGACGGTTGGCGCCGTGGTCGGAGAANTNGCACTCACCGATAGCGAANAGACCCTTGACAGAGGTCTGCAGTTCGTAGTCTACCCAGATGCCACCCATAGTATANNGGATAGCGGGGAAGATCATCANCGGGTTGTAATATTTCNCGCCATCCTTCTCTACGGCCAGTTCGCCGGGATTTACGTCAGTGATTTCCTCATACATATCGAAGAGGTTGCCATATCTTTGGCGCACCTGGTCGATGCCGAGACGGTTGATAGCCTCAGAGAAGTCGAGGAACACAGCGAGGCCGGTATTATTGACACCGTAGCCTTTGTCGCAACGCTCTTTAGCGGCACGGGAGGCCACGTCGCGGGGCACGAGGTTACCGAATGCCGGATAGCGGCGCTCCAGATAGTAGTCGCGCTCGCTTTCGGGGATGTCGGAGCCTCTGATTTCGCCGCGCTGCAGTTTCTTGGCATCTTCGATATTCTTGGGCACCCAGATACGTCCGTCGTTACGCAGTGACTCGGACATAAGAGTGAGTTTTGACTGCTTGTCGCCGTGCACGGGGATACAGGTCGGGTGGATCTGTACGAAAGCCGGGTTGGCGAAGTATGCACCCTTACGGTAGCAGGCCATGGCAGCTGAGCAGTTACAGCCCATAGCGTTGGTGGAGAGGAAGTAAGTATTGCCATAGCCGCCGGTAGCGATTACCACTGCATGAGCGGAGAAACGCTCGAACTTACCTGTCACGAGGTTGCGGGCGATGATACCGCGAGCGCGCTCTACGCCGTCCTTATCCTTTATGAGCACCACGTCGTGCATCTCATAGCGGTTGAAGCTCTTCACCTTGCCGAGCTGTATCTGGCGGTTGAGCGAGCTGTAAGCGCCGAGAAGGAGCTGCTGNCCGGTCTGNCCCTTAGCGTAGAAGGTACGTGACACCTGCGCACCGCCGAAAGAACGGTTGGCGAGCAGACCGCCGTATTCGCGAGCGAAGGGGACACCCTGAGCCACACATTGGTCGATGATATTGTTAGACACCTCGGCCAGACGATATACGTTAGCTTCGCGAGCGCGATAGTCGCCACCCTTTACAGTGTCATAGAAGAGGCGATATACTGAGTCGCCGTCGTTCTGATAGTTTTTGGCTGCATTGATACCACCCTGTGCAGCGATGGAGTGTGCGCGGCGGGGTGAGTCTTGAATGCAGAAGTTGTATACGTTAAAACCTAACTCGGCGAGCGTGGAGGCTGCCGAAGCGCCGGCGAGACCGGTACCCACCACGATAACGTCAAGCTTACGCTTGTTGGCCGGGTTCACCAGTTTCTGATGAGCTTTGTAGTTGGTCCATTTCTCGGCGATAGGACCCTCCGGTATCTTGCTCTCAGCCGGACTCATTACTTTTACTTTCTTAATTGTAGTTTCCATATCGTGAGAATGTATTAATTGTGTGAATGGTGAGTTGCACCCGGGAGTCCGGCGGGAATCTCTTCTACTGCCGGAGCAGCATCCTGAGAATGGAGATAGTCAAGAAGGTTTACCTGATTCTCGAAGAATTCCAGCATCTTGGGATAATTCTCATCAGTTGCGAAGTAAGCCTGAGCCTCAGGGTTGGTGAGCTGCTGATATTGTCCGCGCACCATTTCCTCATACTGGTCGAAAGATACCATTTCAATCTGCTGTACGGCGCCGGCGCCGAAGAACTCTTCGAATTCGGGAGCCACCATCACCTTATACTGAGCGCGGAGATCCGGGTCAGTGAGATAATAGCCCTGATGAGCCTTGACGGTGAAGACCACGCACTGAGCCACGAAGAGCAGCACAACGATAGAGGTCCACCAGCAAGCGATTTTCTTAAGACGGGGGATCCATACGGTTGAGTCCCAACCCACAGACTGGAACATAGACCAGAAGCCATGGTTCATGTGAAACCATAGAGCGATGAAGCCCACGATGTAGACGATCCACGTCCAGTTGTTGCCGAAAGCTTCCTGAAGGAAGAGCGTGCCGGCAGTAGCGGGGATGAGACCTTCGACACCGCGGATCTCCTGAAGCTGCATCTTAGCCCAGAACTGGATAAGGTGCACAACGAGGAAGGCCAGGATTACGATACCGAGCACGAGCATGTTTTTCGATGACCATTCCACGCTTTTGGGTCGCTTGGAGATGAGATAGGGCTGATTGCCGCGAGCCTTGCGATTCTGATAGGTAAGCACGAAGGCATCGAAGATGTGAATTAAGATAAACACTGCGAGACCTGCTGATGCCAAGAGAGCATACCAGTTGGCGCCCAAGAACATACAGATGATATTGTATGCATTGGGCCAGCAGATAGCGATAGTGTTCATCAAACAGTGAAATGTTACGAATAGGACGAGTACGCAGCCGGTGATGGCCATGATGAATTTACGTCCTATTGAAGAGCTTGATAACCACATGATGTTATTGATTAAGTTGATTTAGTTAGATTCAGGTTTTAGTGTAATCGGCTCAAGGACTTTAAGGACTTTAAGGACTTTAGAGTCCCGGCGACCGATTATTCTGCAAAATTATTATTTTTCTTTAAAAAAATCAAAAATAAGTTTTAAAACATTTAATATGCTTCTTCGGCGGTGGGGAAATCTCCTGACTTGACGTCGTCGATGTAGCGACCTACGGCGTCGGTGATTACCGAGGCGAGGTCGGCGTAGCGGCGCAGGAAGCGTGGCGAAAAACCCTGATTGATACCCAGCATATCGTGCATCACGAGCACCTGACCGTCGACACCGCCACCGGCTCCGATGCCTATGATTGGTATCGAGACCTCTTTAGCCACGCGCTCTGCGAGGCTTGCCGGTATTTTCTCAAGCACGATGCCGAAGCAACCTATCTCCTCGAGCATCTTCGCATCCTCAATGAGTTTGGCTGCCTCCGCTTCTTCGCGGGCACGCACGTTGTAGGTGCCGAATTTATTGATGCTCTGCGGCGTAAGACCGAGGTGACCCATCACCGGTATCCCGGCGCAGAGTATGCGCTCGATGCTTTCGCGTATCTCCGAACCGCCCTCCATCTTGACTGCCTCGGCATGACTCTCCTTCATGATGCGCACGGCTGAGGCAAGCGCCTCCTTTGAATTACCCTGATACGTGCCGAAAGGGAGGTCGACCACGACAAGAGCGCGTTTTGTGCCCTTCATCACCGACTTGGCATGATATATCATCTGGTCGAGCGTGATGGGCAGCGTTGTCACATTACCAGCCATCACATTGGAGGCGGAGTCGCCNACNANNATNACNTCNATTCCGGCNNCGTNNANGAGNTTGGCNNTCGAATAGTCNTAAGCNGTNAGCATGGNGATNTTCTCNCCNCGCTGCTTCATCTCTATAAGGCGCCGGGTAGTGACCTTGCGCCCGTTATCCACTGTATTCGTTGACATAAAATATTAGTTTCACCCCAACCTTATCAACACATAAACTGATAATCTGATCACTCATTCACCCAGACCTCAAATCCCCAGGCACCGAGATGACCGGGCATTTCTGCCGGTGCACCGCTGAAGTAATTGATCATACTGTCAGCCGAGGGAGCGAGGTCGCTGAAAGTCACTGTAGTGTCTTCGTTGGAGAGGTTGACGATAACGGTCACCTTGTCGCCGTTGGAGTCAGAGCGAGTGAAGGCCAGCACGTTGGGATTGATGGTATTCCATACCTGCATTGTGTCGAGCTGGCCATTGCTGTTAAGCGCGGAGTGATTATGCTTCAGAGCATTGAGAAGCTCGTAATAAGTAGTGAGTTCATTGGCGGTATAATCGGGCTGCACGTCATCTTTCTCGAAGAATTCAAAGGCGTGGTTGAAGCCGACTTCCTGACCGGTGTACATCATCGGCATACCGGGCAGAGTGTAGCTCAGCAGTGCGAACGCACCGAGACCCTTGCCGTAGCGCTCGAATTCCGTTCCCTCCCAGGAGTTGAGGTCATGGTTGGTCACCATATTCATATGTATGGAGCCGGCGGGATATTCGCTCTCGAGTTTTTTGAGCAGTGTCACGATATCCTGTGCATTAGCCTCGGCACGCTTTTGGTCGTGTGCCGTAGCGTAAGCGTTGACGCCTTGTGTGGCAGCGATATCGTTGAAGAGGTCTTTCATCGGCCAAGCATAGNCGGCATTGAAGACGGTGAGGAGTTCGGGTTTGCTGCTCTCGGCGAGCATAAACACGGGTTTGATGGCGTTGAGTTGCGGGATAGCCTCAGTCCAGAAGTCGGTCTGCACTTCTCCGGCCACGTCGCANCGATATCCGTCGATGTCGGNCTCTTCANTNCAATATTTGAGAGCGTCGATCATTGCGGCGCGGGTGCNGNGATTAGTGTAGTCGAGTTTGTAGGTATCCGTCCAGTCGAATGGACCATACATCTCACCCTCGGCATTTTTGGCGTAGTATTCGGGATGTTCTTCCACCCAGATGTTGTCACAGCCGGTATGATTGCATACCTCGTCGAGGATCACCTTCATACCGAGGAGATGAGCGGTGCTGACAAATTCTTTAAGGTCTTCGAGAGTGCCGAATTCGGGATTGACTGCTTTATAGTCTTTGACAGCGTAATAGCTGCCGAGTGTGCCTTTGCGGTTTTTTTCGGATATGGGGTGAATGGGCATGAGCCATACGATGTCTACGCCTAAGTCTTTGAGCGCGGGAAGGCGTTTTTGCAGACCTTTGAGATTGCGCTCGGCGGTGCCTTGACGCAGGTTGGCTTCGTAGATTACGGCATTGTCAATCCATGAGGGATTGCTGCGGATTACGCGGCCTGCCACTTCGTCTTTGAGATTGTCGTGCTGCTCGGGAGCGGCGGCAGCATTGATATTGAAGGCGGAAAGAGTTGCGCCGGCTATCAGTAGCATTTTTAGAATATTCCTGTTCATGATAATTGAATATTTATATGTGTTGGTGCAAATTTAAGCAAAAAAATTAATATAACGATATGTAGGGAGTGGAAATGCAGCCCCGAGCGGGGGTCGGTGGAAAATATTTTTTGGAAAAGAGAGGTATAATTGGTGATTAATGTGTAAATTTGCAATTTAATGGTCTCTCCTCCTTAATTATTAATTACTAATTGCTAATTACAAATTCACAAAATAACGATGGAATACAATCATCAGGAGATAGAACAGCGCTGGCAAGAATACTGGCGTCAGAATAACACCTACAAATGTGTAGAGCGTCCGGACCGCAAGAAATTTTACGTCCTCGACATGTTTCCCTACCCTTCCGGAGCCGGTCTTCACGTAGGCCACCCCTTAGGCTACATAGCCTCCGACATCTTCGCTCGCTATAAGCGTCAGCAAGGTTTCAACGTACTCCATCCGATGGGATACGATGCCTATGGTCTCCCGGCCGAACAATACGCCATCCAGACCGGCCAACATCCCGAAAAGACTACCAACGAGAATATCGCCCGTTATCGCTCCCAACTCGACAAAATAGGCTTTTCATTCGACTGGAGCCGCGAGGTGCGCACCTGCGACCCGGACTATTACCGCTGGACGCAATGGGCATTCATGCAGATGTTTGACCATTATTACGACCGCACTGCCGACAAAGCCCTCCCGATCTCCAATCTGATCGCTCACCTCGAGAAGCATGGCACGGAGGGACTGAACGCCGCCNGNACACAGGNACTCACCCTGACCGCCGNTGAGNNGAAGGCCATGGACGAGAANCAGAAGCGCGACACATTGATGAACTGGCGCATAGCCCACCAGGGAGAGTCGGTGGTAAACTGGTGTCCCGCTTTAGGCACCGTCCTTGCCAACGATGAGGTGTCGGAAGGCCTGAGCGTGCGCGGCGGTCATCCCGTAGAGCAAAAGGTGATGACTCAATGGCTATTGCGCGTATCTGCCTACGCCCCGCGTCTGCTCGACGACCTCGCACTCGTCGACTGGTCTGACTCCCTCAAGGAGACCCAGCGCAACTGGATAGGCCGCTCCGAGGGTGCCGAGATGCGCTTCCCCGTAAAAGACTCCGACGTAATACTCGATATCTTCACCACACGCGCTGACACCGTCTTCGGCGTCACCTTCATGGTGCTCGCCCCCGAGTCGGAATACGTGCCGCTGCTTACCACTCCCGAACACAAGGCCGAAGTGGAAGCATATCTCGATGAGGTGAAGCATAAGACCGAACGCGAACGCCAGATTGACAAACGAGTAAGCGGCGTCTTCACGGGCAGTTATGCCGTCAATCCCCTCTCCGGCAAGGAGATACCTATATATGTGAGCGACTACGTACTCGCCGGCTACGGCACCGGCGCCATTATGGCTGTTCCCGCTCACGACTCACGCGACTACGCCTTCGCGCGTCATTTCAACCTCCCCATCATCCCCCTCATCGAGGGTGCTGACGTCTCCGAGGAGTCTTTTGACGCCAAAGAGGGCATCATCATCAATTCGGAGGGTCCGGAATTGTCGCTCAACGGACTGCAAGTAAAGGAAGCCATCGCTCGCGCCAAGCAATTTATCGAAGAGAAGGGTATCGGCAGAGTAAAGGTCAACTACCGCCTGCGCGACGCCATCTTCTCACGCCAGAGATACTGGGGCGAGCCCTTCCCGGTATATTACAAGGAGGGCACACCCTATCTGCTTGACGAGTCACAACTTCCGCTGCGTCTCCCGGAGGTCAAGTCTTATCTGCCTACGGCTGACGGTCAACCGCCGCTCGGCAATGTGGCCGACTGGAAGACACCGGAGGGATACTCGCTTGAACTCTGCACGATGCCGGGATTTGCCGGTTCGTCGGCATACTATCTCCGCTACATGGATCCGCACAACGACAAGGCGCTCGTGAGCCGCGAAGCCGATGAATACTGGCAGGNTGTAGACCTCTATGTGGGTGGCGCAGAGCATGCCACCNGCCACCTGATATACTCCCGCTTCTGGAATAAGTTCTTGTACGACCTCGGACTCGTAGTGAAGCCCGAGCCCNTCAAAAAATTGGTAAACCAGGGCATGNTCCNGGGTCGCACCTCATTCGTATATCGCATAAAAGACACCAACACCTTCGTCTCTTACAATCTGCGTAAGGACTACGACACCACCCCTATCCGCGTGGATATCTCATTAGTTAACAATGATATCCTCGACACGGAGCGCTTCAAGCAGTGGCGTCCGGACTTTGCTGATGCGGAGTTTATACTTGAAGATGGCAAATACGTGTGCGGCTCTGCAGTGGAGAAGATGTCGAAGTCGATGTTTAATGTCGTCAATCCGGACGATATCGTGGAGCGATACGGTGCCGACACACTGCGTCTTTATGAGATGTTCCTCGGTCCGGTGGAGCAGTCGAAGCCGTGGGATACGAACGGTATCGACGGAGTCAACCGTTTCCTGCGCAAACTCGTGGCTCTCTTCTCGAAATGCGACCCGGCCAATCGCCGCGAGATGACACCTGAAGAGAAGAAGATCGTGCATAAACTTATCAAGAAGGTGACTCAGGATATCGAGAATTTCTCGTTCAATACCTCAGTGGCTGCGTTTATGATCGCAGTCAACGACCTTTCCGGCCTGAAATCCGACTCTACTGTTGCTCTGGAGGCCATCACAAGACTTATCGCGCCCTTTGCCCCTCACTTAGCCGAGGAGTTCTGGCACCGTCTGGGGCATGAGACTTCGGTGGCTGATGCCGAGTGGCCTGAATGGGATGAGGCGGCGCTTGTGGAGAGCACGGTGAAATATNCTGTGTCGTTCAANNGCNAGGTGCGCTTTGTAGTTGAGNCCCCGGCGNATGCGGATGCTGCTGCCATAGAGGNGCTTGCCCTGAGCAATCCCGGGGCTGCGAAATGGCTCGGCGACAAGAGTCCGCGTAAGGTGATTGTCGTGCCCGGGAAGATTGTGAATATTGTGATATAGTCTTCACCCGGAGACAAACTGCGTGTGAGTGACCTTGCTTCCGTGAGGACTATGCCTCGGAGAGGCTACACATTAACACAATAATATTACACATAATACGTTAGGATTACATGAAAGATATTGTCTTTGCGACTAATAATGCTCATAAACTTGCTGAGGCGCGGAAGATAGCCGGCGGTCGGCTGAATATTCTTTCGCTTGCTGACATTGGTTGCCATGACGATATCCCGGAGACGGCTCCTGATATTGAGGGAAATTCGCTATTGAAGGCTCGCTATATCTTCGACCGTTACGGGCTGCCTTGCTTTGCCGACGATACAGGGCTTTTTGTCGAGGCGCTTGACGGCGCACCGGGTGTGNGGTCGGCTCGCTTTGCAGGAGAACATGCTTCTGACTCGGAGAATGTTCGGCTGCTGCTGGAGCGTCTCTCAGGGGTTGCTGATCGGAGGGCGGCTTTTCGGACGGTGGTTACATTGATATTGCCGACATACGTTGCTCAGTTTGAGGGAACGGTTGAAGGGGCAATCTCTGACTCACCGGAGGGGGCCAACGGATTTGGGTATGATCCGGTGTTTGTGCCTGAGGAGACGGGCGTATGCTTTGCCCTGATGACTGACGACCAAAAGAATGCCATCTCCCACCGTGGACGCGCTCTCGCAAAACTATTTGAATACATTCTGAAATGAAAAAACTGATATACACACTCTTGCTTTCGATGCTCTCACTGACGGCAGTCGCTGAAATCAACGGCTCCTGGAGAATGCATCCCACATTCAACCTTCAGGCCACCTCTATGGCTGAAACGGCCGACTACGTCTATTTCGCGTCACTGCCGCAAACCTACGACCCGGAGATACTCTCTCTTGCGACATTTGAAAACTCACTGTTCCGCTACGACAAGGATAGCGATGAGATTGTGCCTCTTTCCATCTCCGACGGCCTCTCATCCGCGTCTATAAAGTCTATCGTATCCAATCCCTCGAAGGATTACATCGTGGTGGTGTATAACGACTACGATATCGACATCATCACCTCCGACCGTCAGATACACAACATTCCGGCGATACGCACGGCCCAGATCCCGGGTTCGAAGGAAATAAACGATATCAATTTCTATCCTCAGGACAACGCCATCTTCGTGGCTACCGACTTCGGATATGTCGTGATTGATGATGAGAAATATGAGGTGCGTGAGTCGCGCAACTATAATCGCGCTCTCTCCTCTGCCGCCCGCCTCGGCGACACGATGCTTATCGCATACGGTGGCAAGGGCTACAGTGCGCCCTATTCGGAGCGCCGCATGAACATCTCCGAATATCAGCCGCTCACCGTCCTGCCGGCAGCCGACAATTTTGTCGACCTCGGCAAGGACAGCAAGTATATCCTTGCAATCGGCACTACGGCAGACAGTAAGTCTGTATATGCGCTCACCAAATCGGGCGCCGGCATCGCGCTGCAGAAGTCGGCGACCCTCGGCTCCAATGTGGGTGCCTATCGCGCGAAAACCGGTGTGGCACTTCCCACGGCTTACGCGCCGGTGCATTTCATCTTCCACGACCTTCAGATCAAGACCTTCAATCGCCCGACAGAAGACTTCAAACTCCCCGTCTCAACCTGGGATAATACAGATTTTTACTCCGTGGCGGCAGGCAAGGGTCTGCATCGCCTGAAGGCTGACTTCGACAAAAAGAGTTTTACAGTGACAAAGGAATGGTCGCTGCCGAATGCTCCCAACCCCTACATCTCACGCGCTATGGCATACCATCCTCGCTATGGTCTGTTGGTGAACAACTACGGTGGCGACGCCCTCTTCCAGAATAATTCGCTCAACGAGAAGATGACTCTCTCGGCTTACCGTCACGGTATGTGGACGCCGATGTCGGCTGCTTACCGCAATCCTCAGCAGGCTGCCGTAGGTGCCAATCCTATGGGCCTGGTGGTAGACATCGACGATGACCGCTACATATATACCGGCTCCAACTTCTCCGGCATCACCCGCACCAACCTGGATGACCCTCAGGATGTGCTTCACATGACTCACCCTACTGATGCTACGGCCAAACTCCCCGGATATGTAAAGATGCACGATGACCTTGCCTGGTCACGTCTCTCCACCTTTACTCCGCCGGTATTCGATGCCAACGGCGTGCTCTGGTCGGGCTTCCTCAACTGGAAAGGCTGCAAGCAGTTCTGGTATTGGACGCCGGAAAATCGTCGTGCCTCAAAGTCGGCGGCATCCTTCCGCCCCTGGGGACATATAGACGTCAAAGATCTTCCCGTCAGCATGAACGAACTTATGCTGCCATTGGTGAGCCCCACCAACCGCGGCATACTCATCGGCGCGAGCAATGGCACCGGCTATCCGCTCGTGGTATACGATCACAAGAATACCCTCGACAATACCTCTGATGACCAATACGTCATCATGACCGGCATCACCGACCAGGATGGTGGCACCATCTCGCTCTACAACCTCAACTTCCTGTATGAGGACCCGGACTCCGGCACGGTATGGGTTTGCTGCCCCCAAGGTGTCTTCTATTTCCAGCCCCGCAATGCGCTCAACGGCCAATATATCCTCAATCGCGTGAAGGTAGCCAGAAATGACGGAACAGCCCTCGCTGACTATCTGCTCAATAATATTCACGTGACTCACATCGCTACTGATGCGGCCAATCGTAAATGGTTTTCCACCAACGGCGCCGGCATAGTAGTGACCTCTTCCGATGGTCGCACCGTGCTTCAGGAGTTTACCACTGCCAACTCGCAACTCCCCTCTGACGCTGTGCTTTACGCCTGCTACTATCCGGAGAACAACTCGATGATGATATCTACCGACAAGGGATTGACGGAGTTTGTGATGCACGGCGGTCAGACCGCTGATGGCAGTCACAGCCTCGTGCGTGCCTTCCCCAATCCGGTGACCCCTGACTACTACGGCTATGTAACTATCGACGGTCTGCCTGAGAGCGCGCTCGTGAAGATAGTAGACTCCGAGGGCAATCTCGTGCGCGAACTTGGTCGCGCGGAGGGCGGTTCGATACAATGGGATATCCTCAATCTGTACGGTAAGCGCGTACGCACAGGCGTCTATTTCGTACTCTCTTCTACATCCAACGGCGAAGCCAACGTCGCCAAAATACTTGTAATGAACTGATGAACAGTCTTCTCACTATATTTGCAATATCAATAGCGGCGCTTCAAGGTAATATTGCTCTCCAGGGGAATATCGATGCGCGCCAACTCCTCGAACTGCGTGGTCAGTCGGCGACGGGTGAGGTGCTCGACCTCTCCCGGACGGAAATCAAGGAGTATACTTTCAGTGCGCCGGCTCACTTGGGTCGCTCGCACTTCGCGGAGGCTACCCTGCCGCAATACATCTTCTTTCGCGCAAAGTATGACCGCATCCTGCTGCCCCAAAATCTGAAATATATCGACAAGGGGGCCTTCAGCAGCTCGGAAATTACCTCAATAGAGATACCCGAAGGGGTGACGGATATTGCTGATTATGCGTTTTACGATTGCAAGCAACTCCAAAGCATCTCCCTGCCCTCCACTCTGCGCCACATCGGCAAGGGTGCCTTTGCGGGGTGTTCGGCTCTGACGGGCGTTGACCTCTCGGCTACGCAGGTTACGGAAATACCGGAGAATTGCTTTGCCGACGCCACGTCGTTGGCGTTTCTGCGCTTGCCGGCGGGGATATCGTCGGTGGGTTCGGAGGCATTTCGCAATACTGCTCTCAACCAACTCTTGCTCCCTGAGGTGCAGACTCTTGCTCCGTATGCTTTGAGTGGCATGAAGAGCCTGGAGCAGGTGGTGCTCAATAAGGATGCACAATATAGTGAGGGCACACTGATGAATAATGGTCGACTGACTCGTGTGTCGGGAGTGCCGGATAATGTACCGGCGCTTTTTGCGGCCAACTGCTATACGNTCTCCCCTACCGACGTGCTTGGGGACGCGGTGGCTGTAGGTCGCTACGCTTTCGCCAATGCGGAGGGAGAGGTGCTTGTCCTGGCGCCCTCGCTGCTCTATATAGATACCGGTGCTTTTGCGGGCATGACCGGCGTGACGAGCATCAATGCTGAGTCGCTGTTGGGTAATCCTCCGGCTGTGGAGGAGGACGCTTTCAGCGGTATGGAGCCGTCGGCGGTTACGCTGCATGTGGCTAAGGATTGTGAGTCGCCCTGGCGGGAGCATCCGGTTTGGTCGCTCTTTAATATTACCTCTTCAGGCACTGTGGCTGTGGATACAGTCGGTGCAGAGACCGGAGGTATTGATATCCGTATCGCAGGCGATGTGCTTGTGATTACTGCGCCGGCATCGCTTACCTCGGCAGCGATATATTCTGCGGATGGCGGAATGGTGGCTGATGTGCTCTCTAATGCTTACACGGCTTCTTCCGACGGGTCTGTGCGACTTGAATATTCTCTTTCTGATATTGCGGAGAGATTGATTATCGTTGCGGCGGCTACAGCCGAAGGGAAGGCTTCTGTAAAGGTATTGCGCTGATCTATGCTTGTACATATCAATATCGGGAGCAATCTTGGCAACCGTCGGCTTAATCTATCGCGAGCGGTGGCAATGATCAATCGTGAATTCGGTGATTTTGTGATGTCGCCGGTGATTGAGTCGCAGCCGCATGGTTTTGAGTCGCCGCATGCTTTCCTTAATGTGGGTATGACTGTGCAGTCGGAGTTGGAGCCGATGGAAATCCTGCATCGGCTTCAAGGGATAGAGAAGAGTATTTCTCCGGCATCGCATCGCAACGCTGATGGCTCATATCGTGATCGTATGATAGATATCGATATCATGGCGATAGATAAGGAGGAAGGAGGGACGGTTAGCATGGATTCGCCGGAATTGAGGCTGCCACATCCGGGTATTGAGGAGCGGCCATTCTTTAGCGAACCGTTGGCATACCTGCGGTCGCAGCAGGCTCTCAAGATTTGAAACATTCAGAAGGCCACTCCGCACATTGCTCAGGTGTTTGGATTCCAATGGAAACATGCCGAAGGCATGTCCGTACGTTGCTCGGATTAATGTTAAAAAATGTAAATTTAGGTGAATTTCGGGCTTTTTTTTCTACTTTTGTATTCAACAAAATCTATCCTCTATCGGGGTGTAGCGCAGTCCGGTTAGCGCACCTGGTTTGGGACCAGGGGGTCGAAGGTTCGAATCCTTTCACCCCGACCTGTGGGTCTGCTCTGTAGTGGAGCGGACCTTTTTATTTGCTAATTGGAGGATTTGTAATTTTTGGGGAAATGGAAGAGGCCGCCGGGGGCGGCCTCTTGGGGAGGGGGCCGACGGGTGGTCGG
>WFLX010234544.1_pt1 | contig 18970 bp, 18 predicted proteins | sample 4967041 | NCBI WGS metagenome assembly WFLX01 (sample SAMN12857096, study PRJNA449069) | gut metagenome | isolation source: stool from male and female vole | host: Microtus ochrogaster | place: USA:Florida | collected 2017
CTCCGATGAAAAGAAATCCTTTCGTCAACACGCTCGATAAAGCGTTCGCGAATGGCTTCCTTAAGGAGTTATTTTATTCTGCGCTGGGTTGTCGAATGACGCAAAGCCCAACTGGCAACTCCACTAAGGCGAAATGATCCACTCCTTAGCAATTAGCCAGACAGTAGATTGAGCAATTATAGTGAAGTCATTAGCTGGTTTTCCGTCAGCCAAAAACTAACTCGGATAAGAGATAAATTCTTAAGGAAGCAATTCGCGAACGCTTTATCGAGCGTGCTGACGTAGAATTTATTTCTTATCCGAGTGGTCGTTTAGATATTACATGCAAACCAGCTAAACGTTAATTTATTTTTATAATGACCGGACAAAACTTCAACTCAATTCTGCCTTCCTGGACCTGAACCCTTTTCCCGTCTGCTAGATTTTCATAAGTTCCATCTTTCAACCCGGTTTCAACCTGACCGCTTTTTCCTTCAAAACTGAATACACCTACCAGCCTGTCGGTCCCCTGAACTTCCCTATGTTCACCTCTTACAGCACCCAGCTCGTCATCTGCCCACAAATGATAACTGCTCTTTGCCATAACAGGCAGTTTTTTCACTTGATAAAGACGCCTTAACCAGTGAGAAATATCATGACTGCCATCCAATCGGATCACATCCTTGTTAAATAAGTCCGGTCTGTTCTTATCCTCATTTTCCTGTCCGGCGTAAAGAAGAGCCGCACCTTTTTGGAAATAAAGAAAGGCTGTCCAATTTAAAAGTGCCTGCTCACTGGAAATGATTTTCTGTGCTCTGTCCTGATCGTGATTTTCCAGATACCGCATTTTTACATAATTAGCCGGATAGCTGTATTCCTGCCTGTTAACTGCCTCTGTATAGCTGCTGAGTCTGCATTCCCCTGCCAGATACTGACGAAATGAATGATAAATATCATAATCATAACACATATCAAATACCTGATAAATTTCTGAATCCGACAAAGCGGTCATTCCCCTTGCGCGCAGATCCAGTATAAATTCCGGTTCTACCGATTCACTAAGCCAGATGCAATGGGGATTGACTGTAGAAACCTCCTCCCTTGCCCTGGTCCAAAACTCCAACGGCACAAGGGGCGCAACATCGCAACGGAATCCGTCTACAATTCCTGCCCACATTTTCAAGGTATCGATCTGATACTCCCACAAATCGCGGTTATTGTAATCCAGGTCCACAATATCTCCCCAGTCTCCCACGCGGTTTCCCATTCTGCCATCGGGTGTTTTATAAAAAAACTCCGGATGGTTTTTAACAAGCCATGAATCCGGTGAAGTGTGATTGTATACAATATCCAGCATGCTTTTCATTCCTTTTGCATGAATCGCATCGTTCAAGCGGCAAAAATCCTCCATGGTTCCTAATTCCGGATTTATCTCCCTGTAATTTTCAATTGCATAGGGAGAACCTAAGACTCCCTTTCGTTTTTCCTTTCCTATGGGATAAATCGGCAAAAACCATATGATATCCACACCAAGGGATTTAATTCTATCCAGATCCTTTTCGACTGCAGCAAAGGTTCCCTCCTGACTGTAGTTTCTTACATAAACTGAATAGATCACTTGATTTCTTAAATCTATACTTGTCTGATAGGCCATATTCGTTTCCTCCCGCATCCCGTTTTAAGATTATTCTTCTAAGATTATTCTTCTAAGNTTATTCTTCTAAGNTCAGNCTGCTTTCTCTTTCCATTTACCCCGTTTGTAGAAAACAAAGGTAATCAAAGCGCCAATTACCCAGGAAAGCAGAAGGGAAATGAAAATACACTCCTGTCTTCCGTTCGGCAGTTCCGGCGTTCTGGTAAGAAACGAAATTCCATAGGCAATCGGGACACGGATCAAAATAGTTGTTGCTATTGATATCCACATCGGCGTCATAGTATCCCCTGCCCCGCGCATCACGCCGGAAAGACTCTGAGTTACCGCCATCGCAATGTACCCAACTGCCAAAATTCCCATCATATCCCTGCTTANTAAAACCNGCTNCGNTGTNTTCGTGAAGATCCCCATAAGTGCTTTCCCGAAAATTAAAATCAATCCAGTGATCACTGCGGAAGTGACCACCGCAATCAGTGTTCCCTGCTTCGCACCTTTGCCCACTCTGTCCATACTTCCGGCGCCCACATTCTGACCGGCATAGGTGGTCATTGCCGTTCCAAAAGAAAAATTCGGCATCATTGCAAATCCATCCACACGCATAACAATCACATTGGCAGCTATAAACATTTCTCCAAAACTGTTGGTAAGGGACTGCACCACGATCATTGCCATGGAAAGGATAGTCTGGGTAATACCGGAGGGAAGTCCCAGACGAATAACCTTATTGACATATTCTCCCTGCGGCTTAAGATAACCGGACTTAAAGTCAAAATATTCTTTCATTTTCATTAGGCGGAGCAGGCACAAAAAGGCTGAAACCGCTTGGGCAATCACAGTAGCCAGCGCCACACCGTTAACACCCATCCCTAATTTTGCTACAAATAATAAGTCCAGCACAATGTTGATAACCGTGGAAACCAGAAGATAAACAAGCGCAGATACCGAATCGCCCAGCCCCCGGAGTATCCCGCCTAAAATATTGTAATAAGCCATACCGCCGGAACCAATAAACAAAATCAGCAGGTACGAGTGACACCAGCCAATAATGGATTCCGGTGTATCCAAAAGCTCCAAAAGCGGTCTCGCTACCAACGAAGCCACCACCATCACAAACACGGTTGCAATTGCCGTAAGAGTAATACAGTTGCCGATGGTTGTCGATAACTTTTCTCTCTCCCTTGCTCCAAAATACTGTGACACCATAATACCGGCTCCCACACTGATTCCCACAAACAAAACAATCAGCAGGTTCAAAATCGGTCCTGCGCTTCCCACTGCTGCCAGCGCGTTGTCACCTACATAATTTCCCACTACCACGCTGTCCACAGTATTATATAACTGCTGTGCGATATTTCCCACTAACATGGGAACAGCAAAAAGTACGATCTTCTGCCATGGCGATCCCACAGTCATGTCTACCGGTTCGACTAATTTCTTTAATAACTTCATCCTAATTCTCCTCTTCTCCCCATAGATATAGCGCAAATTTACTGGTAAAAATCCCCTTGCTATAAAATTGCATTATTTATTATACAACCAAATCATGCCCTTGTAAAAGAATATATAAAAACAGAGCATTCTGTTTTCCAGAACACTCTGCTTTTATTGACCGTACTTTCGGTCTTTATTTGATTATAAAAAGGGGGGCAATCACTATATGATATTCTAACTATGCTCCCTGATCTTCTTCCTGATAGGTAAAACACAAGAGGGAGATACGCTCAGCTCGTCAATCCCCATTTCTACAAAGGTATCGGTAAGTGTCAAATCTGCTCCAAGTTCACCGCAGATTCCCACCCATGCGCCTCCTTTGTGACCATTTTCAATGGTCATCTGTATCATCTTAAGTACTGCCGGATGATGGGAATCGTATATGTCATCCAACTTTGCATTCTGCCTGTCAATGGCAAGAGTATACTGGGTAAGATCATTGGTTCCGATACTGAAGAAATCTACTTCTTTTGCCAGATCCTCACTGATCATAACTGCGGCGGGAGTTTCAATCATAATACCAAGCTCCACATCACCATAAGAAGCACCCTGCTCGGTAAGCTCCGCCTTAACCTCTTCCACGATTTCCTTAATCTGTTTTACCTCCTTCAGTGAGATGATCATAGGGAACATAATGCCGATATTTCCGTATGCACTTGCCCGGTATAAGGCACGGAGCTGTGTCTTAAAAATATCAATCTGTTTCAGACAGATCCGAATGGCACGATAACCCATTGCCGGATTTTCTTCTTTATCCAAATTGAAGTAATCAATCTGCTTATCAGCTCCGATGTCCAGTGTCCGGATAATTACCTTTTTGCCGGCCATGGTCTCTGCAACAGAGCGATACACCTGAAACTGCTCCTCCTCCGTAGGATAATGATCCTTTTCCAGATACAGAAATTCACTTCGGANCAAGCCGATTCCTGCCGCGTCATTCTGCATCNCAGACTGCAGATCGGATNTTCCTCCGATATTGGCATAAAGCCGAATCTGCCNGCCGCCTAAGGTAACGGTCTCCTTGCCTTTTAATNCCANAAGNAGCTGCTTTTTCGCTGCTTCCTNTGCTGCCTTTTCCTCATATNCTGCCAAANCAGCCTCATCAGGCTCTACAATCAATTCACCTTTAAACCCATCCACAATTGCTCTTTTTCCATCAATCTCCTCGTCATATTCAAGACCGATAATTGCTGGAACATTCATAGTTCTTGCCAGAATTGCCGTATGGGAATTGGCGGAACCATAACGGGTTACAAAGGAATTTACCTTACTTTTATCCATCTGCACAGTTTCACTTGGAGACAAATCCTCTGCCACAACGATTGTCGTCACGTCCGTGTTTACTTCTTCATACTGCGCACTCATCAAAATGAAAATCAATCTCTCAGAAATATCCCGGACATCGGCAGCTCTTTCCTTCATGTAATCGTCATCCATCATAGCAAACATGTTCGCAAAATTATCAGCCGTAACCGCCACTGCATATTCCGCATTGATCTGCTGTGTATTTATCATATTTTGAATGGACTCCTGATAATCCTGATCCTCCAGCATCATCTGATGGACCTCAAAGATTGCCGCTCCGGATTCTCCTACCTCCAAAAGAGCTTTATCGTACAGTCCTTTTAACTGTTCCTTGGCTTCTTCAACCGCATGTTCCATTCTGGCAAGTTCCTGCTCCACATCCTCAATATGGCTTCTGTGAACGTTCTTTTTTTCTTTCTTTAAAATACGGATCTGTCCGATGGCAATGCCATGGTAGACCGGTTTACCCACATAAGTTTTCATACCTGTATCNTCACTTNCGCATCGGATTTTCTTTTAAATATTTTCTGCCACAAAAGCTNCCAAAGCTGCTGCTTCTTCCTCTTCCTTCTCGCCTTCTACGATAATCTCCACTTCATCGCCNTGCTNTANNGAAAGCCCCATCACATTGAAGATNCTCTTAGCGTCTCCGCTTTTTTCTCCTTTTTTAATGGTAACTTTACTAGTACACTTTCCAGCTTCCTTTACCAGCTGTCCTGCCGGTCTTGCATGAAGTCCCATTTCATCCTTTACTACAAACGAAAACTTAACCATATCGCTAATCCTCCATTTTTCAATTCATCCTGTTTAAATATTCAAATAATGCTCTATCGCATANGCAATTCCTGCTTCATTGTTTGTTTTTGAAACAAAATCTGCCCTGTCTTTCAGCCGGTCTATGGCATTTCCCATTGCCACTGCAGTGCCCGCTGCTTCCAACATGGGTATATCAAGCTCCTGATCTCCAAAAGCAGCGGTTTCCTCTCTTCCAATTCCCCTCTTTTCACAGATCACCCGAAGCGCCTTTCCCTTGTTCATCCCCACAGGAAATATTTCCAAATAATTAGGTGATGAACAGGCCATGTCTGCGTCCTGCCTATGCTTTAGTATTTCATAGATCGTCTGAACTAATTCCGGTTCTGCCCCTATAAGTACTTTATTTGGACCTGTCCCCTCTCTTTTCCATTTTGATGAAATTTCTTCCAAAGATACAAGTTCCGCCTTATACTGTATAAGTCCTTCCTCTGCTTCCACAAATCTGTCTTTGTCTGTTACATACCACTGTTCATCCCGAAATATCCAAAGTGGAATTCCAAACGGTTTTATGCTTTCATAAATTCCCTTCATGGTATCCACAGATAAATACTCTGTGTGGAGACACTCTTCCTTTTCCAAAATGTAAGTGCCGGCATTGCAAGCCATAATACAAGAGATGCCCAGTTCTCTGACAATCGGTTCTGTAGCAGCCGGCATCCGTCCTGTGATCAAAGCAATTTTGATACCCTGATCCGCAGCCCTTTGGAGAGCTTTCACATCCTGCCTTTTTATCTTTTTATCATCGGTCAGCAGCGTACCATCCAGGTCAACACAAAACAGCCTGTATTTCATATTCATCGGCCCTCATCTATTACATGAATCATCTTCTCTACATTTCTTCTTCCATTTTTCAGTCCCAGATTCGTGACAACTGCCGCGGCCGCGCCTGCAAGAGTGAGAAAAATGCCAAGAATGCCAAGAAAAAGATGAGAAGGAGTTCCCGCAATCCCCGCATAAGCAATTGCAATACCAATGGTGGAGATTATTATGGCAAGTCTTTTCCATTCATTGATTTTCTTGAGGGCTTTTATCTGCATTTTTGCTTCTGTCAGTAAACTGTCTTTTTCCAGTGCATTCATGGCACAACCTCCTTTAATATTTTAATAAACCAGACCAGGATTGAAGAATCCCACTACTACACCCACAAAAGCAACTACTACCAAAATCAGCATCACCTTGATGGGGGACATTTTCTTTTTCGCCATTAAGAACCAGCACACGATGATAAATACCGCTGTAAGCAGCCCCGGAAATACTTCATTGAGTTTATCCTGAAGTACCAGATAGGGTTCTCCGGCATCGTTTAAAAGCTTTAAGGAAGTCTGCACGCTGACCCAGGTTGCAGCTACTGCACCGATGACAATACCGCCCAAAGTGGAAACTGATTCTCTAAGTGCATCGCCCTGTGCCCCAATCAGGAAGTCTACGGCCTTTCCGCCCAGACGATATCCCTTAAAGTACAGGAATTTCATACCAAAGTATGCAAACAGGTTCCATACAATAATATAGAAGATTGCTCCTAATGGAGAACCACCGGTAGACATACCAAGGGCAATACCAAGCAGGATCGGGATCACGGTTCCTACGATCAGGGAGTCACCAATTCCGGCTACCGGTCCCATAAGACCTGCACGAAGGCTGTTGATAGTCTCATCATCTACATCATCTGCACCGTTGGCTCTCGCTTCTTCCAAACCTGCCGTCATACCAACAATCACAGTACCCAGCTGAGGCTCCGTATTGAAGAATGCAGTGTAAGTATTCATTGCCTTTGCTTTATCTTCTTCATTCTCATACAGTTCTTCTACCAGCGGAAGCATGGAACAAAGATAACCAAAGGTCTGCATATGCTCCTGTGAGAAACAGGTTAAATGTCCATAATACCAATTATGAAAGGATTTCAATAATGTTTTTTTCGATAACTTTTTTTCCATGATCAGATTTCCTCCTCTTCATCGTCATCCACTGCTCCGGCAAGCTCAACCTTTCTTACGGAGAGCATCTTGATTCTATATACAATGATTGCGAACATTCCTGCCACTACNGTAGCNGATACCAGGTTGATTCCCATTGCTGCTGCCAGCACGAAACCAAACAGGAAAGGAACAAAGTCTGCTGCANTTCTTACNATCTGCTTTAACAGAATNGCAATACCTACGCAAGGAAGNAGGGAACCTACNGTAAACAGTGTCTTCATTGCAAGACCGTCCATAGGAAGGGCTGTTTTGATCACTTCAACTACGTTTGCTCCCAATTTACACATGATCATGGTAGGGATAAAGGAACATGCAAGGTGGGAAATCCAAGGAAGACCCATGTCAACCAAATATAATTTCTTATAATCTCTGTTTTCTACTGCCTTCCAGCCAATGTGCTGCCACACCAGGTTGATGGTTGCGGTTCCGTAGAATAATACGGTTCCCAGTGTACCAACCATGGTTCCGAAGGAGGTTGCCAGTGCGGCGCCTTCAGAAGAACCTGCGTCCAGCCCATAGCTCTTTAATGCAACCATTGCAAGAGGAATACCTATGTAGCTGACCGCACGCACATCCGCGGATACGGTTCCGCCCGGTGTAACCAATGCAATGTAAACTACCTGCATGGCACATCCTACTAAAATACCGGTTGTCACATCCCCTAAAATCAGACCACATACAAGTCCGCCGATGAGCGGTCTTCCCAATGTGTAGTTACCGATGGAAGTACCACCCAGACCGGGCATACTTGCCAAACATGCAAATAAACCTAAAATAATCGCTTGTATCCAACTGATTTCCATAATTTTTCCCTCCTAGTTAAAGCCAAACTGACCTCTGAATTTTTTCCAGTTTCCGATTGCTTCTTCTTTTAACAATGCAAATTCCACATCGTAGCCTGCGTTCATAATATTTTCCAGTGCCTGTGCTTCTTCCTGTGTGATAGACTGGTTATTTCCAAGCTTTGTGGTTCCCGGTCTGTCGTTGCAGGGACCGATGATCACGGTCTGAACTCCCGGCTTAAAGCCCTGTCCGACCAAAATCTTTTCCATATCCAAAGGATTCTTGGTGATGAGGAAATAGTTATCCTTACTGTCAAGCACCTTCTGGCTCTTTTCCTTAAACTCCTCAAGCGACCACACAAAGGTCTTCTTTCCGCTGGCGCTCTTATAAGCTGCCTTTAATACGGAATTTCCTGCTGCTGCATTGTTAACAGCAATGAGCCCGTCACAGGGATACTCCAAAGCCCATCTGGTACATGTCTGCCCATGAATCATACGATCATCAACGCGAATAAATGAAACTGCCATTTTCTTACCCTCCTTAAATTTCGTCCTCTGACTCTTCACTTGTTACCTGAAACTCTTTTAACTCCTCTCTTGCCTCGGGGATCAGCATATCTGCCAGTTCCCTAAGCTCCATACCGTCCTTCATAAGCACTGCGCTCAGTGCCAGCGGAAGATTCATTCCTCCAATAATCACGGTCTGCTTTAACATATCCTTTTCAGCAATCACATTGGTTGCTGTGGTCAGCGGCGATCCGCCCACTAGATCACCGAACAAAAGGATCTCATCTTCCGGTTTTACCACCTCAAGACGTTTTCTCAGGTTTTCTGCGTACACATCTGAACCCATCCCATTTTCAAGGCTTGCGGAAAGAATATCCTCTCTTCCTTCCCCTGCAAGCATATCCAATGCGCTGTGCAGCCCCGGTGCAAACATCCCATGGCTGACTAATACAACATACTTCATACCGTTCCCTCCTTCTCTTTAACCGGTTTAGCACCGATTTGTTTCCTATCTATTTCTTATGAACAAAGTATAAAAAAAAGACGACACATGTTCATCTCACATGTGTCACCTTTTTCATATGACAAATGTCACTTTTTTCATTTTAACTCTGACATTTGTCACGCTCCTGTATATTAGTTGTCAAGAATTTTTACTATTACCCGTATTATTCTTCAAAAACGTATTGATTTTCCGATTCCATATGATCTGCTGTGTGCTGATATTTGTGCTCCCTTCCATAATATCCCGCACTGCCTTATCCACCTCTGCAACTGCCTCCTCATAATCCCGAAACCGCACAACTACCGCCGCATGATCCACAGCATTGCTGAGCGTGTCCAAATTAAATCCACTGTTTTCCCCGGAATTATCTATCAAAAGCCTCAGCGTTTTATCCGATTCCGTAACCTCCTTTATGACAGAGACCCCTTCCGAATAATCAAAAATTTCTGATTGAATCCGCTCATCTGCGGAAAGTAATTTCATAAATTTCCATGCCGTCTGGGCATGGGAAGTATTTTCATTCATAGCAAGCATCAGCGTATCAAGCTGGGATCTGTTACTCCCGCTTTCTCCTGCCGGCATGGAAAGACATTCCCAGTCAAAGCCGGAATATTTTTTAATACTCAGAGGATAAGATTTATACGCCCGATATTCAGAAAACAGCATGGGTTGGAATGCCACCTTTCCCAAATCAAAATCTCTGCCGGTAACCTGATATCCATTGGAGAGTCCTTCTAGTCTTTCTATAAACAAAATGGCCTGCGTTACTTTCTCATCCGTCAGATAACACTCTCTTCCCCCCTCATCAAAAAGCTTCACACCGTTAGCGTCAAAAGCATCTTCCCATGTGTAACCTACCGCTCCGTACTGGTCCGGGGTTCCGTTTCCATCCAGATCTCTGGTCACCGCCCTGCAGATCTCGTAAAAATCATCCCATGTCCAGCTGCCCCCCGGAACTTCAATTCCCTCTGCATCTAAAATTGTTTTATTTACAAACATCAGTCTAGGGGCACACTCATAAGGAAGTGCATACTGTTTCTCCTCATATCTCCCGCAGTCTAAAGCAGAAGCATAAAATGATTCCTCGGAAAACTCATGATCTTTTTCTATAAAACCGCTCAGATCCTTTAGTGCGCCAATCTCCGCAAGGTCATTAAAGTTTTCATCAAACAGTAAAAACAGATCAGGGGCCTTCCCTAAAATCAACTGCTCCGACAACCATTCCGGATAATCCTCCTTCAGGATACCGCTGACATACTCTACTCTGACTCCTGGATTTTCCTCTTCAAACAAATCAATCGCATCTTCTAAGATCTGATAGGAATACCCGTTCTGTACTTCCCAATAGCTGTCTGAAAATACCCCTATCGTTATCACTTCTTCTTTTCCCGAAAAAGAAAACGATCCAAACCACATGATAAACAGCGCTGTCAGAAACAAACCGCAGCCCAGCAGAATGATCCAAATATTTCTTTTTTCTATTTTGTCCACGCCCTTATCCCTCTTCTTCATCAAATATTCTGTTCACGGCTCCCGTCTGCACTGCCCAAATTGCAAGCTGTGTGCGGTCCCGCAGATCCAGCTTACTCAAAATAGTACTCAGGCTGTTCCGCACGGTTCCTTCCGACAGACTCAATCTGGCTGCAATTTCCTTATTGGACAAACCGCTTCCCACCAGTGCTGTGATCTTCCATTCTGTCTCCTTCAGATCTCCGGCACTTTTCTCGTCCACCCGGATGGTAATATTGGACTGTGCCATCCTGGAAAAAAGCTTTACCACTTTAGAGGCAATATCTTCGTTGATCATCGCGGTGCCGTCATATACCTTCCGTACCGCCTCCGCCAATTCCTTCATGGATACTCCCTTTAAAAGATACCCGCTTGCACCATTCTTCAACGCATTGAAAACATACTCATCATCATCAAAGGTTGTGAGAATAATGATCTTAATGCCGGGATAGTTCTCTTTAATAATCTGTGTACAGACTACCCCATCCATCTCTGGCATTCGGATATCCATTAAAATCACATCCGGTTTGTTCTTCCGGACAGACCGGACAACTTCCACACCATTTGTTACCGTATCTGTAACCTCAAAATCTTTTTCGTTTCCCAGAATGATCGACAAGCTCTGTCGGATCAGTTCCTGATCATCTGCAATTAAAATTTTAATCATATCCCGCCTCTATGTCCTTCTATTAGAATGATATTTTTATTGTCAGGTTCCTTTATTCCATTTTCTCTCCCCATCGGATGGGAATACTTGCTTCCAGTACAAATCCATTATTATTAAAACAATTTAAGCTCCCGTGGAGCATTCCAAGGCGCTCCTCCATATGATGCAGTCCAAATCCCTTTTCTATGTGAGTGCAGCCAATTCCGTTATCCTTGATCCATATGTTTATCACATTATACTCCATACTGATCGCAATCAATATTTTATCGGCTTTTCCATGCCGGATCGCATTGGTAATGCTCTCCTGCACAATCCTGTATATTATTTCTNCCTCATCTTTATTGAAATGCGTCAGCGGTGCAGTACNGCAATAATCGATCTCTATGTTGGAAGCCCGCTTTGTTTCTTCCATCATCTGCACCAGCGCTTTTTCCANTTCCNTCTTTTCNAGTGCATCANGCCGCAGCGCCTTAACGGATCTTCTAACATCCGTCATTCCGTTTCTTGCCACATCCGCAATTACCGTAAGCTGTTCTTTAACGGCCTCGGGCGCCAGATCAATCAGCGTAACACAGGCATCCAGTCCGGTAATGATTCCAGTGAGAGTATGCCCCAGCGTATCATGAATCTCTCTTGCCAGTCGGTTTCTCTCTCTGGTCTCCGCATTTTTCACAGACTCTCTGGAATATTCCTCCATCTGCTTATTTGCCTGCTGTAATTCATCATTTGCCCGGTTCAACTGCTCATTTAATTGAANGNTCCTCTCCTTTNCNCTCATCTGATCCCTCANCAGNAGGATTGTATAAATAATAAATATCAGCATATTCAGGGAATTCAAAATATTTCTCAATGCCAGCATGATGGAACGCACATCACTCCTGTAATAGAGAAGAAAGGTATCGAAAGAAGTAATATGCCATCTGCCGGAAAAAAGGTTATAATCGGTCAGAAGATAAACCCCGCAGACAATTCCGATTGCCGTAAATTTCCATTTCATTTTCNNAAATCTTCTAATGATANCCGCTAAGANCAGCAACAAAATTCCNGTATAACNNAAATTNAGAATATAAATAAGAAATNAGCTGACAAGGATCTCCAAACCAGATTTTATGTAAACNAACAAATTNCTTTCTGTCTCAATACACAAAAACAATACCAGACTGCCGAACAACAAAACTGCCGTCACGGGAATCTTCCAGGGCACCATCGGCATACTATGAACCTGCTGTAAAAAGGAAACAGCCGTATTTTCCCGCGCATACCCCGACAAACCGGTTGCAATAACACCTGCTATATAAAGAATGATAATTAAATNCAAATTCAACATACCNAAGAAAACCATCTTANGCATCTGATTATTGTTCATGCNATCCCTCCGTNTCACTGCCATCTGTCANTACCNAACTCTTCCACGTTGTCTTCCGTAATCAGTTTTACGGGTACCAGAATATCCTTCTCCACCTGCTCACCGTCAAGCAGACGATAGATCACATCCGCCGCTTCCTTCCCTATTTCTGTGGGAAACTGTGCCGCCGATGCCCGCATCATTCCTTCCGCAATCAAAGCTTTTGAATCCGGTGATGCATCCACACCATACAGATCCACAGTGTTTAACATCCCTTTTTCGTCCAAGGCCGCTACTGCCCCTATGCTTGCCAGATCGTTCAAACAAAAGACACTATCAAACTCTATTCCCTCCTCAATTGCCTGCTTCAATCTGGGCATAGCAATCTCCAACTGCCCCTCACATTCGATTCTCCTTACAATTTCCATATTCTTATTTACAGATACTGTATCGATAAATCCCTGCACCCTTTCCTGACCGGATCTGGTCGCTTCGTGTGTCATAACAAGGATTCTGGACTGCTCATGCTGTGAGAGAAAATATTCTCCCACCATAACCCCCGCCTGATAATTGTCTGAGGTAATGGTGCAATCTGCCAGCTCGCCGCTTTGTACATTGGTATCTAACACCACCACAATCGTCCCCTGCCTTTTGGCCTGCTCCAAAATCTCTGTCACACTTTCCAAATCCACCGGCGTTATGATAAGAACATCNATTCCCATATCCAGCATTTCCTGAACCTGNTCTATTTGTCTGTTCACATTAAGNGCCGGNTCACGCAGCACCATCCGATCTCCTTCCGCTTCCACCCGGTAAGTGATTTCCTCACTGATAATTTTGTAAAATTCNTTGTTCATGGTCATGTAGCTTGCCCCGATAAGNAGAGAGTTTTCCTTTTGNTTTTGAGAAAAATCCCNTCCGCTTCCGAAAAAGAANNNCCCTGCCGCAATAACAGCNGCATTGACCAGCAGCAAGATCATATGACATATCATTTTNNATTTCTTATCCATGCAGCCACCTGCCTTCNACTTTCCTATTTCACAANNTCAGCNAACCGCCTTTACGGANAAACNGTTTCTTCCAGTTCCNNCAGCTTTGTCNTTGCATACAGATTGTAAGGCTGGTTCTTAAGCAATTCCCGATACAACTGCCCTGCTTCCTGTCTCTTATCCTGCTGCTCCAACAGAAGCGCTCTGGCTATGACAAGACGCATACAAGAAGCCTGATTACATAAGCGGCACCTTGGACTTTCCTCCATGGCTTTCAGCGCTTCTTCTCCTGCTTCATTTCCTTTACCGTATAGGGCAAGAAGGAACTCGGCAAACTTGGCGTATCGTTCCTTGTAAAAAAATTCCTCCGTGGCAATCAAGCCGGGATCCTCCCCCTGTACCGGGTTTCCCTTACTGATCTGTTCCACAGTCACAGCCAGATCACGGACTGCTTTGTTCATCTCCCTTGAAGCTTCATTTGCGCCTGCAGGATTACTTCCCTGGCCCTTTCTTTTACTGCCGCCAAATACCTTTCCCAATAAGGCCGTCAAACTACCTGCTTTCCCGTCTTCCTTTTCCTCCTCAGCCGGCAGACCGCCTGCAGTAATCTTTTCTCCGCCAAAGGTCAGAAAGAAGATTCTGTTCATGATCACATCAAGCTTTTCCTTTTTCCTGCCAAAAATATTTCCAAAGTTCTTATATGCACGTTCCATATTCTGAACTGCCTCAATCCTTTGCCCCTTTAAAAGGAAAGACCAGGCTTCCATATGATTATATCTGCTGGTATACCCTATTGTGAGCAAGAGGGGTTTCAAATTTTCGATACGTTTCTCCGCCTGCGCCCGCATATCCGCATACAGATACGCCCTGTAATATAAAGACTCCTTCTGTTCCTTCTCACAAAGAAAATCCCTAATCACATTCTCTGCCAGCTCTATTTGTCCTGACCTCGCATAGTCAGCTGACAGATCTCTGACCGTCTCATGATTTTGGTTAAATCCATCATAAATCAGGCGGTAAGTCTCTGCGGCAAGCTTATATTCTCCCATTAACTCATAAGTATGAGCAAGATTTCCGTAATGAATGGCAGACGGTTCCCTCCTGTTTTCCCGATACATATAGTAAATGGCTCTCTTAAAAAAAGGAAGTGCCTTCTCATATTCTCCTGCGTATTTATATAGACAGCCGATATTATTGTGGGCAAAAGCATCCGCCGGATCCCGCTCCAGAATCTTCTGAAAATCCTTCATGGCCGCCTCTGTTTCTTTTGCTGCCATACTGAACAGTCCCCGCTTATTCAGTATAACATTACAGGGATACATCCGAAGATAATTTGTGATTATCGGATACCCGTTCCGATAGAATTTCCTCTTTCCTGATTCCGATACCTTGGTGAAATAATGAACATCGAACTCACTGAGTTTCTCATTGATCGGATAGTCCTCGGGTACTTCTTCTCCGTGATAAATACAGGCGTCAAGATAAATACTTTCCACCTTGTTTTCGGCTGCCTGTTTAAGCAGTTTTTCCAGATCTTCCCTATGGTTCGTATCGTAATATACCTTTGCCATTTCTTCGTAAGGATAGGCATAATCTGGAAAATTCTGAATACACTGCATTCCGCATCCGATCACACCACCCGCAGCCCATAGTTTGACATAGGCCTTTACCATCAGCACATAGGCATAGGTGGCCTGATATCTTTCTAACAATAATTCCGCCAGATCAAGGCATTTTTGATACTCGCCCATTTCCAGAAAAACGTGAGCCATCTCAATAAGGAAGTCGGAATCCTGCCCCACCGAATCTTTTATTTTGTCATACTCTGTAACTGCATCCTTAAAATACTGCACAAAACCTCTTCCCATACTGTGATAAACGGAAATCTTAAGCTTGGAAGCAGTGATCTGCTGTTTGGCTTCTTCCCCGCTTATGAGAGGTTCCCAATCTTCGATTGCCTGAAGCGCCTTTTCATATTCTGCCTGCCCGCAATAAACTTTTGTCAGCAGTTCCAGATACTCTGCCCGGTTCTCCCCGGACATTTTTTCTTCTATGGCGGTAAGCACTTTCCATGCAGCAAAATATTTTTCCTCCTGATAATAACATTTTGCCAGCTCCATTGCCGAAAGGAAATCCTCTTCTTCCTCCCATTTTCTCATAAGCTCCGGTTTTAAATATGTATGGATATCCCTCAAAAGCTTCATAAGCTCCTGATTGTAATGGTAATGAGGAATCAATTGAATACAGCTCTTAGCCTTTTCATATTCCTGTTTTTCATAATAATACAAAGCACTCCAGTAATTTGCCGTGTCATTTTCTTCATCCAGCTCTTTCAACTTCAGATAACAGCTGTAAGCCTCTTCCTTTTGTTCCATGCTCTGGTAAAAATCCGCCATATGATGCAGGATTACCGTATTTTCCGGATATTTCTCCTGTAGCTGCATCAACCGCTTCCGGGCTTCCTCATTTTGTCCGGTATTCCTGCATAAAAGCACCTTCACAATTTCCAGATATGGATGATATATCCCGGTTTCATCCGCCGAATCTACCAATCGTCTTACTTTCTCATAATCTTTCCCAGCCAGCGCATTCCAGCAATCATTGTAGCAGCGGAAAAAGGAATCATAATCGCCATCATCCTCCCCTTCTAACAAGGTGTAATCAAAACGCTCCTTCCTTGTACACATCTGCACCAGACCATTAATAAACTCTGCCGGAAATGTTTCCTTCAATCGACTGCTGTCAGCACAAATATCCAGTTTCTTATCAAATAACTGCCAGACCTCCTTCGGAAACTGACAATGCTTCAGCAAAAAAATCAGAAACTTTTTTCTGCACTCTTCGTTTTCCTCCAGAGAAAGAAAGACTTCTTCGTCAAACAGCTTTTTCCATTCCTGCACATCACACCGCGTGCTAAGACGCCCGTACAAGACTGCCGCTTTCGCTACCCACTGACCCGAAGGAGAATCGTCTTCCTTTTCCTTGTCCGCTTTTTCCTCATCTTCCTTGGCCCGGCAAAAGGCGATTGCCGTCTCATAAGCATTTCGAAGACGCATAAAGCCCTCCTGGTCATCCTCCGGATTCGTTTTTGCCAGTTCTTTATGATAAGCGTTTCGGATTTGTGTCTCATCCTTCACCGGTTCTATGCCAAGTATTTCAAAAGCCTCTTCCGTCCTCATGCCGCTGCCTCCCTCATTTAAGCTTCTTTTTCTATTTTAGCGCAAGGCAGGCGGTCTGTCACCTTTTTCCTTTTCCGAAATTGTATGTCAATTACCGCAAGCTGGGGCAGTCCGCAAAGAGCAACGGAACAGAAAAAGGTAAAAGAAGTTTAAGCAAAGTATAATGGAATTATATGTATGCTTATGGTAGAATGGTAGCGTCAAATGACCCCCAAAATGAATTTGAAAGGAATAACCTTATGTATAAATGTAGATTAACATATGATGAATGGAAATGCATAATTTCAAAAAACAGAATCGGAAAGCAAGTGGATATACCACAACTAAAGGGGTATCTTGGATTATTGACTATAGATACTGTTTCAGAAAAGCAAATATGGAAATATAATAAAAACGATGTCATTGTATGTGATAATGGATACCATTGGCTGACAATTATGCCAAGTAATGATTTCTACTGTATTACAGTAATGATGGATGACAGCTATGAAATGAAAGTATGTTATATAGATATGATCGATACACAGGGATATGATGATGATGGGGTTCCATATTTTTATGATTTATATTTGGATTTGATTGTTTACCCGAATGGAAATATTGTAACGGACGATATGGATGAGCTGGAGGAAGCATTGATAACAGGTAAAATCACCGATGTACAATATCATCAGGCAATCACAACTTCTCAAAAGTTACAAGATGGATTATTATCAAACATTGGGGAATTTCAGCATTATATTAAAGAAATGCTTAATCTTTTAAAATAATAATGAATCCTTGGAATGTGATAGGTTTAACTGTAAAAAATCAGATTGGAAAACGGAAATGACAAAGAAAAAGAGCCATTGTCTAATGAGGTTGTTTCTTCTTTTTACACTTTATTTAACAGTGCCAATAATTTCATATAGTTGTGTGCCAAGCTATGGTTTGTTTGGCGAGTTGAAATCTTTGGTTGTTGTAAATGAAAATAAAGAAGAATGTGGGGAAATCTCTTCAAAGACTACGGTACAGAAAAAACAAAAAGGCAAAATTATATTTAATTTATGGCTTTTAGTATTAGTGTATATAGCTTGCCTACGGCTGTTGGCACACAGCATTAAATTACCAAAAGCAGACACCATTGTCGCTAAAAAAGTAAGAATGGATAATTGAATCTTTCTGCAATATAAAATGTATATGCAGAAAGGAGCATTTATGTGTTTGAACAGGATTATATCATAAGGCTGATAAAAGAAATGATACGCGCGATATTGAAGCTGCTTTTTAATATTGATATCGACAATCCTATTGAAGAGATATTGGAGGATAAGGAAAACCAAGATACGTTAGCAAAATTATTGGATATGGTTGATAATGGGAATATTAACGAAGCTGAGAATCAAATATACGATATGACATCTGATAACAATATGGCAAATTTGGAGGCGGCATTGCTATTTTATTCTTATCTCAATGACAAAGATGATGATTTTTTACAGAAACATGGTTTTTGTCGAGATGAGATACGGTCAGGTGTAAATGAATTGGCATCCCGATACGGACTAATAGGAATGTCAGAAATTTTTTTATCAGAAATATAAGCACTATCATTACAACAAAATAAGTATCACGGAGATAGAACGCATGGAAAGCAAAAATCTATGCGTTCTATTTTTATGGAAAGGAGCAGACTTATGAGTAAAATATTAATACAGTGCAAAGAGCACGCAGACCAATAATCTTACTTGCTTATATATGGATAAATCGTTGTAAAATAAGATATTAAATTATATCCACAATGTGCAATAATACAACAAGGTATTGAATTGGTCTTTATATAAAGCAATCCTAATATAATACCACATACAAATGCCGATAAAGTTTGCACCATATTGAAATGTAAGATTGCAAAAAACAAAGAAGAAATAAATAACGCCACTATAACTCCATAAGTATTTTTCAATCCTCCCAATACAAACCCTCTCATTAAAATTTCTTCGATAACAGGTGCAATAATGCATACTTGCAATAGACTTGTAATAGGTGACTTAAGCAAACTTTGAATTGTTGCTTGATAATCCTGCTCACTTTTGGGAAAAACACTTTCAAATATAGGATCTAAACATTTATCCAAAAGCAGGAAAAATAAAATAGAACAACAAACTGCCAAAAGAATACCCATTGGCGTAACATTAGACAATATATGTATTTCATACTTGCTCCTGAGTACACAAATAAATCCTACTGCACATATCATTATAACTATAATATTTATCCATTCTGA
>WFLX010377531.1_pt1 | contig 18970 bp, 10 predicted proteins | sample 4967041 | NCBI WGS metagenome assembly WFLX01 (sample SAMN12857096, study PRJNA449069) | gut metagenome | isolation source: stool from male and female vole | host: Microtus ochrogaster | place: USA:Florida | collected 2017
AAGGCAGCAGTGGATAAGGACGGGAGTATTTCAGCAAACATTTTGCCGAATGCTTTACCCAATGTCTTGAACCGGAACCGCCCGTTGATGTTTCCATCAATAAAGTCCGACGTAAGCCATAGCTGCCCATGGTCGGGAGAGTTTTCGGCTTCAAGTTGCAGAGAATTGAGCCGCAAGACGTTGCCATCCGTTCTGGTGATACCTGCATCGTTGATATGCAGGGTGCTCTTGAATAAGTGGGGTCCGCTGCCCGCACCGTATATTCCTATATCGCCACTGAAGGCATATCCACTGAATTTCTTGCCGAGATTCAGTGAATCCGGCTGGAGATTAGCGATAACCAGGTGGCCATCTGCTTGATAGAAATCGCGCTCTCTGTTGGCTCTGAGGTCAACTGAGACATCAGCGAATCTGTCGGGCAGACGTGCTGACATGTCTATGTTGTCTGGTGTAAGCGATGCCTTCAGCTCCGCGTCACGATAGGAATGGCCAATATAATCAAACTGTCGTATCAGGGCGTAGACATCACCTGCGAATGTCTTTGAAGATATGTCGCCTTTAACACTCGCTGATGCGGATACGCGATTGTACTGGGGGCGGTCAAGCAGCAGCCCTAAGAGCAGGCTGTCGACATCGGCATCGAGATTCACATCGTAATGTCCCTTTGTCCGGCTGCGTCTGCAACTGCCTGTGACGGTGGCTGTGGCAAGGTGAGAATCGAGAGAAGCATTCAGCGTCAGATTAGTAATAGAGCCATCGGCATTACCGGCAATTTTTGTGTCGCCCATATTCAGCAGGGCACGGGCAAGCATCCCTTTGTTGGAGTCAGGTATGATAATTGCTATTATTGAGGCAATATTATGATTTGCCTTGACCTCAAATGTCAGGTCATCGGCGACAGTGTTCTCTATATCGGGTAATCCGGTGATGTGTCCGCTTATATCGGTATATAGCATGTGGTCGCTGTCTGAGACGCGCAGTAAGGTTAAATCAAGGTCGGGCAGTGTGCCGGAAATATCGGCCTGAATACCTAAGTTGAGGTCAATATCTCCGAGTATGGGTACGAAAGCCTTTAGATCCGGCAGATAAACGTGAGAATCTTCGGCCAGCGACACCCTCAGAGGTAGTTTACGTCCGGCGACGGCAAGGTCATCATATCCGGTGATGGGCAGCTCGATATCGTCAATGGCGATGTAAGAGTCAGGAAGTTTCACAAGAAAATCTCTTAGAATCAGCTTTGACGGTGACAGTGCTACCTGTGCCCGGAGTTGTCTGAGGCTAAAGCCTGACGATTCATCAAGACTGAGCGATCGTAGCCATACACGGTAGCTGGAGTCACTAACAATTGGAGCGAAGGCTTCGAGATCGAGATCAGTGACCTTGATATGTGAGGTATTGAAGCGTCCCGGTGTTTCCGGCTTAGATTTCACGTCGTAACTCACTGCACAGTCAGTGAGTGAAACGTCATTCAGTCGCAGCTTGAAGTGTGTGGGCTGTTTGTCCGGCTCATTTTTTTTCAGCCTGCTGATAATGCCGTCGATATTTAAAGGTGTGGCGATGCTGTCACGGTAAAGGCACAGGGCGAGATCGTCTATCTCTACATAGTCGATGATGATCTTTTTGTTGAAGATAAAATCCCACATCTCAAATCTTGCATCGATGTGGCCTACGGTGAGCGCTGTATAGTCATTGTCGTCGGCGATAGTCACGCTGTCTATACGTATGGTATTCAGCGGGCTGTAGCTCACATCTGCCATCTCCACTCTGGTACCGAGCAGCTTTGAGAGCTCGGCGCAGGCTATCTCGCGCATCTGTCGGCGAGCCCAGTCGGTGGATAGCAGTATGTAGAGGGTGGCCGGCACTGTAATTATCAGTGTCATTAATATGAGCAGCAGCGACCGAAATATTTTGGCTAATCTATACAGCAAGACAATGATTGATAAGATTGGATACAGACTGCGGGAGGAATTGTCGAGAGCCTTTAAAACAGCCTGACGACCGCAAGTATCAGGGATACTGCGGTCATCAGGACAGGTAATGTTATTTATACAGGAATCGTTTGATGGATTTCTTCGGAGTCTTTTCAAATTCCTTGTCCATCATCTCGTAGCCTGATACCTTGGCGTGAGAGGGTACTCTGGTGTTGAGTACCTTTAGGTTGGCATCCATGGCGGTCTTGATCTTGTCGGCATCCATGGTCTTGAACACAGGATCTTCGTGGTTGGGATAAATGAGAGCCACAAGCTTATTTCCACGTTGCACCACCAGTGATTCTGCCACGTAGGGGAGGGCATTGAGCTCCTGCTCGATTTCCTCGGGGTAGATGTTCTGTCCGGACGGACCGAGAATCATGGTTTTCGCGCGGCCACGGATATAGATGTATCCATCGCTGTCTACGGTACACACATCACCGGTTGACATCCATTCGCCATCAAACACAGCCTCGGTGGCCTCGGGATTCTTGTAATAACCTTTCATCACGTTGTCGCCTCTCACCCATAATACACCGGCTACATTGGCCGGGTCGGTGCTCTCAACACGTACTTCCATACGGTCTACAGTCTTGCCGCATGATCTGGGGCGCTGGATATCCCACTGTGCGTAAGCTACCAGCGGACCGCACTCGGTCATGCCGTAGCCCACGGTGTAGGGGAAATGTATGCTGCGCAGGAATTTCTCCACTTCGCCGCTGAGAGAGGCTCCGCCGATTATCAGCTCACGCATCTGTCCGCCGAAGGCATCTATGATACTCTTGAGAATTTTCTTACGTATCTTGTCTTTGATAACCGGCACCATCAGACCGATGCGCAAAGCCGGCTTCTTAAGCTGTGGGAATACCTTGGCGCGGATTATCTTCTCGATGACGAGCGGCACGGTGACGATGAGCTTGGGACGCACTTGTGCAAATGCCGAGAGCACAACGGCCGCTGTCGGCGGTCTGGTGATGAAGTGGATGCAGCAGCCTTTGGTAAAACAATGGATCAGGTCAACCATCAGGCCGAACATGTGGGCCAGCGGGAGCATACACACTGCCCCGTCACCGGGTTTGAGGAAGTCGAGACCATCGATACAGTATTGCAGGTTGGACCACAGGGCGCGGTGTGTCAGCATCACGCCTTTGGGGCTGCCGGTGGAGCCGGATGTATAGTTGATCACGGCCACATCATCGGGCGCCGCATCATAATATTCGACATCGGCTTTGGTGAACTCAGCCGGATAACGTTCACCGAAAATCACATTCACACGGTTGCGCATCTCATTGAGGGCGTCGTTGCGTGAAAAGAGTATCTCGTAGTCGGCAAGTGAGACCACACTTTCCACTCCCGTAAGCCGGTCCATGTCGAGATGCTTCCAGATAGCGACATCAGCAAACACCACACGGGCATCGCTGTGCGCCAGAAGATTCATGATGCTCTCGGGCGTGAAGTCGTGAAGCAGAGGCACCGCAACAGCTCCGTAGGTAACGATTGACAGAAAGGAAGTAGCCCACAGGGCTCCGTTTTTGCCAACAATTGCTATCTTGTCACCGGGTTTGATACCGATTCTATTGTAAATCAAGTGCATCTTCGCAATTCTGAGAGCCACATCGGTGTAACTGAGGTCAAGCCCGCCGATGTCACTGAGCGACTGGTGTCCCCAGTTGTCGCGTATGGCCTGTTGCAGATACTTGTTCAGACTGTCTTTTCTTTCCATCTAATAAGGTTTTAGTTGCAAAATTACATATTTATTTCCAACTATTAAAAACATTTGGTGCATTTAATAATTATGCCTACCTTTGTCAGAGGCAGGATGTCTGCTTTAATAACAATCAAAAGATGAAAAATATATGAAAATATTGAAATTTTATTTTATTTTTGCTTTCATGTGCGCCATGATGACGACTGAGGCCCAGATTCCGTATAAAGTGATAGTGCCGGTGTCTGATCTGGCNGANGGAGANTGGGTGTATATGTCNGATATNGATAANCGTNTCNATGTGGACAGTGCGCNNGTGNCNGATCANACNGCTGTGTTCANGGGNGANGTNGACGAGCCNTANATGGTNTCTTTNTCNNCNGGNNACCACCGTTACGGNACACTTGTGCTGGAACAAGGTACTTCCACCATAAATCAAGCTACGGGATTCGGTGTTGGCACAATGCTCAACGACCGTCTCAAGTCAGTGATAGATGAACTCACTGCCGTGGCATCGGCAGCCCAGGACGGCAAAAGTGACAGAGATTCCATTATTGCGAAATATGTTGAGATCGAGCGTAATGCCATCAGCGAAAACTCCGACAATCCGATCGCATATTTCCTGTTTCTCGACCTCTCGTCATATATTCCTGATACCGAGCAACTGGAGCTGGTATCAGCTTATCCGCAACTTGCCGAATACGATATGGTCAAGCATATAGCTACTATTGCCGGAAACAAGCGTGATACACAGCCCGGATGCGCTATGAGGGATTTTGAGGTCAGCTTCGACGGCTCCACCACCAGGCTCAGTGACTATGTGGGCAAAGGAAAGTATGTGCTGGTAGACTTCTGGGCAAGCTGGTGCGCACCGTGTATGCGTGAGCTTGCCACTCTGAAGCAGCTCTATGAGCAGTATTCAGACAAAGGACTGGAGTTTCTCGGAGTGGCAGTGTGGGATGAGCCGGAGGCCTCGCTATCCACAATAAGCTCTAAGGAGATACCCTGGCCATGCATAATCGGCGGGGGGGAGGATGTCACCGATGTCTATGGCATAAATGCTATCCCGTGCATAATATTGTTTGGGCCGGACGGTACTATTCTGTCTCGTGACCTGCAGGGCGATGCACTCCGCCTGATGTTGGAGCAGGAATTCAAGCCTTTACCTTGAGTACCTGTCGTATTGCGGGAGGAGNNAGATATACANCCACCACCGCACNCGTACAATCTGCGATGAAATCCCAGGGATCGGCTGATCTGCCGATATTCATTACGCCCNGCGCGAATTCGTCAAGAATGCTGAAGGAGAGCACCACTCCAAACAAGGCCCACATCATGGACGGGGTTATCCTCTCCTGTCGGTTGTTACGCTGCCAGTCAAAAGCGATCGCACCGAGTAATCCGCCCATCATGGCTGCATGAATGAATTTGTCTATGTGAGGTATGGTAGGTAATTGATCTGCACCTACGGGATGGCTCACCATTGTTGCATATAATATTATCGTTACAATAAGCATGGTAGGCCAATAATCGAAAATCTCTTTTACCTTGTTCATAATGAGCTGAATTTTGAAGTGAATAATTGAAACTTGAAGAACGATAGTCAGAATGTGGCTGTCGGTGTAATCTACTGTAACGGGTTACGGGTGACTGATTCTTGACTTCCCTCTGATATTTCAACACCCAGCTCAGTGAAATGGTTACGGTCTTAAGATTTTTTAGAATTTGAGGATTGAGGCATCACTTATTTTCAAAAGACATTACCTTGTTGTATAGCCTTTTTTTCTCATAGGGCCATTTGAGCTGTTCGGCCTCTATCTTTTTGATTTCACCGGCCACTGATTTATCGCCACGCCCGTATCGCTCGCGCAGTGTGGTCAGATGTTGTTGTGTCTGCTCGCAATCGTCAAGAAATGCCATCAATCCTCTGGCTGCGTCACGAGCCTGCTGGTTCTTGAGCCTGCTGAAGTCGCCACGAGCGATATCCTCATCGGTGATGAGGACTTTATCGCCATTACCGGTCTGTTGGTGCTGAGCCGGCACGACATTTGTGGTGGGGTTGCCGGCAATTCGGGCATCAAGGTCATTTGTGATGCTTACAGCGCCCTCAGTGAGCAATGCCATATCCTCGATATTGTCGAGGTCGGCATCATAGTTCTCGCGTATTTGCGAAGGCTCGAATACGTATATGGTAAGTTTGCCTGGAATCTGCTCACGGTCGGAGGCCCACCATCCGAGGTTACGGTCTTCGTCTATCACCATCATGAAATCATTATAGGGAGAGTTGAAGGGCATACCGATATTCTGCGGCTGCAACACTTCTCCGTCAGGCGACCGGCGTGTCATGAAAATATCGTAGCCTCCTATGGAATTATCACCGTTGTTGGCGAAGTATACTGTAAAGCCGTCTTGCAGCAAGTAGGGATAATTGCTGTCACCGCCTCCTTCATTAAATTCCTTTCCCATTGGTTCGGGTGGGAGAGAAGACCCGTTGTCGAGCATCTTGCATGTCATAAGCACAAGGTGGCCGTCAGATGGCTGTGCCCAGAACAGCTGCTTGCCGTTTTGGGTGCGGTACACCATCGTTGTCTCCACGTCAGACAGATCTATCGGTAGACCTGAGTTGTCGAGCAGGTCACCGGCATCTGCAGATATCATATAGTTGGAGAAGAAATCTGCTGAATCAACTCTAAGTTTGGCGACAAGTTTGATTTTCTCGACTCTGTCGAGCATGTCTCTGGCCATACTCTGTTTGTCTTCGTCGACCAGATCAATCATTGATGGCTCTTCTACGGGTTCTGGTTTGGGCTCAGGTTTGGCCGTGGTAGCCTTTCTTGCAGTACATGTAAGTGCAAGTATCGCAATGAGTGATGTCGCTATAATATGTTTCATGATCTTCTGATGTATTGACCTTTTAAACAATTAACTATTTTGATAAGGTTTAAATATGGGGAATTAAAAAAACTGGCCAAAGTTACTAACATTTGCCTAAATAGCAAAAATCCATCTGAATTTTGATTTACGACTACAATTTTGCTTACCACAGTAAGGAATGATGATGCGGGGACTACGATCCGGCCTTTTGGATGATTTCGGAATTAGGCACCCGTCTGAATTTCAAGGTGGCAGATTGAGATGGAAATCCGAATGAAATCATAGAGCGATCGGACGACATACGCGCGTAAGTGTCACCGGGTACAGGGTGGCCGTTGACATCAATCCATTTGAGATCAAAGTCATCTGCAAATATTGTGGGGCGGATATGTCCTTTTATAGCTGTCGGTTGCCATCTCCCGGAATTGTTAACCGCACCATCAACATAAATGATGTCATAACCGCCTTTGCCATCGGCTACAGTAGCTAAGACATAGTGACCGCCAACCGAGACCTTGGCAGGATCGGCATCCTTTCCGAAGTATTCCCAGAACCCTTCGTTAAGATCATCTGATGATGTAATCCGTCGTATCAGCTGTGTGATGCCGCCCTCATAGTGGTCTGTGATGGATTCAATATTAAGTTGGGTCAACTGGATACGCCGGCACAGGCCCTCACCTGTCAGTGTCAGGGATACCTCACCCGGAGCGATTGGTACGGACGTAACCTCTCTTGCCGACTCCGATCCCACAATCAGGGTCGCATTCACGCCGTCATAGTCGATTTTTATTGAATTGTAGTCATCGTACGCTACATCTCCATCCACGTGATACACTTCACTTTTGTTTCCGGTCTCTACGGTAAGGGTCGCCGGAGCGACATATACATCGTCCTGCCGGTCTGAGGGAGGGAGTGAAAGAGTGGCCCTGCATAATCCCCGGGCCGAAGGCCAGATGACACTCCATTCAGGGGCTTTAATCCTTACGTGTATCAGAGCGCTTACTGCACCCTCTTCGATCATTCCTACAGTCTGTCGGCCTGAGATTCTTATCGCAGGCTCATACCAATCCTCGCGTGAATATGATATCTCTGTGGCGCTCAATACACACAATGCGGCAAATACCAGTTTCTTGATCATTTTTTTGAGCATACACTTTTTTGTGGAGAAAGATACTGAATTTCTCCGACAAGTGAATGTTTTGCAAAGATAGCTCATAATGTGAATTTACAGAAAACTATTCAAAAAACGGCACGAAATTTGCTGAATATTCTCAGACAAGATACACATTGATAAAAATAATTGTAATTTTGCAGAGAAAAGAAATAAAGGTAAGGCTCGGATGAAGTTATCAAATAAAATATTTATGGTGGCGGTATGCCTTATTACCACTATTACGTGTATGGCATTGGCTTTGCCGGGAGAAAATTACCCCAAGGGCGAAAGCGATGTTACCGTAAGTATCATCAACTGCTATCCGGGGCCGGATATATATGAGCTTGAGGGGCACACCGCTCTCCGCATTAAAGGCAATATTGACGGGATGCCGGTGGATCAGGCAATCAACTACGGAGTATTTGATTTCAATTCCCCGAATTTCGTATATCGCTTCGTAAAGGGCGAGACAGACTATATGGTGGTCGCGGAGCAGTGGGAAAGGNTTGTATCCAGATACATAGGTCAGGGCAGGAAGGTGGTGGAGCACGAGGTGCAGCTTGATTCTGTACAGACCATGCGCCTTCTCTATCTGCTGGCACGTAATCTTGAACCTCAGCAGCGGGTATACAGATATAACTATGTCAAGGACAATTGCGCGTTGCGGCCGTTGCGCATCATCGAATCGGCGACAGGTGACAGCATAGTGCTACCCGAGCCCGAGAATGATGCGTCAGCTGACAATACCTATCGTGATGTGATGCGTCGCTATCATGGTAATTATCCATGGTATCAGTTCGGTATAGATCTGGCGCTGGGGTCCGGAATCGACTATCAGATCACCGCATCACAAAAAGCTTTCGCTCCGGTGGTGCTCGATGCCCAGCTTGATAGAGCCTTGATGGGGGGGCGTCCTTTGATAAAAAAAACTNATGTGNTCTANGAGGGNCACGATGCCACACCTNTCCGCTACTCCCGGATACCTTACACCGCTGACAGTGAGCTGGGTGCTATTTGCCTTGGCTCTGGCCTTGACCATTTCAGACTACCGTCATCATCGTGTCACCCGATGGTTTGATACCGTGTTTTTCGGTATGGAGGGACTGGCGGGACTCCTGCTCACATTCCTTATCTTTGTGTCGGTGCATGAGGCCACGTCGCCCAACTGGCTGTATCTCTGGCTCAATCCTTTGAGCCTGATTGTGCCCGTATTCATTTGGTTAAAAAAATGCAAGATAGTGGTTTTTTCGTATCAAATCATTAACTTTGCAGCATTATTCATAATGGTATGCATCTGGAGCATGACAGGGCAGGAAGGAAATACGGCCTTCACCCCTCTGATATGCGTCTCGGCTATGCGTGCTGTTTCCTATATATTAATTACTTATCCGCAGATAAGACAAAAACGTTGACCGCTATCGCAAATTTGCAACAGATATATCGCAGACACGACCAGCTCAGCTCACGCATCTTCGTGGCGTTCATTGCCTCGATGATAGCCGTGGGAGTAAAGGGTGCGCCTGGAGACGAGCCGGCGCAGCCCAAGCTTGTAGTTGGCATAATGGTCGAAGATCTGCATAAAGAGTATATTGACCAGCTCAGCCGTTATTTCACAAAGGGTGGATTCAACCGTCTGCTCAACAACGGGGTGACACTTTCAAATGTTGACTATGGCACAGATGTGGATCCGGCTACCGCCGCAGCCATCATCTACACCGGCACCTCACCCTCAATCAACGGTGTGGCCTCAGAAGAGGTGTTTGACCGACAGCTGCTCCGTACCACTCCGGTATTTGCCGACAACGATTACATCGGTAACTTCACTGACCAGACATTGTCGCCCAGAGCCCTGCTTACGTCCACTATCACAGATGAGATACGAATAGCCGGCGACGGTCGCACATACGCATACGCTTTTGCTCCGGACGCCGCCCAGGCGCTGGTAATGGCTGGCCATGCCGCCAACTATGGCAGCTGGATCAACGACGCCAACCTGCATTGGGCCACCACCACCTTTTATAAGGATATACCCCCAGTATACAACGAACGCAACCGCACCAAGTCGCTTGGCACAAGGGTAGAGAGCCTGTTGTGGAATCCGGCGCTCGACCGGGTGAAATACAATTGGATGCTGCCTAATCATCTTACCGAAAAAGAATTCAACTACACATTCAGCAAGAATGGACCAGAGTCGGTGATGGCGTTGAAAAACTCTCCGTTGGTAAATACAGAGGTGACCGATATCGCCATAGATCATATCGAGGCTATGAATCTGGGACAACATGATGGTCCGGACATGATTAATCTGGCTTATACGCTGGAGCCATACGCATACTCTAAAAATGCCGACAACCGATATGAGCTGATCGATACCTACTACCGGCTCGACCGCGATCTTGAGCGCCTTTTCGATGCAATCGACAAACAGGTGGGCATGCCCAACACCCTCGTGTTTCTGGCATCTACCCCGGCTGTGGCGCGGAGCCGGCGCGATGATGAGAAATGGCAGATACCTACCGGCGAATTCTCCACCAAGCGTGCATTGTCGCTGCTTAATCTGTATTTCATATCGCTATACGGCAACGGCAGCTGGGTGCAGGCTTTTCATAACAATCAGTTTTACCTGAATCATGAGCTGATAAAGAAGGAAAACAAAGACCTCTCCACATTGCGTCATCAGGCAGCTGCATTCCTGGTACAGATGTCAGGTGTTGCAGAGGCCCAGTCGCTCGACGACATAATCGACAGCCGCATGGGCGGCAAAGGTCATCCTTCACGCCATGAGAATATCAATATTGCCACTGCCGGAGACGTACGCATCAAAGTGCTGCCCGGATGGCAACTGCTCGACGATATCAACTATCCAAAAGCGAAGCCCGATCAGGTGGCCAGGGAGTCAACTCCTGTGGCTCCTGTCATGATAATGGCTCCCGGGCTTGCCCGCAAGACAATAGGCACACCTGTCGATGCCAGGTCAATCGCCCCGACTGTGTGTCGTCTGCTTAGAATACGGTCGCCCAATGGCTCGTCATTCGCCCCTCTCGACCTCACTGAGTGATATTCTCACCAATGAGCGACATTACAACCATATTCTAACAAAAAAAAACGATACAATATAAATGGCATTTACAGACATCCTTAAAAAAATCTTCGGTGATAAGGCCTCACGTGACCGTAAGGCGCTGGAGCCGATAGCGAAGAAAATCGAAGCTCTGGGACCGGAGTTGGAGAAACTTACTAATGACGAGTTGCGAGGCAAGATCGACGATGTGCGTGCAGACATAGCTGCCGCTACAGCCGACAGCCAGAAGCGTATTGATGAAATCAAGGCNTCCATCGAAGATATTCCCTTTGAGAAGCGCCAGCCCCTGTGGGACGAAATCGATGAAAATGAGAAAAAGATTCTCGACACAATCGAGGATAAACTCAATGAGCACTTGCCGATGGTATTCGCGGTAATCCGTGAGACATCGGCCCGCTTCGCCCANAATGANGTNGTGGAGGTGACAGCNACNCAGCTCGACCGTGACCTNGCNGCTCAGGGNCGTGATTTCGTAAGCATCGANGGNGACAANGCCCTCTGGAANAATCACTGGNTGGCCGGNGGTAACGAGATNACNTGGGACATGATACANTATCATGTGCAGCTGCTGGGCGGTATCGTGCTGCATCAGGGCAAGATCGCCGAGATGGCAACCGGTGAGGGTAAGACCCTCGTGGCCACCCTGCCTGTATTCCTGCGCTCGCTCTCGCGTCGTGGCGTACACGTGGTCACTGTCAACGATTATCTTGCCAAGCGTGACTCAGAGTGGATGGGCCCGCTATACATGTTCCACGGCTCCACAGTAGACTGCATCGACAAGCACAAACCCAATACACCGGCCCGACGCGCCGCTTACCAATGTGATATCACATTCGGTACCAACAACGAGTTTGGTTTCGACTACCTGCGCGACAACATGGCCATGTCACCCGAGGATATGGTGCAGCGCAAGCACTACTACGCCATCGTCGACGAGGTTGACTCCGTGCTTATCGATGATGCACGTACACCTCTGATTATATCCGGTCCCGTGCCCAAGGGTGACGACCAATACTTCAACGATTACAAGCATAATGTAGAAAATGTAGTAAAGGCACAGCAACGCCTCTTCATACAGACATTCAACGAAGCCAAAAAGAAACTGGCCAGCGACAATGATGACGAGAAGAAGGAAGGTGCGACCCTGCTGTTCCGATGCTACAAGGCTCTGCCCAAGAATAATGCCCTTATTAAATTCCTCAGCCAGGAAGGCATGAAGAATCTGTTGCTGCAGACCGAGGCTTACTACCTGCAGGACAATTCACGCGAGATGCCCAAAGCCACCGACCCTCTGTATTTCGTGATCGATGAGAAAAACCGCAGTGTCGAGCTTACAGACAAGGGTCTCGATGAACTCACCGGTAACATCCAGGACTCACAATTCTTCGTACTTCCAGATATTGCGACACAGCTCTCTGAAATAGAGAACATTCAGGATCCGGAAGAACGCCAGCAGAAGAAAGACGAGCTGATGCAGAATTACGCGGTCAAGGCCGAGCGCGTACACACCGTCACCCAGCTGCTCAAGGCCTACACACTCTTTGAAAAAGACGTGGAGTATGTGATCGATGACGGCAAGATCAAGATCGTGGATGAGCAGACCGGACGTATTATGGAAGGCCGTCGCTACAGTGACGGACTGCATCAGGCAATCGAGGCCAAGGAAGGTGTCAAGGTAGAGGCCGCTACCCAGACCTTCGCTACCATCACACNCCAGNATTACTNCCGTATGTANCACAAGCTCGCAGGTATGACAGGTACTGCAATTACCGAGGCCGGCGAGTTCTGGGATATCTACAAACTCGATGTGGTGACTATACCGACCAATAAGCCTATCGCACGTGTCGATCTCAATGACCGTGTATACCGCACACGCGGAGAGAAATACGATGCCGTGATAGCAGAGATAGAGCGTCTCCACGCAATCGGGCGTCCGGTGCTTGTGGGCACAACCTCCGTGGAAATATCAGAGCGACTGTCTAAGATGCTGCAGATGCGCCATATCGACCACAATGTGCTTAACGCCAAGCTGCACCAGAAGGAGGCTGAGATTGTGGCTCTGGCCGGTAAGGCGGGAGCTGTAACCATAGCTACCAATATGGCAGGTCGTGGTACTGATATCAAGCTCACACAGGCAGTGAAGGATCTGCAGGATACTGAGATTGACAAAGACAGGACAGTCGGCGGTCTCGCCATCATCGGCACCGAGCGTCATGAGTCGCGTCGTGTCGACCGCCAGCTGCGTGGTCGTTCGGGTCGTCAGGGAGATCCGGGCTCGTCGGTGTTCTATGTGTCGTTTGAAGACCCCTNGANGCNAATGTTCGCATCAGACANGGTAATGANGNTTATCGACAAGATGGGCTGGGANANGGGNGAGATGCTCGAACACTCATTCGTCACCAATGCCATCGAGAAAGCCCAGAAGCGTGTAGAGGAGAATAACTTCGGTATCCGTAAGCGTCTGCTCGAATACGATGACGTGATGAACAAGCAGCGTACCTACATCTATTCGCGCCGCCACCATGCGCTGATCGGTGAGCGTATCGGCATCGATATCGCCAACATGATCTACGATACCGTGGAGAATATGGTGATCAACTATGAAAATGCCATTGACTATGATGATCTCAAGATGGAATTTGCCAGAGTATTCTCAAGCGAAGTGCCATTCACGGCCGAGGAGTATTCCAATCTAAGCCGCGAGGATAAGATCGACAAGCTCCACACCGTGGCTATGGATACACTCGCACGCCGTGGCACACGAATCCGCGAGATAATCATGCCGATCGTCAAGCAGTCGGTGGAGGCCGGTGAGACCGGAGTACGCTCCATCCCCGTAACTGACGGCAAACGTATTTATCCGGTGCTCTTCGACCTTGAGGAGGCTAACCGCACTGATGGTGCGTCGATCGTAAAGGAGTGGCAGAAGAAGATCATGCTCATCGTAATCGATGAGTTCTGGAAAGAACATCTGCGCGAACTCGATCAGCTGCGTCAGTCGGTGCAAAACGCGTCATACGAACAAAAAGACCCGCTGGTGATCTACAAGGTAGAATCGTTCCACATGTTCGAGCGTATGCTCAGCGAGATGAACAACAAGGCTGTGTCTACGCTGATGCGTGCCCAGCTCTACATACCCCAGCGTCCGCCAATGCCTCAGCCTCAGCAGCAGCCTGAGGGCGATGGCGCGGAGGCCGGCCAGCAGCCCGCACAGCCCAAACGGCCTGAGCCTACAATCACACGAGCCATGCCGGCACGCAGACCCGACAGCGAATGGAAAATATCAAAAGCAACCTTACCCAGTGAGGAAGAGAAGGCCCAGCGCTCGGCAGCCTCGGCTCCACAGTCACAACCTCAGCAAAAAGTGCCCTTCAAGGCAGCTCCTAAGGTAGGCCGCAATGATCCCTGTCCTTGCGGATCAGGCAAGAAATACAAAAACTGTCACGGCAGAGGTCTGTGATAACCACACTGAATATAGGAATACGGAGAGCCGTCACAGGCTCTCTGTATTTTATTGCTATCAAAGCACACATCTGATCACTCTCCATAAGAATTACATAAAAATGAAAACCAATCTTTATCTTTTATTTACCATAATCTTCATGCTCCCGCTCGTGTCTTGCGACAAGGGCGAGCGTACCATTGTCAAAAAAAACGGGAGTCAGTATGAAGATGCTTTTGTAAAACTGACGGGAGGCTATTCCAAGTCCAATACCTGGAATAGCGCCAAGTCATACTATATCGATATCGCGCCGGGCAAAGAGAAGAGCGTAAAAATCTACGCCCCCTGCAACGATGGCTATCGTCTGGTAGCCCGGTATTCAAATGCCGCCGCCTCATTTACCGCAAGCTTCGATGCACCTGTCACTTCCTCAGATTTTGTGGTCGCCATCGGAGATGAATTATTTTATGCAACTCCAGGAAGCCTTGTCACACCTCAGTCACTCCGTGCTACCGATGTGAAGGTAAGCGATACACCCTTGCAGTGGATTCTTGCTGTCGAGAATTATTTCGACGCGGTGAAAANGNNNGANCGTACAGCCNNNCNNATNGATTTCNACTTCANTGATCTGTTGTNAGGAATCNGCAGTGTCTCTACAGATGATGGCGTGAGTCTTGATCTTGTGCCTCTGGCATGTGGTGACAACCAGCCGTTTTATATCCATATCAAGACCGGAGATATAGACAAGCTGCTGTGGCAGAATGATAATGGATTTTCAAACGACTGCGAATTTCATCAGTGGTTTGGAATCGAGGATTACACAAAAGGAGTGAACACCGGCAAGAATGCGAATGACCAGATACTCGGGTCGTCTTCATTCGCCTCAATAGAGGCCCTGGAGGTGGCCATGGCAGGGTGTCATATAGATATGCCCGATTACTGGACCTTGTCCAACTACAGCCAACTGAATCATGACTATAAGGGAAATATCACAGATGTNTGGGGCTTATACATCACGGTCGGTACATATAAGAGCCACGAGTATATCAAGGATAATCCCGATTATGGTGTCATAGCCTCCACAGGCGCAGGCTCCGCTCCGCAAATGCTGTTGTTTCCCGATACAGGTAAGGATGGCAAATGGAGGTGGCCTTGCGAGGGAAATAGTCTGATCTATTGTTATCCGGTGTTCAGTGAATGGTTAGCCGATCCCTATAATGACCAGCTGTTGCGATGGCATGAATGGATCCTGACCCCAGGCACTACCCGCGAACGATATTGACCTGGAATCTTAACACATCACTTTCAGCTCCAAACCAATTATTATGACAAAGATTATTTACGTTGCGCTAATAGCGATAATACTTATACCCTGGAATCTGTTGGGCCTACCGGTGGTGACTGCACCTGTGGCTCTGCTCGCCGGTCTGATTTTTGCCTTCACGTGCAAGAATCCGTATCCTAAGTTCAATAAGAAGTGTTCAAAATACCTGCTGCAGGTCGCAGTGGTATGTCTGGGATTCGGCATGAATCTGGAGGAATCCTTGCGCAGCGGAGCTGAAGGCATGATGTTCACCGTGGTCAGTGTGTTTTCTGTCATGGCCCTGGGTGTGTTTTTCGGATTTTTTATGCACATCAACCGTAAGACCTCCTATCTGATAAGCAGCGGTACGGCAATCTGTGGTGGCAGTGCGATAGCTGCTGTNGGNCCNGTGATAAAGGCCGATGAGAATGAGATGGCNGTAAGCNTNGGNGTGATATTCATACTNAATGCANTGGCGCTNTTTATCTTNCCGCCTATCGGACANNTGCTNGGCATGGGNCAGGAGCAGTTNGGCACNTGGGCNGCNATNGCNATCCATGANACATCGAGNGTGGTAGGNGCCGGAGAGGTNTATGGCGAACAGGCTCTGCAGGTAGCTACACTGATCAAGCTCACACGGGCGCTCTGGATTATTCCTCTCGCGCTTGTCACCATGTTTATCTTCCGCGACCGCTCTGGCAAGGTATCGATACCCTGGTTTATCTTCATTTTCATCCTGGCCATGGTAGCCAATACCTATCTGCCTTTGCCCGAATGGCTCACCGGTGCCATGGTGTGGATCGCGCGCCGGGGTATGGTGGTGACACTGTTTATGATCGGTGCATCTCTTTCGCTCTCCACAGTGCGTCAGGTAGGAATCAAGCCACTCTTGCTCGCCGTATTGCTATGGATCGTAATTGGAGTAAGCTCATTGCTTGTTGTCCTCAGTACGATACCTGCGGAAGCATGAACTGATCAGCTAAAATAGTATTCAAAAACCGGTCTGGGAATATCATTTTCAAGGGCCGGTTTTTTTATTATTAAGCAGGTGTTTTGTGGCCCGGTGGACAGCTGGTCGGAAAATACGGATGCCTGGCGGTATGTNANGTGAAAAAGTACGGAACATGAGAAATAATTTCTTTTATTATTNNTCGGAAATCGTTAATTTTGCATAGAAATAAATTTTGATAATACTTACAGGTTATAACTTAAGGGTTAGCGTTTAATTATAGGTTAAAGCTATCCGGTAAAAATATATTGATANGTCGAACGTAACTAAAGNATTGGCACTTGAATATCATCGCGAAGGTAAGCCCGGAAAAATCGAGGTAGTGCNTACAGTGCCGTATTCCACCCAGCGTGACCTTGCTCTGGCTTATTCGCCTGGTGTGGCTTTCCCGTGTAAAGAAATCGAGGCAAATCCAGAGGACGCATACGAATACACTGACAAGGGCAACCTGGTGGCTGTGATCAGTAATGGCACGGCGGTATTGGGCCTCGGTGACATAGGTGCCTTGGCCGGAAAGCCTGTGATGGAAGGCAAGGCGCTGCTGTTCAAGATATTTGCGGGTATCGACTGTTTTGATATCGAGATCAATGAGAAAGATCCTAAGAAANNTAGNCGAGATAGTAAAGGCACTTACCCCGACATTCGGCGGCATCAACCTTGAGGATATCAAGGCTCCTGAGTGCTTTGAGATCGAGACACGTCTTAAGGCAGAGTGCAATATCCCTGTGATGCACGACGACCAGCATGGCACAGCCATCATATCCGGAGCTGCGTTGCTCAATGCCCTTGAGCTGCAGGGAAAGAAGATTGAAGACGTCCGTCTGGTAGTCAATGGCGCCGGAGCGGCAGCCGTGAGCTGTACGCGCCTGTATATTGCCCTTGGTGTCAAGAAAGAAAATGTCGTGATGTGTGATTCAAAAGGTGTAATCACCACATCACGTACCAACCTCAATCCACAGAAAGAGGAATTTGCCACTTCACGTCCGATCACCACACTGGCCGAGGCCATGGTCGATGCCGATGTCTTCCTCGGTCTATCCGTAAAGGATGTCGTGACTCCGGAGATGCTGAAAAGCATGGCACCCAAGCCAATAGTCTTTGCCCTGGCGAATCCTGATCCTGAGATAGCATACGACCTGGCAGTTGCATCCCGTCCTGACATAATCATCGGTACCGGCCGCAGTGACTATCCCAACCAGATCAACAATGTGCTCGGATTCCCCTACATATTCCGCGGTGCCCTCGATGTAAGATCCAGTCAGATCAATGAGGCCATGAAGATCGCTGCCGTACATGCTATCGCGGCCCTGGCCAAAGAGCCTGTGCCGTCGGTCGTAAACTCGGCCTACGACATGACCGATCTCAAATTCGGTCGTGATTACATATTGCCCAAGGCACTTGATCCCCGCTTGCTCACCGCTGTAGCTCCTGCCGTGGCCCGNGCGGCCATGGAGAGTGGTGTGGCCCGCAAGAATATCACCGACTGGGAGGCGTACAACGCGAAGCTGCGCCGCCTGATCGGATATGACAACAAACTCCTGCGCCAGTTTACCCAGGAGGCTCAGAAGTCGCCTAAGCGAGTGGTGTTCAGCGAAGCCAATACAGACAATATGCTGCGTGCCGCCTCGCAGGCCCAGAACGACGGTCTGTGCATACCTGTACTACTTGGTAATGAAGAGATGATAGAGAAGCGTGCCCGCCGTCTGGGCATCGACATCTCAGGCATCGAGATCGTGAACCTGCGCCACGACCGTGAGGCCGAGCGCCGTGCCCGTTACGCCAAAGCCTACGCAGAGCGTAATTGCCGTGACGGAGCCACGTATCTTGAGTCACTTGAGCTGATGATGGACCGTAACTATTTCGGTATGATGATGGTGATGTCAGGCGACGCGGATGCCATGATAGCCGGCACATACGCCGGATGCGACACGGCTACTGAGGTCGCCCGCAAGGTGGTAGGTATCCGTGATTCGTTCAGCACGTTCGCGTCGATGCATATCCTCGATACCAAGCGGGGCGTATATTATCTTGCCGACACCATGATTAACAGTGTCATGGACGAAAAGACCCTGTTTGATATCGCACGTCTGGCCCGCAACTCAGTGGAATACTTCGGACAGGAGCCCGTGATGGCAATGGTATCGCACAGCAACTTCGGATCAAGTAAGGATGAAGAGTCTAAGATGGTACACAATGTGGTGTCACGTATGCAGGAGATGTATCCCGGCCAGTGTATAGACGGTGAGATGCAGGCACACTACGCTCTCGATAAGGATGACCGTGATGCCCAGTTCCCCTTCAACAAACTCAAGGACAAGGATGTCAATACTCTCGTGTTCCCCAATCTAAGCTCATCGACCACCGCCTACCGCATGATGTTGGCTATGGGAGTAGGAGAGGCCATCGGTCCGATCCAGATGGGTCTCAACCGT
>WFLX010376360.1_pt1 | contig 18942 bp, 15 predicted proteins | sample 4967041 | NCBI WGS metagenome assembly WFLX01 (sample SAMN12857096, study PRJNA449069) | gut metagenome | isolation source: stool from male and female vole | host: Microtus ochrogaster | place: USA:Florida | collected 2017
GATTATTTTCAGATTCAATTACTCATCCCGGGTCTCAAAGTCAAAGATGATGCTTGTTGCATCAAGCCGGTTTTTCGTTTCTTTTGAGTCAAAGAATCTTTAATTTCAGACATTTTTACTGTTTCAGCAGTATCCTTTTCTGCAATTCTTTTTTGTGGTCCGGAAGAGAACTTCTGGAAATTAAATTTATAGTAGGTCGTGGAATCGAATGCAATTTTTGTCAATCTGATACTATCTGCCCATAACGGCATTGATTTTTTATCAATCATTATAGAGCCAAAAATTCTCTTTGCCACTTTTGAAGTGTCAGATTGGAGATTTACTGAGATGCTTCGTTCGGACATGTATGACCTGTCGGTAAATGAAACCGTGGAATCGTTATAATCTACACCGAGTTTTATATTGATATTAGCAGGCGAAGAAACATGTAATTTCCACTCAATATTATCACCTTTTGCAATCACATTTCCCGGCAATTCAAAAACCAATACAGATCCCTTACCTAACGGGGAAAAGAANTANTGTTGGGGAAGATNCNAAATGTTTCCTACAAAATNGTCTTTGTCAATATTTCCCGAAGTCTTGGCTATCATTTTTGCCAATCGTTGATTGANNTTATCATGAACCTTGTAATNTNTGTCTAAATTTTTTGCATACCATGAATAGGTTGAATCAAGTGTCTGTTGATCAACTCCATGTTTTTTCAATATTCCCTCTCCAAGTCTGTTTCTAACACTATCGGGAAGAGAGTGACCCTCCGGAGAATCCTTATATGCCTCTGCAAGCATAAAATCATATAGTATATCTTCCATCTCCGAATCAGAAAGGATACCCTTAGGTCGATTATTGCATGATTGCATAGTAATGCAAAAGCAAAACAGGCACATCAACATCGGTTTAAGCATCCGATGCTGAGAAAAAAAAGGTATTCTATATTTATCTTTTTGATTTTGACTCTTCATTTTTATCTTTATGAAAGAGACGATTCAAAACATAGGACGCTTCTGAAGAATAGAAAATTAAGATAACAAGAACTCCAACTGTAATGGCAGCATCGGCAATATTAAAAATGTATTGGAAAAATTCATATCTTTCTCCTCCTATTCCGGGAATCCACTCAGGCCATGTAATGTTGAATAATGGAAAGTAGAGCATATCCACAACTCGTCCCTCAAACCAACCTGCATAACCTCCTCCGACAGGAAAAAGAGTTGCAATTTCCGGAGGATACGGGTTATTGAAAATCTCTCCATAAAATACACAATCAAAAATATTTCCCGCTGCTCCCGCAATTATCAANGCAAAAGAAATGATCAAGCCTGTCTTGANGNTAGGAATAGTCAAAAGTATTTTNCGCAAAGNCCNAATAAAGAATATGACAGCAGCAATTCTGCCGAAAGTAAGTAAAAATTTATTAAACCATTCGAGTCCGAAAGCAAAACCGTTGTTTTCAATAAATTTCAAATGAAACCATGGAAAAATTTCCAAATCTTCTCCAAGATAAAAATGTGTTTTTACCCAAAATTTCAAACATTGATCGGCAACTACCACCAAAATGATAATAAAAGCGGCAATCCAAGAAAGTTTATATACTTTCCGGGATTGCACACTATTTTTTACTGCATCGTTCATTAAAACTTATGAGTTATAAAGATTTTATCTTTCAACCTTGGCGTAAATTTCCATTCCGTCGATATCCAAGAGAGTACCCTCTTTAAGATTATCAACAACATTGAGTTCATCAGCANGNANTTGTGAAGCGATATATTCACCAAAGTNCTNAATAGCAGCTTCAACNTCCNGAGTTTTTGTTAATGCGACTTTAACTCTGTCGGTTATTTCAAAATCGTTTCCTTTACGAATATTTTGAATTCTATTGACAAGTTCGCGAGCCATACCTTCGTTTTTCAATTCCGGAGACAGACTTACATCAAGAGCCACCGTGATATTTCCGTCATTTCCAACAAGCCATCCCGGCACGTCTTCCGGAATTACTTCTACATCTTCTAATGTAACTATGGGTTTCTCCGGTAATGATTCAAAAGTGAATTCACCAACCTTTTCGAGTTCCAAAATATCTTTTTGACTCATTTCTGTAATCGCTTTGCCGAGCGATTTCATTATCTTGCCATATTTCGGACCAAGCTTCTTGAAATCGGCTTTGACACGCTTCACGAGTCCGCTTTCTTCGTTATCTACAATCTTGATATCCTTCACATTTACTTCTGAAGCAATAAGATTTTTGATTGCTTCAACATCTTCTCTTTGCCTGCTGTCACTGACCGGTATAAGAAGAGTTGCTAAAGGTTGACGAACCTTCAGATTCACTTTTCTTCTCAAAGCCAAAACATTNGATGTNATAACTTGAGNNAACTTCATGNGTTCTTCGAGTCGANTGTCTGTCAAAGNCTCATCATATTCGGGGAAGAGAGAAAGATGAACTGAAGCGAAGCTTCCCTCCTCTCTTACGGGTTCTGTCAAATCAAGCCATAATCTGTCGGCAAAGAAGGGAGCGAAAGGAGCCATCAGTTGAGCCACTGTTGTCAGACACTGATAAAGAGTCTGGTAAGCAGCAAGTTTATCTTCGGTCATGCCACCACCCCAGAAACGCTTACGATTCAAACGAACATACCAGTTAGAGAGATTGTCTCCTACAAATTCTTCAATAGCTCTTGCAGCGCGGGTAGGTTCGTAATCATTCAAAGATTCTTCTACCTCTTTTACCAATGAATTTAAGAGAGAAAGAATCCAGCGGTCAATTTCCGGACGATGGTCAATGGGAACCTGCTTTTCTTCAGGTGTAAACCCGTCAAGATTGGCATATTGCGCAAAGAACTTGTAGGTGTTATAAAGAGTTGCAAAAAGTTTTCTGCTAACCTCCGTTACACCCTCCTCATCATATTTCAGATTATCCCATGGCTGAGAGTTTGAAATCATATACCATCTTACGGGGTCAGAACCGAATCTTTCAATGTTATTGAAAGGATCAATAGCATTACCAAGACGTTTTGACATCTTGTTGCCATTCTTATCAAGAACCAAACCGTTGGATATGACAGCTTTATATGATACTTTATCAAATACCATTCCTGNTATTGCNTGGAGCGTGAAGAACCATCCNCGTGTTTGATCGACNCCTTCAGCNATAAAGTCGGCTGGATATACTTCTCCTGAATCGAGAGCCTCTTTATTTTCAAAAGGATAATGAATTTGGGCATAAGGCATAGCGCCGGAATCAAACCNGACGTCAATAANATCAGTTTCACGCTTCATNGGNTTGCCGGATTGGCTTACCAACAGAATATCNTCAACGTANGGACGGTGAATATCAATCTTATTATAATTCTNTTTAGAATAATCTCCAGGTACGAAACCTTTATCCTTCAAAGGATTTNAGGNCATAACGCCTNCAGCTNCGCTCTTTTCANTTTCATTGAAGAGTTCTTCAAATGATGAAATAATTATTTCCTCTTTCCCATCATCAGTGCGCCAAATTGGGAGAGGAGTGCCCCAATAACGTGAGCGCGACAAGTTCCAATCCTGAAGATTTTCAAGCCATTTGCCGAATCTGCCAGAGCCGGTGGAAGCGGGCTTCCATTTGATATCCTTGTTGAGTTCTATCAATCGGTCGCGTGACGCAGTGGTGCGTATAAACCAGCTGTCAAGAGGATAATAAAGCACGGGTTTGTCGGTGCGCCAGCAGTGAGGATAATTGTGAACATGTTTCTCAATACGGAACGCTAATCCGGCTTGTTTCAATTCCATACAAAGANTGATATCCAGATTTTCATCCGCAAGAGCACGTTTTTCATCAAACTTACCTCCTACGTTATATTTTGGATCATAATGATTTTTTACATAATCACCCGCGTGTAATCCATATTGATTGACGTTAACACATTTTTCCACAAATGATTCAGCGCATTCATCAATAGGATAATATTTGCCTTGAAGGTCAACCATCGGACGTGTCTCCCCTTTCTTGTTAATGATAAACAGTGAAGGGATGTCAGCTGCTTTTGCAACTTTTGCGTCATCTGCTCCGAAAGTAGGTGCAATATGCACAATGCCGGTTCCATCTTCGGTCGTTACATAGTCACCGGGAATTACTCTAAATGCACAATCAGCCAATTCTACAAATTTGTCAGAGCCAACTTCAAAACATTTTTCCGGATGAGCCTCAGCTTCAATTTTAACATAATCTGCTGAATGTNCANTCACTNTTTCACACGGTTTTAACCATTTCATCAGTTGAGAATAGTGCNTTCCAACCAATTCATTTCCATTCCACTTGNCAANTATTTCGTATGGGATAATTTTATCACCCTTTTTNAAATCAGACAATGGAATTTGTTCCCCTNCCGGTTTGAAATATGAATTGACTAATACTTCTGCCATTACAGCAGTGATTGGGTCACCGGTATATGGATTGAAAGTGCGTAGCGCAACATAATCGATTTTAGGTCCCACACAAAGGGCAGTATTTGAAGGGAGGGTCCATGGGGTAGTGGTCCAAGCCATAAAATATGGTTCTCCCCACCCTTTCATTTCCTCTTTGGGCTCAAGTATTTTAAAGAGAGCAGTAGCAGTTGTGTCCTTTACGTCGCGATAACACCCCGGTTGATTCAATTCGTGGGTAGACAATCCTGTTCCTGCTGCGGGGGAATATGGTTGAATAGTAAAGCCCTTATAAAGATAACCTTTCTTATATAGTTCTCCGAGGAGCCACCATAAAGATTCAATATATGCATTATCGTATGTGATATATGGATTCTCCAAATCAACCCAATAACCCATTTTGCGAGTAAGGTCGGTCCATTCTTTAGTGTATTTCATGACCTCTTTTCTGCAAGCCGCATTATAGTCATCAACACTTATTTTATGTCCGATATCCTCTTTTGTTATTCCCAAAGTCTTTTCAACACCGAGTTCAACCGGCAACCCGTGGGTATCCCATCCGGCTTTACGCTTAACGTGAAAGCCTTTCATTGTCTTATATCGGCAGAAAATATCTTTAATGGTACGAGCCAATACGTGGTGAATACCAGNCNTACCNTTTGCCGAAGGTNGTCCCTCATAGAAAACGAAAGTAGGACATCCTTCTCTTTCAGTCATGCTTGATTCGAAAAGAGAGTTAGCCTCCCATGAAGCCAACATTTCTTTATTAACTTCTGACAGATTTAACTGCTTATTGCCTTCTTTAAATTTTGCCATTTTATCTATTATGTAAGACTATTCTTATTTAGTTTTAAATTTTACACCTTTGCTACCTTTGGCTCCTTTTGTGCCTCCTCCCATCGCGAAAATATTATGATCGTAAGTAAAAGTCTTTCGATCCGTTTCGCGTTTGCGCTTCAATGCAAGTTGCACAAGCGTATCCATCAATTTAGTGAATGAAAGTCCCGTAGCTTCCCATAAATAGAAGGATAGAGAACCGGGAATAGTATTTATTTCATTCACATAAACCTGGTTGACGGATTCATCAATCATAACATCAATTCTGCTGACTCCGTGACATGACAGGACTCTGAAAGTATCTCCTGCCATTTTTTGAATTTTTTGGCTCATTTCATCAGGAATCTGTGCAGGGATTCTTTTGTCGCTCGACTGCATTCCGGCATTTGTCTTAGTGCCACCCATATATTTATCCTCGTATGATAAGAAATCACCTGTTTTAATCGGTTCCTCACATACGCTGCTTTTATGATCATCGCAATCACCCAATACCGAGCAATTTATCTCTTTTAATTTCTCAATGCAATGCTCCACAATAATTCTTGCAGCAAACTTTTCTGCATTATCAATTTTCTCAATCAGAGATGCTTTGTCAGTAGCTTTACCGATGCCGACACTCGAACCGAGATTAGCAGGCTTTACAATTACGGGGTATCCGAGTTTTTTCTCTATTTTGTTGATTATAGCTTCTTTATCGGATATCCATTCTTTGTCGGTGAACCAAACGTAATCTACGACAGGGATACCTTCCTCGCGAAGAATCATCTTCATTGTGATTTTATCCATNCCGTTGGCACTTGAAAGAGTGTTGCACCCTGCANNCGGGATACCGATTGTTTCGAGCAAGCCTTCAAAAACTCCATCTTCACCATTTGTGCCGTGCAAAATAGGGAGAGCGACATGAAGATTACTAATGATTTTGTTTGTTTTCTTTAATAATCCGGAGGGTTTGGCTTCATAAAGATTATAATCACCATATTCCGGGCGCATGAAAACCTCAGTGGTTTTGTTTTCCAGTTCCTGCAGATTCTTATAATTATTGAGGTCTAACAGTGCTTCACCTGTTTGCCATCTTCCCTGCTTGGTAATATATATTGGAATTNTATTATANTTATTGCTATCCATTGCATTAATNGCTTGCAGAGCTGATAAGACTGAAATTTCATGTTCCACTGATCTGCCGCCGAAAAATACAGCTACATTAGTCTTCATATTCTTTATTTTAATTTATTGATACAAAATTAACAAATTCCCGTTGAATGACAAAATTACNTAGANATAGATTAGAAAATTTNCAATTAGAAGAGATTTTTGTTAATTTTGAATTTGAATAAATCAAAGTTTTATGANCCGATTTAAANTCGAAGGTCTCGGTATTGCATTAGTAACTCCGTTTAAAGCAGATAAGTCCATTGATTTTGAAGCATTAGGAAATTTGGTAGAGTTTCAAATATCAGAAGGAGTAAATTTCTTTGTGGTTTTAGGCACTACGGGAGAGACACCCACTCTAACAGATGAAGAGAAATTAAAAGTATGTGATTTTGTTAAAGAGAAGGTTGCCGGACGTGTTCCTCTTGTACTCGGACTTGGCGGCAACAATACAATAGGAATTGTTGATGAATTGAAAACTCGTGATTTGACAGGCTTTGAGGCAATTCTCAGTTTAGTTCCCCCATATAATAAGCCATCTCAGGAGGGTATATATCAGCATTTTGCAATGATTGCAAAANACAGTNCGNTTCNCATTATCCTATATAATGTCCCGGGACGAACTGGNGTTANTATGACAGCTCAAACTACACTTCGACTTGCCAATGATTTTGAAAATATTATCGGTGTGAAGGAAGCATCCGGAAATTTTGTGCAAATTGAAGAGATAATTAAAAATAAACCTGATCATTTTGAAGTAATTTCGGGCGATGACGGTATTACCTATCCATTAATTACACTCGGTGCCAAAGGGGTTATTTCTGTTATAGGAAATGCTTTTCCCAAAGAGTTTGGCAAAATGGTCAGGAAATGTCTTGCCGGTGATTTTCAAGGTGCTCTCCCCCTTCATTTTCAATTTACTGAATTATTCAATCTTCTCTTCGTGGATGGAAATCCGGCAGGAGTAAAATGCACGTTGAATGCTTTGGGCATGATTGAAAACGAATTGCGGTTGCCCCTCGTGCCTACTCGATTGAGCACAAATGAAAAAATACACGCTATTTGCGATAATCTACGCAAGGCATAATCATAATTACCTTTAAGATTGATGATAAATGATTGACAAAGCCACAGTGCAACGTATCAAAGATGTTGCAGACATTGTGGAAGTAGTCAGTGACTATGTTCATTTGACGAGNCGGGGAGCNAATTATATGGGTCNTTGTCCATTTCACAATGAACGTACTCCTTCTTTTTCAGTCAATAAAAGAAAAAATTTTTGTTATTGCTTTTCGTGCCATAAGGGAGGCTCACCAATAAATTTCATAATGGAAAAGGAGGGAATCTCCTATCACGATGCTCTTCTTCATCTCGCAAAAAAATATGGAATTAAGGTTGAGGAACGCGAATTGACAGATGATGAGCGAAAATTGCAGACAGAGCGCGAAGGAATGCTTGTGGCTGCGGAGCGGGCAATGAAAATAATGGAAAAAAATCTCCATGATACTCCCGACGGAAGGGATATCGGTCTTTCTTATTTGTATTCAAGAGGTGTAACGGAAGAAGCTATTAGTAAATTTCATCTCGGATACGCGCTTGATAAATCTGACCATCTAACTTCTTCAATGCTCAATGAAGGGTTTGAAGAAGATATTTTGCATTCCCTCGGTTTAACAGGTAAGAGTCAATCAGGTAGTTACTACGATAAATATAGAGGTCGGGTAATTTTCCCGATAATGAATTCATCGGGAAAAGTAGTGGGATTTGGCGGAAGAGATTTAAAGGGAGGTCCCGCAAAATATATTAACTCTCCTGAATCCGTATTATATCATAAAAATAACGAGTTATATGGCATATTTCAGGCAAAGTCTGAAATAGTACGTCAGGATAAATGCTATCTTGTAGAAGGCTATTTGGATGTCATCGGAATGTGGCAGGCTGGTCTGCAAAATGTTGTCGCATCGTCCGGCACTGCCTTAACTGATGGTCAAATCGCACTGATTCATCGCTTTACAAACAATATCACCCTTCTCTATGACGGGGATGGTGCCGGCATTAAAGCTGCATTGAGAGGAATTGATATGTTGCTGTCGCATAAGATGAAAGTTTCAGTTCTCTTACTTCCTGACGGAGATGATCCGGATTCTTTTGCACGTAAACACACACCTGAAGAATTTAGAAATTATATCTCTAAAAACGAAACAGATATAATAAGGTTTAAGATTAATGTCTTAATGAATGAAGCCGGCGATGACCCGCAGAAAAAAGCTCAAGTCGTAAATTCTGTTGTGGAATCAATAGCAAGCATTCCTGATGATGTTGAAAGAATGATTTACATCGGAGAATGCAGTCGATTGATGAATATTGACGAGAATTCTGTAGCCAATGCAGTGGAACGTGCAAGAATAGCGGTTATTGAACGAATAAAGGATGAACGCCGAAGAAAAATTGCAGAGAAAGAATATCCTTTGCAAACTTCAAAACCTGAGATTCCGGCTAATGTATCAAATCAGCAAAATACCTTTTCGAATGTAAATTCCTCCAAGGATACGGGAAATTCAGACGGCACAAGTTCCGAAAAAGATTTGCAAACTGAAAATGTCGGAAGTAATCAATGGATTAACATAGTAAATAAAGGTCAGACAGAGGCTTATCCTCTGCAACCTCTTGAAAAGAGTATAATTGAATTGCTTGTTAAAGACGGTTATCTTAATTTTGTATATGTCTTGCCCGATAATAAGGATTCTCAGAATCTATCATCGGAAGATGAGGGTATTTATACGAATGTAGATTTTGTTAAAGAGGAGATGGAAGCTGATGAAATGAAGTTTTCTGTTCCCTTATATGATAAAATTTTCAATTATTTGTATAATCAAATTGATTCTTATTTAGATGATTTGGTTAGTTTTCACCGGAAGCTGGAATATAAAATTGAAGGTGAACGAAAAGCCGGAAGGTTAAAAATCGCAGAAAAATTCACAAGTCTTAATGAAATAGACCGAGAGGAGCAATTTCTGGAGAAAAGACTTGAGGAATTGCAAAAAAATGAATTGGCTGATTATGCGCGTTTTTATCCGGGAGATAAACTTGCAAATCATGAGAATGCTGAAATAAGACATCTCGCAAACGAATTAATAAATGACAAGTATGTTTTATCCGGGTTATTTACAAAAAATTCTGCAGCGGTTGCCGAATCGGATATTTCTTCTAAAATTATTCGCGCCATGACAGAATGGAAGAGTGAGATCCTTAATCTCGAATTAAAAGAGATAATGACACGCTTCAAAAGTGACGGAGGCAAAGATGAAGAAGAGGATATCCGGACTCTTAATAAAATTAATCAATTAATGGCGAGAAGATCGAAAGTTGCCAAAGATATTGGTGAAAGAATAATTTCACCTAAAAGAAAATAATATGTTATTGATGGAAAATAATAATATACTTGAGATTCGAAATCTCAAAAAATTTNTTGGNGATAAATGNGCATTAAATGATGTTTCATTTANCGTCAANCGTGGNTCNATAACAGGCTTGCTCGGNCNGAATGGTGCAGCNAATGACGACTTTACTAAGANNAATTAACGGCATAATGGTGGCTGATTCGGGAGATGCTTTAATTAATGGAAAGAAAGCTTCTCTTGACAATACGAATATGATAGGATATATGCCTGAAGAGAGAGGGTTATATGATAAAATGCGTGTTGAAGATCAGATTCTATATTTTGGCGCTTTGAAAGGTGGAAATAAAAAGCGTCTTCGCGAAGTAATGAAGGAATATCTTGAACTTTTTAATCTTTCAGCTGACAGAAAAAGAAAAATTAAGGAGTTGTCAAAGGGTAATCAACAAAAAGTGCAGATTATTTCAACNTTGGTACATGAGNCTGAACTCGTAATTCTTGATGAACCCTTTAGCGGATTTGACCCGATAAACGGGCAATTGCTTCAGGAGCTTATTGAGCGTCTGCATTCACGCGGAGCTACAATAATTCTCTCTTCCCATAATATGCCTGCGATTGAAGAAATTTGTAATGAAATCGCTTTAATCAATAAAGGACTTCTTTTAGTAAATGATTCAATAGTGAATATAAAAGAGGAGAACAAAGATAATAGTTTATTATTGACTTCGGCATCTCCCCTTGATATTGATATTTTAAAAGATAGCGGTGAATTTGCTGAAATTCAACCTTCCAAAACGCTTAACTGGAGAAAGGGATTCTCATATATTATCAGAAAAAATGAAGGTAAATCAAATATGGATATACTGGATGAGGTAGCAATGCAAAGTGATATCATCCATTTTGAAGAGGCTCTCCCCTCTTTAACAGATATCTTCTTGAAATATACGGCGGATTCTAAAGTGCATTTAAATACATCAGAACCAGCACTCTCCAATATTAATTAATTTTAACCTATCAACTTATCATGACAAAATTAGGACTAATTATAAAGACTGAATATTTAACAGACATACGCGCAAAATCCTTTTGGATTTCTACCATTCTTGTTCCTATATTACTTATAGCGTTTGGGGGTTTCGTAGGCTATTTAATGGCTTCTTCTGANANAGNAANGGCGATGGCAGAGAAAATNGGACCTNANACAGATACCGATTTAACAGNATTGCAGGCAATCGGTTTGATGGCTGGAATATNCTTNTGCCTGNNTATTATGATGTACGGAAGTATGATATTTAACAATGTCAAAACAGAGAAGACCAATAGAATTGTAGAAATTTTAGCAACATGTGTCTCAGGCAGAACTATGATGTTAGCTAAGATTATTGAAGTCGGATTGATCGGTATAACTCAACTGTTTATTTGGGGTTTTCTAATCGCCGTTCTGATATCTGGAATATTAATTGTCTTTCCGGTGGATATTCCTTGGGGAGAAATCCTCCAACCTGAATATATAATGGCACTCGTCTGGACTATTCTGTTTTTCATAGGTGGGTATATTTTCTTCGGTTCTTTATACGCGTCTACTGGAGCTATTTCAGACAAGAATAACGAGAATCAGGAATATATGGCAGTGCTGACGTTCATTTTGTTGGCATCATTTTATATTTCAGAATATGCCGTCGATCACGGAGAAACTTTATTTGTCAGAATATTGACATATATACCATTCACCTCTCCAACTATAGGAGCAGTCAATGCAATTACTCAAGCATCTCCATTATGGGAGAATATTACNTGAATTTGATAATATTATATTTGTTTGCATGGGGTGCTATGGCTATTTCAGGAAAGATCTATACCTCATCAATATTGCTAAAAGGGAAACGCTTCACACCCAAAGACATTCTTACATTCCTACGCTCGAAATAATAAGAATGAATATTTTTTATTATTGGAGTTTAAGAAGTATTTGATTATTGAAGTCTTCCGCGGATAAATCAAAGGGAAGCCAGTGAATTTTAAAACCCCTGCGTTCCATTCCTCTAAACCATGTCATCTGTCTTTTAGAAAATTGGTGGATCGCGGTTTCCAATCCCGTGAACATCTCCTCATAGGTTATTAACCCGATGACATATTCGGTTAAATATTTATATTCCAAACCATAGTATATCAAGTCTTCTGGCTTAATACCGGAATTTAGAAGTGATTTGACTTCTTCAACCATCCCCTCTTCAAGACGCTTGTTTAATCTTTTCGTAATTCTTTTGCGACGTTCATCACGGGGAATATCAACCCCTATTATCAGTGAATTAATCGGATGGGCATTAATTTTTTTACTCAATTCAGCCTCTTCAGGATGTTTCTGATAATACGTTTGAATCTCGATGGCTCTAATTGCCCTTTTAGTGGTATCAACATCGGTTATATTATGCAGTGTTTTCATCTCTCGTAGAATTGCAGTTAATTCTTCAAGAGATTTGCCGTCAAGTTCCTTACGCAACTCATGATTTTCCGGCACATCCGGAAGTTGAATACCGCTTAATGCGTTTTCAAGATACATCCCTGTTCCGCCACAAATAATCGGATATTTATTTCTCCGTTTAATATCTCCTAAGGCGATTCTGAAATCCTGCAGATACCGGTGCAGATTATATTTGCTCCCAGCCGGAGCAATATCTATAAGATGATATGGAATGTTTTGATATTCTGCCAGATCTTTACCGGTGCCTAAATCCATTCCTTTATAAACCTGACGCGAATCAGCACTGATTATTTCGCCTTCAAGTAATTGTGCAAGTTCAACGGCTCTACCGGTCTTTCCAGAAGCAGTAGGTCCGATAATAGCAATAGCATCAAATTTCATAAAAAAGGAGGGTGAGTTCAATATCTGACTTTAGGTTTCGGACGGAAAAATTTTTTAATTTTAAAAAAAGGGGTGTCGGAATTAAACATAGACACTTTTATCCATTTGTCATCTTGAAAATCCAATTGAGAGTCTCTCACATCATGGAGGTTGAACGAAGGAGAATAACTCTTGATTTTAGATTTCCTTTTTCCGTCCTCGGTAAAGATTTTCTCTGTTAAAATTATAGTTGCCAAACGTGATATATCTGCCACGGCTCTTGGAGAAAATTTACCGGGAGTCCTGGAATACATTCTTTTGATATCTTCGAAATCTATCCATTCCCCTTTTAACGGAATATCGTTGTAATCTTCCGGTTTCCCATCAAGAAAATAAAAATATCTAAGCACTGAATGATCTTTTAAATCTGCTGTTTTCCGGCCATAGAAGAAGCGTAATTCTCCATCTCTGACTCCGGTGAGACGCTGAATGATGTTTTTAACTTCAGGCAGAGGAATACCATTCACTGCTCTTTTAGTAATAAAAGGGGTATCAAGAACTTCTTTATATTCCTGATGTGGCACAATAGTATGAGGATCCATATATATCTTATTGTCGCAAATAAGATAATATCTCAGATATGTCTTAGCGGTCATATCGTTAAGATGTTCCTCAGTGATAATCTCGTTGTTCTCTTTTAAATCAAGATATAGATTGTAATAGCGATATACAAAATATATTTCGTCAAAGACAAACCCGAATATATTCAACCAAATGAAAACATAATAATCTCGAGAACTTAAAGAAAGCTGGATATATATTAACTCATAATAACTCCACACCACCACGCTAAGTATGCCGAATAAAATTATCAGGTTTTTTATCTGATAAATAGNTTNATATTTGANAATGGCACCTNCTNTCNCTTTCCCTCTTTNNNATANNNCTCCCTGTTTCAATTTGCACTCTTTGCAAAATGACAGTTTGTTTCTCCTCAAATATATTATTGACATTGTCAGGAAACATACCGGGTTTAGAATCAAAGTTGGAAGATATGGGTCATTTAAAAATATAAACTCTTTGGGAAGTGTAATAATGTTCCATATTGTGAAAACATTTAGAATAATTGTTACTATTGTGTAAACTATGACACAATAAAGCAGTGAGTAAGTTACAATAATACAATTTCCCGCTGTTTTATACTTATTGTAATAAATAAGTATATAAAGGAAAACACAACATCCAAATGCCAAAATCGGAGCAGCATAAAAAGGGAGAATTCTGGAAAATGCTATTAGGGCTATTAATGCTAATAACCCTATTGACAGATTCTTCCAGAACCCATATAATTGTAAACTGCTTACCTTTGTTAAATCTTCCATAATTTAATGGATGCTGATGATGTCAAGTTTCTTAAATATTAACAATATCTAATGCTAAAAGTTTTTGCAAATTCTTGATTTTTGCAAAATTAAAGAATAACCTGCTAAAACTGAAATTCTAAATGTTAAAAAACGGGGTAATACCCCGTTTTCACTTTTTTATTTCAAATTATTGTCAAGATAATTCACAACCTTATCAAATAATCTCGCACGAGCGTTACACATACGCAAACTATGTTCGAATCCTGTGAAACTCATCATGTCGAAAAGTTTACCTTCATAATTCAGTTTTGATGTATATTTGAGGGTATTGTAATAATGGACATTATCATCACTGGTGCCCGACATTATCAGGAGTTTTTTATCCATTTTTTCCGTCTTGTTGAGTGCTGATGCTAAATTATACCCTCTATCATTTTGTTGGGGAGTTAACATATATCTCTCTGTATAGATTGAATCATAAAATCTCCAATCGGTAACAGGTGCCATAGCTACGCCACACTTAAATTTATTTCCTGTGGCTGACAATTCCATCAAGGTCATATAGCCACCATAACTCCAACCAAAGCATGCAGTATTTTCAGAATCGGTATAAGGCAATGCGGCAAAATAAGCTGCCCCCGCCAATTGGTCGGCTGTCTCCAGTTCACCTAATTTACAATACACAGCATTTGCCCAAGCCCTTGAGCGATTTCCTGTTCCTCTGCCATCAACAGCTGCCACTATATAACCTCGCGATGCTATGTAGAAAATCCCTTCCATTTTCCATTTGTTGAGTACCTCTTGAGAATCAGGTCCGTTATATTGATACATAACTAAAGGATATTTCTTGGACGGATCAAAATTAGCGGGCTTTATAATATAGGCGTCCATCTGCTCCCCTACAGCATTGGGAACTTTAAGAAACTCCATTTTAGGAGCATCGGCATACTTGGCGGCATAATCCTTATTATCCTCAATTGTAACTATTTTCTTGCCTGAGTCGGAATAAATTGTATACTCCATCGGAGTCGTCGAGTTGCTGAATGAACGAAGATAATAATTGAAATTTTTACTAAACCAAGCATTTTCCGTTCCGGGTTCCCCATGCAACAGTTTTAAATTTCCTTTTTTGTCAACTTTAGCAAGTGACCGATTGATCGCACCCAATGATGTGGTTTGAATATAATATACCNAANTCTTTNGATCATAACCATAATATTCAGTTACATTAAATTCTCCGGATGTTATTTGTTTTTGTAAAAGTCCGTTATAATTATAGTTATAGAGGTGTCGATATCCGGATTCCTCACTACCAATTACGAATGAATCTTCTCCGTAGTCCACCATTTGATAAGCTTGTGGAGAGAGCCNTGCATCAGATTTTTGAGTAACTATAGGATGAGCTACAGTGCTACCGGGATTGACTGAATACAGCACCAATTGATTTTNGTCCCTATTCAATACCATAACCATAAGGTTTTCACCTTTCCCGTCAAATTCCATCGAGGGGATATAATCTGTATCCTTCAATGGAATATCCATTGTCTTAACTGATTGAGTGTTCAAATTATATGCGTGGACACTTACTATTGAATTTGGGAAACCTGCCAACGGATATTTATATGAATATCTTTCCGGATAAAGATCCTTTTCGGGGTCAGTATCACAATAACTGCGATANTTGTCAAAAGAATATGCGGGCACCTTTGATTCGTCAAAACGAATATAGGCTAAAGTATTGTNGTCTTTGCTCCATCTGATTGTATTTAAAACTCCGAATNNCTCTTCATATCCCCAATNAGGTNTACCATATATNATACTGTTCTTCTNNCCGTCGGTAGTTATGGCTTTATCAGTATCATAATCAAGATTGGATATGTATATATTATTATTTCTTTGNTATGCCANCATTCTNCCGTCATGACTCAAAACCGCTCCTTGTTGCNACCCTTGTGTTGAGACTCTTTTAAGTGTTGAGCGCATAATATCGTAAACATAATATTCGGCTCTAAAAGTGTGGCGATAAATTTTTTCAGAAGAATTCCAAAGTAAGATTTTCTTCCCGTTAGCGCTCAAAACATATCCTTCAAAATCACTGATTTTAGGATCCCCTTTTATTGCATCAACGCTGAAGAGCGTAGAAATTTTTTTCCCTGTCTTATAAGAATATACATCAATAGATCTTTCATCATCCGATATGCAGGAGTAAGTCTCTCCGTCGGGCATCGGGGTCATATCCTTCACAGTTGCCGGTGCGGAGATTTTTACATCGCAATAGTCGTTGATATTTAATTGTGAAGCATTAACGGCTAAGGTCGGAATGACCATAGCCGCCGATGCAAATATTATAGTCTTAATATTGTTTTTCATGTTTGAAATTGAATGTCCACGCTTCAGGGAATAAAAAATGAAGCATATATTAATAATTTAATAAGAACGGGCAAAAATTACTCTTCTTTCTGATGGATTACCCGTAACCATACACTTTCCGGGAGTTTTGTCTCCTTCCAAAGGGATGCAGCGGATTGTAGCTTTTGTCTCATTTTTGATTTTCTCTTCAGTTTCAGGAGTGCCATCCCAATGAGCTAAAATGAATCCACCTTTTTCTATTTGTTCTTTAAACTCATCGTATGAATCAACCGTATAAGTCATCTTATTACGATATTCCAGTGCTTTGTTGAAGAGATTGGTCTGGATATCTTCAAGAAGAGTCTGGATATGTCCTGCAATACCCTCGAATTTCACAATCTCTTTTTCGAGAGTGTCGCGACGCATAATCTCAACCGTACCATTCTCTAAATCTCGTTGACCGATTGCGAGTCTGACGGGCACACCTTTAACTTCNTNANCAGCAAATTTAAANCCAGGGCGTTTATTATCTGCATCGTCATACTTGACACTTATTCCCATTCTCTTTAATTCATCCACCAACGGGAGAACTTTTTTAGATATTTCTTCTCTTCCTGCTTCATCCTTATAAATAGGCACTATCACAACTTGAATAGGAGCCAAATGTGGCGGGAGCACGAGCCCGTTATCATCTGAGTGAGTCATAATCAAAGCTCCCATCAAACGTGTGGATACACCCCAGGAGTTTGCCCATACGTATTCGGGTTTATTCTCTTTATTAACAAATGTAACATCAAAGGCTTTTGCGAAATTTTGTCCAAGATTATGGGATGTGCCGCTTTGAAGAGCTTTACCATCCTGCATCATTGCTTCAATNGTGTATGTATTGATAGCTCCTGCAAAACGTTCGTTGGCACTTTTGACACCTCTGATTACAGGCATAGCCATATATTTTTCAGCAAACTCGGCATAGATGTTAATCATTTCAATAGTGCGTTTCTCAGATTCTTCAGCAGTAGCATGAGCGCAATGACCTTCTTGCCATAAGAACTCTGATGTGCGAAGGAACATGCGTGTACGCATTTCCCAACGCATAACATTTGCCCATTGATTTACGAGTAAAGGGAGATCTCTCCATGAATGTATCCAATTCTTATATGTTCCCCAAATAATAGTCTCTGAAGTAGGACGAACAATCAATTCCTCTTCGAGTTTGGCTTCCGGGTCTACAATAACTCCGTTGCCGTCAGGGTCATTTTTCAAGCGATAGTGTGTTACGACAGCACACTCTTTGGCAAATCCTTCAACATGCTCCGCTTCTCTGCAAAGATATGATTTCGGTATCAACAAGGGGAAATATGCATTCTGTACACCGGTCTCTTTAAACATCTTGTCAAGCGTTTGTTGCATCTTTTCCCATATTGCATATCCGTATGGTTTGATTACCATGCAACCTCTAACTGCTGATTGCTCAGCCAAATCGGCTTTAACCACCAGTTCGTTATACCATTGAGAGTAATTATCAGATCTTTTTGTAAAGTTTTTTAATTCTTTAGCCATATATTATTTTAGATATCTTTTATTTCGTTGAGTATTATCTTATTCTTTCTGAATCACGAATTATATTCCAATCTCTGACAATACGATTATATGCCATGCTAATGGAAATAAGAGAAATAAACGGTGCGCATACTAAAGATGACCAACTAATTGATGCTCCGTCAAATGTTTGGTAAGCTAATAATGCTCCTACTATTATTAAGCAAGTAATAAGGAGCATACTCCATAAACAAAGATTTTTTTGCAGTTTGAAATTTTTAAATGCGAATATTGCTATTAGTGGGAGTATTGTGGAAAGGAGGGATATTGCGAAAAAATACCAAGTAGAGATTGATTGAGCCACTGCTCCTGTGGATTCTCCTTCAGGGTAAAGTCCGAGAGTCTTAAAATTAAAACTGAAATCAGTGGTTTGAACTTGTCCTAAGGACATGAAAGTGAAACATCCCATGAGGACAACTGCTATAAGCAGTAAAACGGATTGCCAACGTTGAATAACCATATTTTAGTCAAATTTTATTTTAGGGAATAAAATGCTTTTATCAAATTATTCCCAACTTGCGGGTTAATATTTTAATAATCCTTGAGCGCGNANCTTCCAAGNNCGTCATATTCATACAAAATTATGAANTTTTTTTGAGTTTCANATAATTTAATTGTATTTTTTGGCGCGTAATTTGTTATTATTACATAAAACCTTTTTTATGACTTCTATAGAAAAAAATTCGGATATTAATAAGGCAATTGCTTTATTAAACAAGGAAGCTATTTCCGAAGCAATTGAATATATAAAGCAATTGTTGATAAGTAAGAAATTTTCAAAAGGATATGATAAAATTTTGTCAATCCAGAATAATTATAATTATCTTCTTAAATATCTTACAGACGGTCAGCCGGATCCTGAAAGGGAAAAAATATATAATAATATTCGCGAGCAATTACCAACCGTATAATTGTCCGTGCCGGCAATTCGAATGTCTATATCCCTAAAGTTTCTTCCTCGGCTCAGATTGTAGAAAATTTCATAGACTCGATTGTGACGTCCGGA
>WFLX010090827.1_pt1 | contig 18925 bp, 15 predicted proteins | sample 4967041 | NCBI WGS metagenome assembly WFLX01 (sample SAMN12857096, study PRJNA449069) | gut metagenome | isolation source: stool from male and female vole | host: Microtus ochrogaster | place: USA:Florida | collected 2017
TTCCTGAGTCAGTCCGAAGCTATTGAGGGGTTTCCCACGAAGAGAGAATACAGCTTGAGTCTCCGCATTGCGGACTTTGGTGATAGTCCCACTTGCAGAGTCACCCTCGGTGATGAATATAGCCGACTCATCGCGACGGTCTTCCTTAGCATTGGCGCGTAGGGAATCGTTGTAGTGGATGTGGCAATCGCGAAGCTTCTTATTGTGAAGGCTCACTTTCTTAGCCTTTTCACGGGCGAGCTTTGCTATTCCAGCCATCGACTTGCGTTCCTTCTCGTTTTGTGCTATCTTCTTAAGCATTACATTGGCTACCTCAGTGTTCTTGTGGAGGTAGTCGTCGAGTTCTTTTTTCAGGAAATCCCCAATAAATTTATTGACAGTGATTGTGCTATTGGGAGCGATTTCCTTGCTCCCCAATTTCGTCTTGGTCTGGGATTCGAATACGGGTTCTTGAATGCGAACACTTACGGCTGCCACAATGCCATTGCGGATGTCGGCATACTCATAGTTTTTGCCGGAAAAAGCCTTGATTGTCTTTCCGATGTGCTCCTTGAAAGCTGCGAGGTGGGTGCCGCCTTGTGTGGTATGTTGGCCATTGACGAAAGAATAGTATTCCTCACCATTCTGGTCGGTATGGGTGATCACTACCTCTATGTCATCACCCTTCAGATGGATGATAGGGTAGAGGGGTTCGGCAGTGATATTATCGGTCAGCAAGTCGAGCAGACCGTGTCGGGAGAGGTAGCGTTTGCCGTTGAAGTAAATATGGAGGCCTACGTTGAGGTAGGTATAGTTTGTGACCATTGTCTCAATAGTCTCCAGGTCGAACTTGTAGCCACGGAAGAGAGTCTCGTCAGGACGGAAGCAGACGAGAGTGCCATTTTCTTCTTTCGTCGGCATCTTGTCGGTTTGTTCGATAAGATTGCCGCGATCGAAAGCAACGCGTACGCACTCGCCATCACGGTAGCTGGTCACTTCGCAATGGGTAGAGAGAGCATTGACGGCTTTTAGACCTACACCGTTAAGACCGACTGATTTCTTGAAGTTTTTATCATCAAACTTGCCTCCGGTGTTGATATCGGAAGCCACTTCCTTCACTTTGCCAAGAGGGATGCCACGGCCATAGTCGCGAATCTTGACTTCGCCAGTGTCTGCATCTATAGAGATGTCGATACGTTTACCTGCACCCATGTTAAACTCGTCGATAGAGTTGTCTACTACTTCCTTGATAAGGACATAGATGCCGTCTTCTGCATGCGAGCCGTCGCCGAGTTTGCCGATATACATACCGGGGCGGCGGCGTATGTGTTCGTTCCATTCGAGAGTCTGGATGGCATCGTCGCCGTAACCGGAATCGGCTACTCGTGCAGGAGTATCGATTTCTGCTTCGAATTCAACTTCAGCGGGTGTTTGAGAGGTTGCTGAAGCATCGGGTTGCATATCAAATATATTGTCGTTTTCGGTCATGTCTTAGAAGATGGTTTTGTTTAGCCATGTTTCGAGTTCTCCAGTCCATTGGCGTTTGTAGGGGAACTTGTCGCGGAATCCCCATCCGTGTCCTCCTACAGGGTAAGCGTGCAGGGTGACTGGCACTTTGTTGGCGAGGAGAGCTGTATAGTAGTCAATGCTATTGGCTGGAGGCACTGCTCCATCGTCGGAAGATAGCATTATGAATGCTTTAGGTGTGTCGGGGGTGACCTGAAGTTCGTTGGAATATTTTTTGACGAGTTCGTCNGATGGGTTTTCTCCAAGTAGGTTTGTTCTTGAGCCCATGTGAGTTTTCTTAGCATCCATGCTCACTACTGGGTAGAAGAGAATTTGAAAGTCGGGTCTTGTTTCGGGAGATGAGTAGTGAGTCGCGAGTGTAGTAGCGAGATGGCCACCGGCTGAAGCGCCGGCTATTCCAACTTTTTGGGGGTCTACACCAAGTTGGTCGGCATATTTGCGGAGGATCCGCATTGCTTGCTCAGCATCACTGAGTGGGATTGAGTGGTCGCCGTATGGAAGTCGATATTTAAGCACGGCGTATGTAATGCCTTGAGCGTTATACCAGTCTGCCATATCGTGGCCCTCGTGGGAAATGGCTTGATGAGAATAGCCTCCACCGGGACACATCAAGACTGTCACTCCGGTTGGATTTTTGGGAGTGTAGACNGTNATGGCNGGGTCGATTTTGAAGTTTTGGGCTTTCACACGTTCTGACTTTGCATCAGACTGTTCAAGAGGCTTTTCGTCCCAAATGAGTATTTCGGTTTTTTTCTGGGCGAAAGCGTTCAGGCTAACTGTAAGGAGGCACATGGCCATTAGTTTTATAAGTTTCATTTTAAAGAAAGCATAATATGGGTAATGAACTACAAAATTAATAAAAATAATTTAGAATTTAGAATTTAGAATTTAGAATTTTTTGTTCATGCAGAGTTATGGATGAGAAGGGAACTGCAGAGGGGTTCTTTTAGCCTTGAGTGGTCAGGGAGGAGTGCTTAATGAACCCGTTGAGGGGGATGGGCGTTTTAAGGTATATGGCAACAGTTAAATTTCAGGGAGCTCCCGTGAAGACAGTAGGGGAACTTCCANCAGCAGGNGCTGTAGCTCCTAATTTTAGTTTGGCAGCGCAAGATCTTTCAGATTTCGATTTGGAATCTCTGAAAGGAAAGCGCGTAGTTCTTAATATCTTCCCAAGCATTGACACAGACGTATGCGCTGCATCAGTAAGGAAGTTTAATGTGGAGGCTTCCAGCCTTCCAGAGACAGTGGTGGTGTGCGTATCAGCCGACCTTCCATTTGCAGCCCAGCGTTTCTGCTCAGCAAATGGCATTAAAAATGTAGTGACTGGCAGCACATTCCGCAGCGACTTTGGTAAGGCATACGGCGTTGAATTTGCTGAGGGTCCGCTTCGTGGACTTATGGCGCGTTCGGTCGTAGTCATTGACAAGGATGGCAAGATATTAGGCAGCAAAATGGTAGAAGAGCAGACTAATGAGCCTGACTACCAGTTTGTTGAGTCTTTGCTTGCTTAATTTAATGCATAATGCACAATGTGCTTAATGCAAAATTACAAGCTTGATTATTGAAAACATGAAAAAAGCCCTCTCTGGAGGGCTTTTTTCATGTGAGTTTTAGTACAGAGGGGATTAGTTGGCGGACTTTCTCGCCGAAGCGTACTTTGTAGGATTTGGAGGCNGGGTCGTAGGNTTCTACTACTCCTTCGCCGAAGATTTTGTGGCTGACTTTTGTGCCTGNAGTCCAGACNCTATTNTCGCCTCCTCCTAATTCTTCGTCGAGAGTGCGGACCATATTCTTTGTGCCTTCAAGGAGAGTCTTGTCNGGGTTNCCTTCTACGCGGATTAGTCCTTGCTCAATTTCTGAGATGAAACGTGAGNGGTATTTGAGAGCTCCGCTTTCNTTNAGATNGCCCTCTGAATCNCTCATATNGAGCATATCTNTGGCACGAGNGACTGCTACATACATCAATCGTCGCTCCTCTTCCTCCCCATCAATGCGACGGTCGCGGATAGAACGATGGTTTGGGAAAACACCTTCCGTTAATCCCATGATGAAGACATTTGGGTATTCCAGACCCTTGGCCTGATGGATGGTCATCAGGCGAACTTTGTCTTTGTCTTCTTGATGGTCGGTGTTGGTGTAGAGTGCAATCTCTCCTAAATAATGGTAAAGGTCAGACTCGCCATCNTCAAANCTTGTNGCNTCAAATTCNATCATNGANTTGATGAGNTCNGCNACNTTTTCGAGNCGNTCTTCNTCNTCGTCGGTGCGATACATAGTGTCGAGGCCGCTTGTCTTCATAAGGCGTTCAGTAAGATCTGAAACCTTCAAACCCTCGGCAATGGAGCGGGCATTTTCAATAAGTGTGATGAATTCACGAATTGGTTTCTTGCCAAAAGCAGGTTCGCCGATATGACGTCTAAGGGTCGGATACAGATAGTCGCCTTCAGAGTCAGCGAGTTGCTTTAATTTTCCGAGAGTCACGCTGCCAAACTTGCGGGCAGGGACATTGACAATCCGCGTGAAAGCCATGTCATCGTTTTCATTCGCAGTCAGACGTAGATAACTGATGATATCTTTAATCTCCTTGCGCTCGAAAAAGCGGACGCCTCCCCAAACCGTATAAGGGATTTTACGTTTCAGTAATGCTTGCTCAATACGTCGCGAAAGGAACGAACTTCTGTAAAGAACAGCATAGTCGATGAAACGGCTTCCTTCCAGAGCGCCATTCTCAATGATACTGGCAATTTTTTCAGCCTCTTCGCTCTCACTCTTGCAGTGCATCCACATAGGGAGGCGCTCGTTGAGCCGCACTGCGGTGAGTTCCTTTCGGATACGGTTTTTATTATGGGCTATTATGCTATTGGCAACCGCGAGGATATCGGGAGTACTTCGATAGTTGAGATCGAGGATGATATCAGTGTCAGCTTTGAAATTCACAAAAGTTTTTGGGGATGCCCCACGCCATTCGTAGATAGCTTGGTCAGGATCTCCAACCACGAAGAGATTGCCGTGGTGGGAAGCGAGTATTTCAATGAGTTTCCAATCATCACCGCTGCAATCCTGCACCTCATCTACCATGATATAATTTAGTTTCTCACACCAATATTTCCTTGCGTCGGGGAAGTGAGTGAGAACGTAGGTAGCCATATATATTATATCATCATAGTCGAGTGCAAACTGCTTGCGCTGCAGCTGTATGTATCTTACTTTCACATCAGGCGCTCCGATAGGAGCCCCGGGCATAAGATATTTTGCTATATAGCCATAAGGGTCATAGCCCTTGAGCGCAGCTACATCTTTTAGGAGACGTTCGGCAGTATTTTTCTTTCTGTCTATGCCAAATTCTTGCATAGCTACCTTGGCGAGATCTTTGGCATCGGTCTCATCGATAATTGTGAAATTCTTGGGATATCCAAGTTTATAGATTTCGCGGCGGAGGAGTTTTACGCAGAAACTATGGATAGTGCAGATGAGGTCGTTGACATTTCCTCGGTCTACCATCCCGGCAATGCGGTGCTTCATCTCCTGGGCAGCCTTGTTGGTAAAGGTAAGGCAGAGTACATTGCCTGGAGAGATGCCAAGTTCATTGACGAGAAAAGCAAAGCGATGGGCGAGCACACGAGTCTTGCCAGAGCCAGCACCGGCTACAACGCGCACGCGTCCTTCAGTGGCCTCCATGGCCTGGGATTGCTTTTCATTGAGGTTCATTTGGAGAGAAGGGCTATGGCGAGGGATGACATGCCTTCTTGGCGCCCTGTGAAGCCAAGTTTTTCAGTCGTAGTGGCTTTTACTGAGACTTGGCCGGGATCTACATTCATTACAGAGGCAAGGGTTTGGCGCATTTCGTCTATGAAGGGACGGAATTTCGGGGCCTCTGCGCATATAATGATGTCGCAGTTTACGAGATCATAACCTTTGCTCCTGACGAGTTCCATCACATGACTGAGCAGAATCTTGCTATCGATACCCTTATAGCGGGGATCGGTATCGGGAAAATGCTTGCCTATGTCTCCGAGGGCAAGAGCGCCCAGGAGAGCGTCGCAAAGGGCATGGATTGCTACATCGGCGTCGCTATGGCCGAGTAGTCCATGAGTGTGTGGGATTTTTATGCCGCAGATCCAGAGATCGCGGTCTTCTACGAGACGATGAACATCGTAGCCTTGGCCGATACGGAGCATAACGATTAACTATTAATGATCAACGATTAAGATCAATTATTTATTTTCGATTCTTGGAATTATGAATTATGCATTATGACTTATTAATTATGCATTATTTAGCGGCGGCGTTTACCGAGGAGGTCCCGGATACCGTCCATGTCGAAGCTGAGAGTGAAGCGCATTGTCTGGTCGAGGGGAGAGCTCTGAGCGGTGGCAAGCATGTAGGAAGCGTCGAGGCGCACTACATTGAGTGAGAAACCGGCTCCGAATCCGAAATAACTACGTCCACCTTTCATTGCATTCTCATAATTGTAACCCATGCGTACGAAGAACTGATCATTGTAGGAATATTCACCACCGATAGATACATTGATTTCCTTAAGTTCTTCCGAAAAACCACCGGGAGCATCACTGAAACTTTTGAATATACCGGTGATTGGCGACATTGTCTCCCATTTCTGAAGAGCGTCCTCGTATGCAGCTGCGTTCTGGGCCTCATCCTTATCGGGATCATAGTAGGCTCCTCCGGGATTGATATAGTCTCTTTCTCGAGGTTTAGTCGGGACAAGAAGTTTGTTAAGGTCAAGTCCTATAGAAAGTAGATTATAGTCGGCAAGTGGGAAGGTGAAGTTGGTGCCAATTCGGAGATTAGTCGGAAGATAATAATAGTTAGTGCCGTGATCGTAGCTAACCTTCGAACCAATGTTGCTGATGTTGAACCCCCAACTCCACTGGCATTCGCTTCTGCCTATGATCGGGAAAGTAGTGAAATAGCCGCTGAGGTCTACAGCGAAAGCTGAACCAGCCGTGTTAGTTTCGCCGGAATAAGAATCTTCGTAAGAAAGGTCAGACAGGATATATCGAAGTACAACACCCATTCCAAACTTCTCGCTCAATTTTCTTGAATACCCGAAATCAACTGCGAATTCGTAGGGATTGATTGAATTAGCTCCCACGCTTTGGTCTACAATCACCTCACCAAGAGAAAAATAGCGTAAAGAAGCACTAATAGCTTGATTGTCAGCACTTCCGAGTTTTAGGTATCCGCTTACATCAGCAAGGAAAATGTCGTTGACAATCTTTCGTAGCCATGGTGTGTAGCTGAGACCAACTCCTCCAGCAGAATAAGCGAAGGCATATTTAGAAGGATTCCAGAATTGGGCATTAATGTCGACATCCGTAGCTGCACCAAGGTTTCCCATCGCACTGCCGCGCGCGTCGGGGGTGATGCTGAGTGTGGTCACACCGGTCTGCACCGGATTAAACTCATTGTCTTTTATGTCGTTGCCGCTTTGAGCCACTGCATAAGAAGCATAAAAGACGGCTGCGATGGTGCATAGGGTTCTTGAAGTTGTCATGAATAAATAACGCGGAAACAACATATTTTATTTTAACGGATGTTGAAGGCGAGGGATTCGGAATCGTTGAGAGAGAGATGGGCACGCATTTCTGGATTCACTTGAGGACCGGAGGGAGCAAGTCCCAAGAGTATTATATCGCCCATCTTCAGAGCATTCTCGCGGCTGATGGCTGATATTGCCTCTTCGATAGTGGAAGAGAGTGAAGAAGCATTCCAACTTCCAANTATGGTAGACTCTNGAGCNTCAATTTTTATNCCAATTGAACNTTTTTTGCATTTTNCCAGNNTCATATTTGTGAACTTNCCCAAAGCCAAGCTGCNGTCGTAGCTGATTGCTTGTGTCCATGGAAGGCCTCCGGCCTTAGCAGACTCAAGCAAATCAGTCGCGACAAAAATGATTGCCGGGGCTGCTGAATCGATGTATCGGTGGGCAAATCTTGGGGCTATTCCTTTACCTAATTTTCCGATTTTTATTGCCAAAGCAGTCCTTGCCTCAAAGCAATCGGCGAAATCAGGCACGAAGAAGGGATTGCCTCCTTGCAAGATAGCAGCCTGAGAAATGAGGGTCCATACCGGTGCTTGAGGATTGACTTTCTCAGACGAAGAAAGAAGTGAATTGACTATAGCGTAGATTGTCATTTTGCAGGAATTGCTATTTTTTTACTGTGAGTAGTAGACAGGCGATCTTCTGCAGAGATGGTAGCTCGAAGATTATAAATTCCTCGTGGGAGTCGGTTGCCGTTAGAATCGTTTAAATCCCATACCAGCGAGAAGGTGCTATCGCTATTAGAATAGGCCTTTCGGTCGATACTCCAAATGAGATTGCCGGAAAGGTCGAAACATTCCAATCGGCATTGAAGAGTGCAGAGTGCTCTGTCGGTGGTCACCTTCATTTCGAGTTGGTCTCTCTCTATGCTATAGAAAGAAGTAATATCAAACACCTCTGGACGAAGATTAATACCCACCTTGAAATCTATAGCTTGAGAGCTTGAATTTCCAGCGTTGTCCCAAACTGTAAGAGTCAGTTGGTGATTTCCAGGCTCAAGATCAAAAAGAGGATATGCTATGCCCCCCTTTGTCTCATCTTCAGGATCCGGATTGTAATACTGGCTTACATCATCGAATATTTTGCCTGAATCAAGTGTAAGAGTCATTTTATGGCCAAGAGCAGCATCAGAGATATTAATGCCACTTTCATCGCTGAATATAGCCATAGCCACAGGATGTGAATTGACAATTGGAGACTGCGAGCTGCTCAATGAAGATACACTAAAGTTCTCGATAATTGGGCCTTCATTATCAATGACAGAAGAATCGTCGAAGCCATACACATATAGCATTGATGATGAACCGTTCGCCTCCGTTTTAAGAATGGGATCGTAGGCATAAAGAGAAAGCAAAGCCGGAGAGAAATTATTGGATATTTCGCCAGGCATGAAAATAGTGGCATGCCAATCTCCATTTTTTACCATTGTGCTTCCAGTGGCAAGTTTGCTTGATTGATCTTGATACACTGTTTCAGTGCCGGTGTCTCCCCATCCGTATGTCTGGATGCTCTTTTCTGCATCGAATAGAGTGAACTGTAATGGCCCATTGAAAGCCACTTTGTTTCCATCGGAATCAGTAACCTTCCCAGAAATTTTAACCGATTGGCGCCCTTTTATCACAGGTGCATCGTCGAGAGTGCAAGCTGCCAACTGCCCATTTATTGAATCTAATTGAATTGAATTGCAAGCGACAGGCATACGCAATGCAGGATCGCCTAATAGATGGAATCTCAACATGTTGTCGTCGGGAGACGACATCTTGTTTTTTCCAAGTCGGACAATATCCCCGAGACGTTGACCTTTCCCGTTGCTGTCTTTTTGGAATATCTCTTTTGCTATGGAATTGGAAATTGCTTCGTTTTTGTTGATATATACCGTACGACTTGGAGTGATAATGGAGATTGCGCCCCCTGCAGGATTGGTGAGCATAAGTTCCGCACCACTTACATCCTCCGCATCCCATTTTCCAAAGCTACATGTAGCGGCATAAAGCACAGGTAGATATTGGTTCGACAAATTGTTGATGTCGGTCCAGGTGAGGAGCTTTTCGTGTCCCCATTCCTTTGGATTGGCATGGCCAATATAAGAGATGAAGGCCACCCCCTCCTTCTGCCATTTCATCAGCATTCGTTCTTTTGCATCAGGGTAAGTGATACCGGACCCTGTCTGTTTGCGTTCAAAAGCATCAAGATACACACGTTCATAGGCAACATGTGAGCCAGCTGAAGATGACATCATATTTTTGATGGTGGTCTCCGATTGCAGAAGATGCTGTGAATAGTCGCCATCATCGGCCACCATCATCACATTATTGCGCCAGATGCCGTAGGAAGGATTAGTCATATAATCCTCAAGTTTGGATGCCAAGATATCGGCTTCGAAAGCCGAAGTCACAGGGAGGCGTCCGACACTTATCAACTGTTTTCGGGAAGGGAGAGGACGATCGGAATTCTCATCTTCAAGCATTGTGATGAAATCGTCAGTGCAGTAAGATGTTGGCTCTGATAGTCCTGTCGATGACTGCCAGATAAGGGTGCGGGGATATCCAGACTTGATGGTCTCAGGATTTTTCCCTTTNAGATCATAAGAGGGGCGACCCATTAGGAGGCAATACCCGAACTGGTTTCCTTCAGGATTGGCCTGACTGCGGTCGTGCCACATTTTGAGCAACTTGCGAAAAGCCGATATATCCGGATTGCCGCTTGAGAACTCATTATATATTTTTTCCGGGGAGAGGACATAAACAGTCATTCCATCGTTCGCACGGTGCAAATCTGCAATCCGCTGTGCAGCTGGAGCAAATAGATCAGGAGTAATTATGACCATGTGAGGAGTTGGAAGGCCATGGATATCCTGATTAGCAGTCTTGAACTTTCCCGGGATAGAAGCTCCTTTTGCGGAGGGATCAAAGACCATGAATTCCCGCATTCCACTTTCCTTAAGGCCGATAGTCAAGGTCTTTGATGAAGCATCGAATCGACCTTTTATTTCCTTGATATCCCAAGGCTTTGTGACATCCCAAANGATAGTATTCTCAGTAGCTNCACTTATAGAATAAGCTGTCGGAGTGTCAGGATTTACANTGNAATATAGTTGAGAATCCTTCATTGCAAGATTTCTTTCATATTCCACTTCAATCCAGTCGAGACGCGCTGTTTTGACAACACCTCCTTGGGAATATTCTATGCCTACATCAAGTGAGGAATTGATGGATTCTGCTGTTTTGATAGAAGTAGTGGCCACATAATATTGGTCGCTTGAAGTGACAGCCGCAATCTTATCGGACGAAGTGGCCGGGAGGCGAGTGCCGTTGGCGCTGACGATGAAACTGCTGGGAGCTCCGGCAGTGTTGGCAGCAAAGCGAACTCTTATTTTGGCATTTCCTGCAGCATTGTCAGGCAGATCAAATGAGAATGTCTGAGACTTATTGGATTTAAAATCCTCTCCAAGATATTCGCGACCCGAAGAAGCACACTGAAGAAGTTCCGCTTCATGAACAAGTTGGCTTGTAAAAGTAGAGTTTACAGTCATGCCATCGATATCAGAGAGGTCGATGGAAGCGATTCCGTTGGTTGGAGCAACATCACTTAGGAAATAATAAGAGGTGTCGCCGTATGGGTTGATCGTATGATCAAATGTCATCTGGCCCGTACCAGAGGGTTTGGAAGCAATGGTGGAGGTGGCATAAAATGTGATCGCTCCATCGTCATGACGCACTAAAGGCGCCGGAGGAAGATCATCAGGATGGTCAGTGGTGAGAGCCTCGGAAATCATTCTGCCACCATATCCGAACACATATACTGCATTTGGATTATTAAAACCAAAATTCTTGAGAGTCTGACGAGATAGAGTATATAGACCTGAAGAAGGGATATTTATTTTGACCCAATTCCCATTTGAGAGCACAGATGATTGGGCATACTTTGCCGCATCAGCAGCAAACATGCCAAAAACCGTCAGGAATGCAAGTGCAAAAGTCAAGGCAACCTTGATGGATCTTTTCGATAAGAATTTGGATTTATATAGTTTCACGCTTAATTAACGGAATTATTACCCTTATATTGTTGCTTAGAANTAAAGTCANACCATTCTTNGCGGANAGCCCCCAAACANATTAAAGGTCTANTTCNCCTTTNNCNCCTTTAANAGCACCCTTATNATTATNCTNCCNAAAGGTCCAAGGAGCAGANATAGGATCTTGTGAAAAGGAGCAAATCCAAAGAGAGTTTCCGGGAAATGACTCAGCAAGAAATTTATAGTAATCAGCTTTATTGCAATACAGGGTTGGAGCCAGTCCACGGAGATTGAGATATTCTACCATTGCGAGAATTCTCTCCTTGATGAGCTCATCGTCAATTCCTTCGGGATTGCCTGAAGACTCCACGTCGACGGCTACACCTAATTCAAGATTGCGGTTGCCGACAGTCTCAAGGAGGTTGATAGCCTGTTCTACACCATCTTTGTCGAAACGAAAGAAATGATATGCTCCTCTTTTAAGCCCGGCAATCCCGGCCTTTGCGTAATTTGCAGGGAAACGTCGATCGCGGAAAGTGACCCCTTCGGTGGCTTTGATCCATACGAACTCCATTCCATCCTTAGCAGCAGAAGGGAAGTCGATATTGCCATTATGTGAAGAGATATCGAATCCAGCTACTGGAAACTGTTCTCTGTCGATATAGGGGGGAGTGTTTCTAAAATTGATCCATGCCGCGTAGGCAGCCCATGTCAGAAGGGCCGCTGCTGTGAGAAAGCAGAGGAAAACGATAATGTCAGTCTTACGAGTATTGATGTCGGCAAGTATCTTCATTCTTCTACAAAATTAATAATAATTGGTCAAGATGCCAAATCGGGAGAGATAAAAAATCAATAGATTCCAAAATTTTTATTAATTTTGCATTTGCTAATCACACTTCGTTCTCACGCAGAGACCGTGGAGGAGCAAAGGATAATTTTATATCATGGGAGAAGCTATTTATCATATATTAGTCATCACCGTGGCACTTGTAGGGCTATTTCGTGGATTTCACGCGGGATTGCTTCGGCAGGTGTCAGGGGTGTTGGGGTTTGTATTTGGAATTGTCGCGGCTCGCTCGCTTGGTCCGGACTTTTCATGTTGGATAGCGGGTTGGGTTCCTCAGTTTTATCATCCAGTAGCCAAGACATTTTTTGTGTCAATACTTGGATATGGGATCATCTGGGGGCTTTGTATGTTTGCCTTTTCAATGTTTACGGGAATTTTGAATTTCATCCTTGGCATGATTCAGGTAGGAATAGTGAACTCTATAGCCGGCGCAGCGTTTTCATTATTAAAATACCTTATGTTCTTATCTATACTCTTCGACCTTGCATTGTGCCGACCATTTGACTCTCCTCTTATGCATTGTGCTCAGCATGATGATGGAAATCTCGTAGATTGCGTCATTCGGCTTGCACCGGAGCTTTTAGGCACGATGTCGGCCGATGAATACGTGCATCGGGTGCAGCTTTGGGAGGCGAGGACGATAAGTTAATTTTTGATTTTGGATTTTGAAGACTTCTGAGAACTCAGAAGATTTAGAGAATTATGAATTAAGAATTGTGCATTATATGCATTAAAAAAATTAAGATATGCTTTCAGTTAGAGACCTTCATGCAGAAATCGACGGCAAGGAAATACTCCGNGGCGTCAATCTTGACGTGAACCCAGGAGAAGTACACGCNATAATGGGNCCNAATGGGTCNGGAAAATCTACACTNTCAATGGTGCTTGCNGGNAATCCNGCNTANACNGTNACCTCNGGAGAGGTNACTTTCCGNGGNAAAGACTTGCTTGAGATGAGTCCGGACGTAAGAAGCCACGAAGGGCTCTTTCTTGGCTTCCAGTATCCAGTGGAGATTCCGGGCGTATCTATGGTCAATTTCATGCGTGCTGCGGTCAATGCCAAGCGCAAATATTTTGGTGAGCCCCCAATGGGAGCAACTGACTTCCTGAAACTCATGCGGGAAAAACGTGCTATTGTGGAACTCGACAATAAACTTGCATCGCGCAGTGTCAATGAGGGATTCTCAGGTGGCGAAAAAAAACGCAACGAAATATTTCAGATGGCTGTATTGGAGCCAAAGCTCTCCATTCTTGATGAGACAGATTCCGGTCTTGATGTCGATGCCTTACGCATTGTGGCAGAAGGAGTAAATAAACTCCGAACTCCTGAAAATGCGGCAATTGTAATCACTCACTATCAGCGACTTCTCGACTATATCAAGCCAGATGTGATTCATGTGCTCTACAAGGGACGCATAGTATATACAGGCGGCCCGGAGTTGGCACTTGAGATAGAGAAAAAAGGCTACGATTGGATTAAAGCTGAAGTAGACAGCCAGGATGCGATAAAAGGGGAGGCATAAGATATGGGAGCTCTTGATCAATATATCGACCTATGGCAGGAGCATAGCGAGTTGATAAACTCCAATGCACCGGAAGTGCTGAATCGTCTGCGCCCTGATGCCGAGACCTCACTGATAGAGAATGGGCTTCCGAGCCAGAAAGACGAAAATTATAGGTATACCGATTTTGAAAAAACTCTTTCCCCCGACTATGGCGTAAATGTAGGAAGNGTAANAATNGCAGTAAATCCNNCNGAGACNTTCCGCTGNGATGTNCCNATGCTGACNACNTCTCTNTTCCTGATNGTGAATGATGCNTTTGCAGAGACTGCGGGATGCCGCAATATGCTGCCGGATGGAATCGATGTGATGTCGCTTGCTGCATACGCCCGCCAAAACCCAGACTTCGTAGCGGAGCATTATGGAAAGCTTGCNGATATTTCAAATCCTANAGTNGCGCTCAANACCTTNTTNTGTCANGATGGAGTAGTAGTGCGCGTGAGGAAAGGAGTGAAAGTTGAGCCGACGATTCAGATAGTGAATATCTTCAATAATTCATCGGCATTACTGTCAGCACGCAGGGTCTTGATAGTGATGGAAGAAGATTCAGAGGCAAAAGTGCTCTTCTGCGACCATACACAGACACAAGAGGTAGATTTCTGTTCGGTGCAAGTGGTGGAGATATTTGCCGGTAGAGGAAGTCGCCTTGACTATTACGACCTTGAAGAAAGCACTCTCAAGACTTCACGATTATCATCGCTTTGGATGAGTCANGAGGAGGGTTCGGAAGTGCTTTTGGATGCAATGACTCTCTATAACGGACGAACACGCAATGAATTTTTCACTAAGTTTGCAGGAAGAAATGCCCGCTTGAGAATGCTTGGAATGGGTATTGAAGATGAAACNCGCAAGNTTGATACATACTCNAGAATAGCCNANGAAGTGCCTGATTGCAACACCGACGAACTTTTCAAATATGTAGTGGACGGGAATGCATTAGGGGCATTTGCGGGTCTTATCTACGTGGCGGAAGGTGCATCAAAGACAGAGGCTTATCAATCAAACCCCAATCTTGTAGGTTCGGACACTGCCGTGATGCATTCCAAGCCTCAGCTTGAGATATATAATGATGATGTGAAGTGCTCACATGGAACGGCCATTGGTCAGCTGGATGAGAAACAGCTATTTTATATGATGACCAGAGGCATTTCTGAGGATCAAGCACGTCTTATGCTGAAGCAAGCCTTTATGTCAGACGTAATTGATGGCATTTCTCTTCCTCCGCTACGCGACCGGCTGAAGCTGATGGTAGAGCGGCGATTTGCAGGAGAGCAGACGGCGTGCGCTGCCTGTCCGGTGGGTTGCAATGATAAATGATAAATGATCAATGATGAATTATAATGTAGAGGAGATACGGGAGAGATTTCCGATATTGCAGAGGAAAATAGATGGGAAACCTCTTATCTATCTTGACAACACTGCTACCTCTGAGACTCCCCGCAGTGTGGTAGATGCCATCGTGTCGGGATATTGCGACACGAAAGCTAATGTGCATCGTGGGGTGCATACCCTTTCGCAGGAAGCTACGGAACTACAGGAGGAGTGCCGGCGTAGGGTGCGTGATTATATAGGTGCTTCCTCTGAGGAGGAGGTGATATTCACTCGTGGCACTACTGAGGGAATCAACTTAGTGGCATCCTCCTTTGGATCGCTCTTCCCGCATGATGGAGAAATCATCCTGACTGTGATGGAGCATCATGCCAATATAGTGCCTTGGCAACTTCTGCAAAGTCGCCGTCCCGACCTCAAGATAAGGGTAGTGGATATTGACGATAAAGGTGAGCTGTTGCTCGATCAATACCGAGATCTTTTCAACGAGCATACTTGCATGGCGTCTTTCTGCCACGTCTCTAATGTACTCGGCACAGTCAATCCTGTTAAGGAGATGATAGATTATGCTCATTCTAAGGGAGTGCCGGTGCTTATAGATGGAGCGCAGGCTGTGCCCCACATGCGAGTAGACGTAGGTGAGCTTGATTGCGATTTTTATGCCTTCTCATCTCATAAGATGTATGGTCCCACCGGCATAGGAGTGCTTTTTGGGAAGAAAGAGCATTTACTTCGTATGCCGCCTTATCAAGGTGGAGGAGAGATGATAGCGCACGTCAGTTTTGAAGGAACTACATTTGCTGACCTTCCCTTTAAATTTGAAGCAGGTACGCCAGACTTTGTCGGGATAGGGTCTTTACCTAAGGCTCTGGATTTCATTAATGAAATAGGGATGGAAAAGATAGCGGCTCATGAGCATGAGCTCTTAGAGTATGCTGAAGCCCAGATGAGGGAAATTCCTGGTATGAGAATCTTTGGGATTGCCCCGCATAAGAGTGCTGTGATATCGTTTTTGGTGGGGGATATTCATCATTATGATATGGGAATGCTTCTCGATAAGCTTGGAGTAGAGGTGCGCACGGGCCATCATTGTGCTCAGCCGCTTATGCATCGACTTGGGATATCGGGGACAGTGAGAGCTTCATTTGCGGCTTATAATACGCGAGAGGAAGTAGATGCGTTCATTGCGGCGCTTAAGCGAGTGATACCGATACTTAGTTAACGATGAAAGATCAACGATTCATTATTTACTACCAGTTAGTATTAAGAAGTGTTAAAATTTAACGAAATTGAAACAATTTTGTAATCTGAAATGTTTAAAAATCATAAAGAAGATAGATTTTTGTTCATTAAGCAAAATGGGGTATTCGATACTATGTATCGACTCCGTAATCAAGAAAAGGACCAATCGTGAGATTGGTCCTTTTCTTGATTATTTCTTTTTTTCGTCGGCGTCAGAGAATTTGTTGGGGAATGCCCAGTGTTGTTTCGGACGTGCCATCGCATAGATGATCATGCCGATGCCGAGGAGGATGAATGGTATGCTGAGAAGCTGCCCTTGATCGAGACCCCATTCGGCACGCATTTGCACTTCCCATGGCACTTGGACATTTTTCACATATTCGATTATGAATCGNGNCCCGAACGTCACGAGGAAGAAAACTCCCGTCATGAGCCAAGGACGTTCTTCGGCATTTTTCTTCCAATACATCCACATCAACAGGATGAAGAGAATTAGATAGCATCCTGCTTCATATATCTGAGTGGGATGGCATGGAATAGTCTCCCCATTGCGCACGAAGATGAAACCCCACGGAAGGTCAGTAGGTCCTCCATAAATCTCAGAGTTCATCAGATTGCCAAGTCGGATAAGGCAACCCGTCAGAGCGATCGGACCCACAATCTTGTCGAGCACCCAGCTCATAGATTTATGAGTCACAAGACGGCTATATATCCATATTCCTATTAAAATGGCAATAGTCCCACCATGGCTTGCAAGTCCNCCATTCCAGACTTTNANAATTTCAGCNGGGTGNGCNGAATAATAATCCCATTCATANAANAGCACNTGNCCGAGGCGNGCGCCNANGATNGTACAGACTACGAGATAGGTGAGGAGNCTCCCGAGCCATTTCTCGGGAGCACCNTCATGTTTGAACATCGCTGCCACAATNTGGTAGCCGATGAAAAATCCTGTCACGAACATCAGTCCGTACCATCTCACGGCGAATGGTCCGATAGAGAACAGTATAGGGTCTGCGTTCCAAGTTACGAATCCAAGCATACGCNATCAGGGGAATTATTTGCCTACAATAGCAGCAGTGTCCTGTGCTATCATGAGTTCCTCGTCGGTNGNNATTACTACAACATGCACCTTAGAGTCAGCAGCGGATATTTCCACTTCTTCACCGCGGGTCTTATTTGCTTCTTCATTGAAAGTGACGCCAAGGAATGCAAGTTTCTTGCAGATTTTCTCTCTTGTAGAAATCTGGTTCTCACCTACACCACCGGTGAAGACGATGATATCGGCACCTCCAAGCACAGCAGCGTATGCGCCGATGTATTTAAGGATACGGTATTCATACATCTCAAGGGCGAGACGAGCGCGGTCGTTGCCGGCTTTGATGCCAGCTTCTATGTCGCGCATATCGTTGCTGATGCCGCTTACTCCAGCCACTCCACTCTTCTTGTTGATGAGATTCATAAGGCCATCGGCATCAAGATTCATTTCCTTCATGAGATATACGAGGGCTCCCGGATCGACATCGCCAACGCGAGTGCCCATCATCAGGCCTTCAGTAGGTGTGAGGCCCATTGAAGTGTCGACGCATTTGCCATCTTTTATGGCAGCGATGCTTCCGCCATTGCCGATATGGCAAGTGATGATGCGCTGCTTGTCATAGTCGAGACCGAGGAATTCGCAAGCGCGCTTGCTTACGTAGCGGTGGCTTGTGCCGTGGAATCCATAGCGACGTACNCCATATTTTNCGNNAGCCTCGTAGGGGAGAGCATACATATAAGCGTAGTCTGGCATAGTCTGATGGAATGCTGTATCAAATACAGCCACCTGAGGAACGCTTGGTATGAGTTCAGTGACAGCCTCGATACCTGCGATATTGGCGGGATTGTGGAGCGGAGCCACTGTGTAGCATTCCTTCACCTCTTCGATCACTTCAGGAGTGATGAGGACAGACTTGTTAAACTTGTCCATGCCATGCACCACGCGGTGGCCTACAGCATCGATTTCGTCNAAGCTNTTGATGACACCATCCTTCGGGTCGGTGAGCACCTTTATTACATTTTCTACTGCAGCNTTNGCATCNGGCATTTCNACAGTNATNGTTTCNTTNGAGCCNTCNGGACGTTTGAACTTNAGGAAAGAGTCNGGNAGACCGATTTTTTCTACNCCGCCTTCAGCNAGGACTTCTTTAGTATTGCTGTCGATGAGCTTATATTTCACACTGCTGCTTCCGCAGTTGAGCACTAATATCTTCATGTTACTTTTCGGAGAGGGATTGGTTGCAGGTTACGATAATGGTATTGATGATGTCTTCTACTGTGGCGCCACGGCTGAGGTCGTTGACAGGAGCTGCGAGACCTTGGAGGATTGGGCCTACTGCACCGGCACCTGATAGACGCTGCACAAGCTTATAGCCGATATTGCCAGCTTCGAGAGATGGGAAGATGAGGGTATTTGCATGTCCGGCTACTTCGCTGCCCGGTGCTTTCTGAGCACCTACGCTTTGCACGATAGCGGCATCGCTCTGGAGCTCACCATCTACTTTGAGTTCTGGAGCAAGCTGATGTACGAGTTCGGCAGCATTGCGCACTTTGTCGACTCTTTCATGGCTTGCGCTGCCCTTAGTAGAGAAGCTGAGCATTGCGATAACTGGATCGAGGCCTGCAATGTTCTTAGTGGTCTTGGCAGTCTCGATTGCGATTTGAGCGAGTTCCTCAGTAGTAGGATCAGGAACAACAGCGCAGTCGGCAAATACGAGCATACCATTGTCGCCAAACTTGCAACCTTCCGGCAGAAGCATGATGAAAGCACCGCTGACGCAAGTGACGCCCGGTTTTGTCTTGAGCACCTGGAAAGCAGC
>WFLX010369499.1_pt1 | contig 18924 bp, 18 predicted proteins | sample 4967041 | NCBI WGS metagenome assembly WFLX01 (sample SAMN12857096, study PRJNA449069) | gut metagenome | isolation source: stool from male and female vole | host: Microtus ochrogaster | place: USA:Florida | collected 2017
CCGTGATAATTTCAAGCGAGGTCACTTCCATCAGATAAAGCGGGAACAATCGAGCCACAAGATACACACCCGCAACCACCATTGTCGCAGCATGGATAAGAGCCGAAACAGGAGTGGGACCTTCCATTGCGTCAGGAAGCCAGATATGAAGCGGAAGCATTGCCGACTTACCCATACCGCCCATGAATATCAACACAAGCGCCCATGTCATCACCGAAGCGCCCATAAACATAGGAGCCGCGCTGGTAGCAAAAATATTCTTGACACCCTCGGCGGTAACTTCGCTGACATGGAACACATTCGCAAGCCCTTCGACCGGAGCCGAAGTCAACTCGGTGAAATTGAATGTTCCGGTATAGAACGAAAGAATCAAGATTCCGATAAGGAAACCGAGGTCGGCGAAACGAGTGACGATAAACGCCTTCTTCGACGCTGATACTGCCGACGGCTTGACGTAGTAGAATCCGATAAGAAGGTAAGATGACGCGCCCACAAGCTCCCAGAAGATATACATCTGGAAAATATTGGTTGCAACCACGAGCCCGAGCATTGAGAAGCTGAAAAGCGACAGGAACGCATAGAAACGCTGAAATCCGTGCTCATACACTCCGTGATGATCGCGCATATAACCCATGCTATAGAGATGCACCATAAAAGAAATCGTGGTGATCACCACAAGCATCATCGCCGAGATGGGATCAAGAAGGAATCCCAGTCTTATCGCAAGCTTGTCGGTGAACTGCAGCCACGTCTCGTTCCAAAGAATATGCTGCAACCTCTCTCCGGCTTCATTGATAAACAGCGGGTCCCCGCTGAAAAAATAATTGAACGCCACGGAATAGGCAAGGATCAATGTGATCCCCATGCCGCAGCATCCGAGTATTCCCGCAAGTCGGTGACTCATCTTCATGCCTGTCAGCCCGAGCAACAGGAACATGAACAAAGGAATACAGAGTATGAATATTGACATTGTAACCATAGCCGTTAAAATTTCATTTTAATGAGATCACGCACATCGATATTGTGTGCAACCCTGAAGATATTCACGATAATGGCGATCGCCAATGCTGTCTCGGCTGCCGCTATCGCAATAGCGAACAATGTGAAAATCATGCCTTCCAACTGTCCCGGATAAAGGAAACGGTTGAATACCACAAAGTTGATATCCACAGCATTAAGCATCAATTCAAGAGAAATGAGCATCGCAATCATGTTTTTACGGGTGATGAAGCCGTAAACCCCACAGCAAAACATTATCAGCGCGGGGATAAGATAGAGCATCATTGATAATTTGTCCATAACTTAAATCAACGCTTACGTGCGACAACTACGCCGCCTATTATACATGCGAGCAATAAAACACTGACTGCTTCAAACGGCAACAGGTACTGATATTTTTCAGTGCCCAGCAGAATCTCTCCAAGACGGTTCATCGTCATTTCAAGTTCAAATGGCTTCGTGACGGCGCTCCAAAATTCCTGACGGCTAACGAGAGCATAGCCGGCAACAACCAGCGACAGCGCGGCTGCCACGAATCCAATAAATTTTCTTTTTGAAGTAAGACTCGAGCTATTGTCACCAGGCTTGCTTGTGAGTAAAATTGAGAACACAAACAACACTACAATACCGCCGGCATAAACCGCTATCTGAACCGCTCCAAGAAACTCATAGTCGAGCTTGAAATAAAGCCCGGCTGTGGCAAAGAGCACAAACAGCAGATAAGTGGCGGCGCGCAAAATGCGGCGAGTGGTGACAGTAAGTATCGAGAAGATGACAATCGCTGCGGCGATTATCCCGTACATAACAATACTTCCTACTGATTCCATATATGATTAATTTATTTTTATTCTTCCTTGATTAAGCTCCCGGAGCTACATAGCCCTCAGGTTTCGGCGCCGGATCATCAGGCTGTTCCGGCAAATAGTTCAGCTGCTCCACGAGCTTGGAACGGGTGAACACCGCTTGCTCGAAATCATTGCTGAACTCGATTGCATCCTGCGGACATGTGCGAACACACAATTCGCAGAACGTGCATGACCCCAGGTCATACATATACTTGTCAAGTTTCCGTTTTTTCTTCCCGTCGGGGAGGTCCACCATCTTGGTTGTGATGGAAATTGTTCCGTTAGGACAATTTCGCTGACAGATACCGCAAGCAATGCACCTGTTGCGACCATCGGGTTCATAGATGAATTGAAGCTTGGCTCGGAAACGAGGAGCCGCATACTGAATAGTGTCACGGTGATCGGGATACTCTTCAGTCACTTTAGGGGTAAAGAATTCCTTTCCTGTAACCCCCATACCTTTAACAAGGCTCGCAATACCGCTGCCAAGCGATGAGAAATAATCTTTTACACTGCCCATATTTTCCTTTATATTCGGCTTTATTGTGTTGAAGTTTGAATTTTATTTACTTTACCTGACCGCCAAGAATGTCAAGAAGCTCGGTCGTGATTGCTTGCTGACGCAACTTGTTATACTCAAGCTGCAACTGCTCCATGAGCTTTTTGGCGTTGTCATTAGCGCTTTGCATTGCCATCACTCTCGCTGCCTGCTCGGAAGCGCGGTTCTCCGTAAACACCTCCTGCATCACCGAAAGAATAAACAACGGAAGCACTGAATTGAAAATCGTGTTGGGATCCGGCTCGAAAATGTAAGGACGGCATTGCACCTTCACGTCATTCTCGGTCAAAGTCTCGGGAACGATAGGCAACAGCTGCTCGGTGCGAAGCACCTGCTTGCTGACGCTCTTATAGCTCATGTAGACTATTCCGAGCAAATCTATCGCGCCGTCAAGAAACTGCTGGCGCAATTCAAACGTAAAGTCCTTCACTGCATTGCCATCACTCTTTGAGCTTACATTGCCGGGACCGACAACCTTTATATGGGCCCCGGCAAGTTTACTCACAGCCTTCATCATCTTGGCTCCAACGGGATAAAGGGTGAACTCGACATTTTCGCCGTATTTCTCCCTGTAGCCGTTAAGCGACAGAAGAAGACCTTTAAAGATATTGATATTGTAGGCTCCGCAAAGACCGTCGTCAGAACCAAATACCACGATTGCGATATGCTTCACTTCGCGACTCTCGGTAAGAGGGGAAGAAAATTCAACGTCAGCCGACAAAAGATTACCTATGATTGTCTGAATCTGAGAGCGGAAAGGCAACAGCTTGCGCAACGACTGCTCAGCCTTGTGCATCTTTGCCGATGAAATCATCTTCATCGCTCCGGTAATCTTCTCTGAAGATTTGACCGACCCGATTCGTCCTTTTAATTCGCGTAATGTAGCCATCTTTCAGTTTCCTTTTATTTATATCGACTTGCAATTTCAGTTGCCGCTTCTTTCAACTTGGAAGTGACATCGTCAGTCAGCTGACCGCTCTTGATCACGTCGAGAACGTCATTCTGATACTTAGCGTGAAGAAGCTGCAAGAACAACTTCTCAAATTCAGCCACCTTGTCAAGAGGAACATTGCTCAAAAGTCCCTGTGTGCCGCAGAATATCACGGCAACTTCATCCTCCACAGCCATCGGGCTGTACTGAGGCTGAATAAGCAACTGCTCGTTTTTACGGCCCTTGTCAATAACTCGCGCGGTAACCGGGTCGATGTCGCCGCCAAACTTGGTGAACGACTCCAGCTCGCGGAACTGAGCCTGGTCAATCTTCAGTGTTCCGGCAACCTTCTTCATTGACTTGATCTGTGCGTTACCACCCACACGCGACACCGAAATACCCACATTGATTGCAGGACGGATGCCTCGGTTGAACAGGGCGGTTTCAAGGAAGATCTGACCGTCGGTGATTGAAATCACATTGGTCGGGATGTATGCCGACACGTCGCCCGCCTGAGTCTCGATGATAGGAAGCGCCGTAAGCGAACCTCCACCCTTCACCTTGTCCTTCAAAACGGCGGGAAGGTCATTCATCGAAGCTGCAACCTCCTGATTGTCGATAATTTTTGCGGCACGCTCCAGCAAGCGAGAATGCAGATAGAAGATATCGCCCGGATATGCCTCGCGTCCCGACGGACGTTTAAGGATAAGGGAGATTTCTCGATAGGCGACTGCCTGCTTCGACAAGTCGTCATATACGATGAGAGCGTCACGACCGGTGTCGCGGAAATACTCCCCGATAGCCACGCCGGCAAACGGAGAATAATAGCGCATCGACGCAGAGTCCGACGCATTGGCGGCAACGACAACAGTGTAGTCAAGAGCGCCATATTCGCGCAATGTCTGCACGATGGCGGCTACTGACGACGCCTTCTGTCCGATTGCCACATAGATACAATAGACAGGCTTGCCCTCCTCATAGTTTTTACGCTGGTTTATGATAGTGTCGATCGCAATAGCGGTTTTACCGATCTGACGGTCGCCGATGATAAGCTCGCGCTGACCGCGACCGATAGGCACCATCGAGTCAACCGCCTTGATACCGGTTTGAAGCGGCTGCTTCACCGGCTGGCGGAAGATAACGCCCGGAGCCTTGCGCTCCAATGGCATTCTCAAGAGCTCGCCGGAGATAGGTCCGGCGCCGTCGATAGGCTCACCCAACACATTTATGACACGACCCAAGAGACCCTCGCCTACGGGAATAGAAGCGATTTCCCCCGTGCGGCGCACAGTCATGTTTTCAGTCACGCGATCAATGTTGTTAAGCAAAATCACACCGACATTGCTCTCCTCAAGGTTCATCGCAACGCCCTTCACACCATTCTCAAACTCGACAAGCTCATTAGAGAGTACGTTTTCGAGCCCGTAAACATGGGCTACGCCGTCACCTACTTCGAGAACCGTTCCAACCTCCTCGAAGCTCACCTTTTTATTGACGCTTTCGAGTTGTTGTTTTAATACTTCCGATATTTCGCTTGGGTTAATCATTACTTTGTGTTAGTTGCTTAAAAGTTGAAGACGCAATTGTTTTAATTCATTGCTTACAGAAGCGTCGAGACGCTCGGAATTGATATTGATGACGAAACCGCCTATCAAATCCGGGTCAATCGATTGTGTAAACTCCATGGAACCGCCGTTAAGATGCTTTTCCACGAGGTCATGAAGACGCTTAATCTCATCAGCGGGCAATTGCGCCGCAGTCACGACATTAACCTTATAGATGTTATTCTCTTTACGGTAAAGGCTCTCGTAGGCAAGAGCGATCTGGCGAATAAAATCTATGCGGTTGTTATCCTGGAGTAAGCGGAGAAAATCGACATAGCAGGTGTCGGTTTCACTGTCGGCACAAGCAGCTGTCATGAGCAGCTTAGTCTTATCTTCGACCGGCACAAAAGGATTGGCGACAATCTGCTGGAGATTAGACTCCCCCGCAAAAGAGGCTGCCAACTGCTTCATAAGTTCATATACCCTTTCAGCCTGCCCCTTTTCAAGAGCAAACTTATAGAGAGCTTTCGCGTAACGATTTGGGACAAGACCTTGATCCATTGCGTTTAATTTTTATTTTCGATTTCGTCCAACAGTGAATTCACCAAACGGGTCTGCGCCTTTTCATCGGCAAGCTGTTCCCTCACCACCTTGGCGGCGATTTCAAGAGCAAACGAGCTCACCTCGTCGCGGAACTGCATTTCAGCTTCCTTGCGCGACTGCTCGATTGAAATCTTGGCGGCATCCATCTGCTTCTTAGCCTCCTTTGAGGCCTCGGCGCGGGCTTCCTCGATTATCTGTGTTTTCATGCGGTCAGCTTCACGGAGCATCTCCGCTTGCTGCTTACGCGCTTCATCAATATATTTCTCAGCCTCTTCGCGGGCGTGATTCAGTTGCTCCTGTGCGCTTTGAGCATACTCCACACCCTTGTCGATGAGATCAGCCCTGCCCTCGATCATCTTCATGATGGCAGGCCAGCCCCACTTGGCGAGTACCAGAAACAGTATCGCAAAAGCGATAAACATCCAGAAAACCAAGCCCAATTCAGGCGTGAAAAGTTCCATAAGGAATGCTGGAGATTAGAGGAAGAAAGCAAGAAGACACACCACAACTGCGAAAAGGGCGACACCCTCAACAAGCGCGGCAATCACAATCATGTTACTACGGATATCTCCGGTAGCTTCAGGCTGACGAGCGATAGCTTCCATGGCAGAAGCGCCAATCTTACCGATACCGATACCGGCGCCGATAGCTGCTACAGCTGCACCAAGACATGCACCAATACCTAACAGGCCGTCGATTGCGGCTAAAATCATTGCTAACATAATAATAAAATTTAAAGTTTAAGAATTTATTTCGTTTTTATTTGTTCCACTGAAGTCTCCCCTGCTCCGGCGTGGGCTTCATGATGACCATCCTCCTGAGCAAGCGAGATAAATAGAGTCGACAACATCGTGAACACATAAGCCTGGATGAAGCTCACAAGAACATCGATGAGAAGCATGAATATAGAGAAGAGCACCGAAACCACCGTCGTCATCCCCGTCACCGCCGGACCCAGCGCCGCAAGGATGAAAATCAGCAGCGTCAGCACAATCACGATGATGTGACCGCCCATCATATTCGCAAAAAGACGAATCGTCAGCGCCGCCGGTTTCGTAAACACTCCGAATATCTCAATCACCGGCATGATNGGNANCGGNAACTTNAGCCACAANGGAACATCAGGCCANAAAACCTCTTTCCAATAATGCTTCGTNCCAAAGAGATTGACGATGAAAAACGTGATCAACGAAAGCACCAGAGTCACCGCTATATTGCCCGTAAGGTTCGCGCCGCCGGGGAAAATCACGATAAGTCCCAGCAGGTTCATCACAAGGATAAAGAAGAACACCGTAAGCAAGTAAGGCGCAAACTTCGGAGCCTTCACCCCGAGAGTAGGCTTGATAACGCCGTCATAGACAAACACGATAAGAGCCTCGATAGCGCCGGTGAACTTGCGCGGAGCCTTATAGCCCGCCTTCTTGTACCACACAGCCACCTGGATAATCATCCACGCAACCAGCAGCACGGTGATGAACAGCGCCAGCACATTCTTCGTGATCGACAGATCGATAGGACGGTATTCGACCATCTCCTCCTTGCCGTCGACCATCTCGGGACGCTCGCCGACAATCTTGTTGTGCCACTTACTGTCCTTTCCGCCAAGACGGAAACCGTCATACTCCCCGCCATGCTGAATGCGGGCAGAACTGAACACATGCCAATGACCCTCATAATCCCTCACAATCACAGGCAGAGGAATCCTAAGGTCATGGCTGAAGGGCACTTCCCATCCGTAGCCGTCGCCAAGGTGCTCGAAAATTATCTCCTTGGGAGATATCTCGCCACCCTCCGACCCTTCGGAGCCATGCGCGAAAGCAGGCGAAACAATCGCCAGGCACATTATTGTCAGCAAGAATATAAAACGTCTCATATCAATAAATACACACCGATACCACATCCTTATCGACATCAACCAAGCCGCCTTCCACAGCGACTTCATCCTTCTTTCCGTCACGCTCATAGACCACAGCCCCCTTGACGAGAGTGGAGATCAACGACGCATGATGGGGAAGCACCATGAAAGTGCCCTCGGTTCCGGGGAGCGAAACATTGTCCACCTCACCCTGAAACATTATGTTTTCAGCCGATATAATTTTGAGTATCATAGCCGTTATAATTTACTTATTTTACTTCAGCGAGCATCTTCTTGCCCTTGGCGATAGCCTCGTCGATAGTACCCACGTTGAGGAACGCCTGCTCGGGATACTCGTCCATCTCGCCGCTGAGAATCATCTTGAAACCGCGTATCGTCTCGCTAAGAGGCACCATCACGCCCGGAAGACCGGTAAACTGCTCGGCAACGAAGAATGGCTGCGAGAGGAAACGCTGAGCGCGGCGAGCGCGAGCCACCACCAGCTTATCCTCGTCAGAAAGCTCGTCAACACCGAGAATAGCGATGATATCCTGAAGCTCGTTATACTTCTGAAGAAGCTGCTTCACAGCCTGAGCCGTCTGATAATGCTCCTCGCCGATGATATGCGGGTCAAGGATGCGCGAAGTAGATTCAAGCGGATCCACCGCAGGATAGATACCGAGCTCGGCAATCTTACGGCTAAGCACCGTNGTNGCNTCAAGGAAGNTGAANGTNGTNGCAGGAGCCGGGTCGGTCAAGTCGTCGGCNGGCACATAGATNGCCTGNACCGANGTGATNNNACCCTNCTTNGTNGAAGTGATTCGNTCCTGNANNGCNCCCATNTCNGACGCAAGAGTAGGCTGATAACCCACAGCCGAAGGCATACGTCCAAGAAGCGCCGACACCTCCGAACCCGCCTGAGTGAAACGGAATATATTATCGATAAAGAGAAGAATCTCCTTACCGCCGCCGTCCTGGTCACGGAACTGCTCGGCTACAGTAAGACCCGAGAGAGCCACGCGAAGACGCGCGCCCGGCGGTTCATTCATCTGTCCGAACACCAGCGTAGCCTGTGAGTTGGCAACCTCGCCCATGTCCACATCGGCAAGATTCCACTCGCCCTTGTCCATTCCCTCACGGAACTTGTCGCCATATTTCATAACCCCGCTCTCGATCATTTCACGAAGAAGGTCGTTACCCTCGCGGGTACGCTCGCCCACACCCGTGAACACCGAGAAACCGTTATGCCCCTTGGCGATATTGTTGATAAGCTCCATGATGAGCACGGTCTTGCCCACACCGGCGCCGCCGAACAAACCGATCTTACCGCCCTTGCTATAAGGTTCGAGCAAGTCGATCACCTTGATTCCGGTGAAAAGGATTTCGGTTCCGATCGTCAAGTCGTCAAATGCCGGAGCCGGCTGATGTATTGAGCGTAAATTATCGCGTTTAAGCTCAGGCAAGTGATCGATAGCGTCGCCGATCACGTTCAGCAGTCTACCCTTCACTTGGTCGCCTGTCGGAACAGCGATAGGGCGTCCGAGGTTTTCAACCTGGAGACCGCGGCGAATACCGTCGGTACTCTCCATCGCCACACAGCGCACGGTGTCCTCACCGATATGCTGCTCCACCTCAAGGATTAGTTCCTGACCGTCGGGACGGTCAACTTTAAGAGCCGTGTAAATAGGCGGGATCACGTTATCCTTGCCTTCGAAAGTCACGTCGACTACCGGTCCGATGACCTGACTTACTTTTCCGAATTTATCGCTCATATTATCGAGAATCTGATATTAGAATTATTAATTGGGGGGTGCTTTTAGAAATGCAATCCGTAGCAGATGACAATCACCATAAGCACGAGGTTGGCTAAATTTATGGGAAGAAGATACTTCCATTCAAGGCTAAGCAACTGGTCGATGCGAAGACGCGGGAATGTCCATTTGAACCAGATGATCACAAACGACAGCGCCACAGCCTTACCGATAAACCATATCAACGAAGGAATATAATCCATCACATGGTTAAACGCATCCCAGCCGGGAATATGAAGCGGCATCCAACCTCCGAAAAACAGCAGCGAAGCCACTCCAGCAACAATGAAAAGATTCAGGTACTCGGCAAGATAGAAGAAACCGAAATGAATACCCGAATACTCCGTGTGATAACCGGCGGTAAGCTCGCTCTCAGCCTCCGGCAAGTCAAACGGTCCGCGGTTAGTCTCGGCGGTACCGGCTATAAGATAGATGATAAATGCGATAATCGCGGGGATATGCCCCGAGAAGATGAACCAAAGGTCCTTCTGCTGCATACAGATGTCGGTGATCGACATCGAGCCTGCAAAAGCCACCATCGTGATAACCGACAGCCCTATCGACAACTCGTAGCTGATCATCTGAGCGCCTGAACGCAACGCGCCGATCAAGGTAAACTTGTTGTTACTCGACCATCCCGCAAGGAGAATACCGAGAACCCCTATCGACGACACCGCCACAAGGAAGAAAATGCCGATGTTGAAGTCAATCACTTGAAGACCGTTGCCCCACGGAAGAACCGCAAAACAAAGCATCGAGGCGATAATCACGAGGTAAGGCGCCAACGCAAACAGGAACTTGTCGATGTGATTCAACGAAATAAGCTCCTTGATGAGAATCTTGAACATGTCGGCGACGCTCTGGAAAATTCCCGCAGGACCAACACGGTTAGGACCGAGACGGCACTGGAACGCCGCGCACACCTTACGCTCAAAATAAATGTAGAACAATGCTAAAAGCGCGTAAGCCAACAGGAGCACTACCCCTATCAGCACACACTCTATCACCACTGAAACCCAGGGTGCGCAAAAACCGTTAAGCCATTGATTGAGCCAATCGGCTCCTTTTGATAAATCGTACATATCGGTTTACTGGTTGTTATCTGTCAATATCAGGCACCACATAGTCAAGCGTGCCTCCAATAGTTATCAAATCGGCAATCTTGCCCCCGCGGGTGATATGGTCAACCACTCCGGCGAGATTCATACAGGGCGAGTTATACTTCACGCGCCAGGGAGTGTTGCCCCCGCGGCTCTCGATATAAACGCCAAATGCGCCGCGGCTCGCCTCAACCTGCTGGAACCAGTGTCCCTCCGGGAGTTTTATCACCTTAGGAACCTTCGCGCAGATTTCTCCTTCAGGAATGCGGTCGATAAGCTGCTCGATGATGCGGCATGACTGCTTGATCTCCTCGACGCGGGCAACGAAACGAGCCATGCAATCACCCTCTTCAAGCACCACTTCATCAAACTCAAGCTCGCTGTAAATGCTGTAGGGAGTCGTTTTGCGAACGTCACACGCCCAGCCCGAAGCGCGTCCTGCCGGACCGGTCACGCCATAAGAAATGGCATCACCCTTCGTCAGTTTTCCAACTCCGATCATGCGGTTATGAGCAATGACGTTGCCCGTAAATATCGTGTTATATTCCTTGATGGCGCCGGGCATGATCTCAAGAAGATGCTTCACGTCCTTAACGAAATCGACGTCAAGATCATCCATCACGCCACCGATGCAGTCATAGTTGAATGTCATGCGGGCGCCGCAAGTCTTTTCAAAAATATTCAATATCGTTTCACGCTCGCGCAAAGTGTAGAACAACATTGTCGTCGCGCCCAGGTCCATGCAGAAAGTTCCCATGAAAAGCAAGTGGGAAGAGATACGCATCAGCTCGTCCATAATCACGCGTATCACCTGAGCCCTGCGGGGCACCTCAATGCCGAGAGCCTTCTCGATGCACATGCACAGACAGTGACGGTTCTGTTGAGCCGACAGATAGTCCAGTCGGTCGGTGAAATGGAGATTCTGGGGATAACCGAGACCCTCGCCGAGTTTCTCGATACCGCGATGGATATAACCCAGATACAGGTCGATCTTCTTGATTGTTTCGCCGTCGACAGCCGTGCGGAAACGCAACACACCGTGAGTTGCCGGATGCTGCGGACCGATATTCACCACAAACTCGTCGGGCTTGAAAATCGTCACCTCTTTCTTAACAATTTTACCGTCGGGCTCTTCCACATAGCTCACTGTGGTATCCTCCACAGTCTCATGGTCAAGACGCACCGGGTTAAGTTCAGGAGAATCATCATAATCCTTGCGAAGCGGATAACCCACCCAGTCATTTCTCAAAAACAGGCGGCGCATGTCGGGATGATTGATGAACTTTATCCCAAAATAGTCATATACCTCACGCTCATAAAGATAAGCCACCTTCCAAAGGTCGGATATAGTGTGAAGCATCGGGTTCTCCCTGTCAGCGGTAGCCACTTTTACCGACACATGAGTGTCATGCACGGTCGACGTGAAATAATACATGCACCCCAGCGTCTCAGTCCAGTCCATTCCGATGAGAGCCACGAGATAATCAAAATGAAGCTCGGGGTCATCTTTAAGCGTCTTGGCAAGACTGTGCCACTCGCTGTCAGCGACACTCACCGTCAGCCATTCGCCCTCTTCAAAAACTGCGTTGGGAAACAGCGCGGCTATCTTTTCCTTAACATTTGCCATATTCTATATATTATGGAGCGTTAGTTCTAATTAATTATTCGCAAGATCTTCCTCGGGATGCGCCGCAAGAAAATCAGCGCGCTTCTCCTGGCGGTTAACTCCGCCGAAAAATTTCTCGACCTTGATTTTACGCGACAATTGCATGATACCGTAAATCATCGCCTCGGGACGGGGAGGACAGCCCGGAACATAAACATCCACCGGAATAATGTCCTCAACACCCTTCACCACGTGGTAAGAGTTCTTAAACGGACCGCCCGAAATGGCGCAACCGCCACATGCAATCACATATTTAGGCTCGGCAAGCTGGTCATAAAGACGGCGAACCACCGGAGCCATGCGATGAACGATCGTTCCGGCAACCATCATGAAATCGGCTTGGCGAGGCGAAGCGCGCGCGACTTCCCAGCCAAAGCGCGCCATGTCATAGCGCGCCGCTCCAAGCGATATAAATTCAATACCGCAACAACTGGTGGCGAATGTGAGCGGCCATAAAGAGTTACTGCGCCCCCAGTTGATTACATTGTCAAGAGTCCCGACAATCACATTAGTGCCATTGTCCTTCAACTCCTTAACCAACGATTCAATATACTCNTTATCCTTCCAGTCGGAATACNGCATTCCTTGAGCTGNTACTTCCATTCAAGAGCTCCTTTCCGCCANGCATAACAAAGTCCCAGCACTAAAATTCCAAAAAATACCGCTATGCACAGGAGTCCGTCAGTTCCGAGAGAACGCACGTTGACCGCCCATGGATAGAGAAATACCGTCTCGACATCAAACATAAGGAACAAAATGGCGTAAAGGTAATAGCCAACCTTAAACTGAGCCATGCTCGCTCCTCGCGTAGGAATACCACACTCGTATGCCTCACCCTTCTGAGGGTTATAGGACTTAGGCGAAATAAGTNCGGCAACCATNAANGNNAAAGCCACAAGAGCGACTCCGGTCAAGGCAGCGACTACAGCGAGTGTAGAGTTCTGAATACCAAAAAGTAGTGATACCATAAATTTTGTTATCTTTTCTTGTAAAGCCCCATTCTTCAATGAGACAATCCACTGATTTTTTCAAATCTTTTGCAAATATACCAATTTTTTTCAGAATGCCGACACCTGCAAATAAAAAATGCAGTTTTTATCAACACATAAAACCGCACAAAAAAAAGCGTGCAACGCCTCACGGCGGCACACGCCCGTTCCTATGAAATTAAAAATATGTCGTTAAAAATATGTNGGAGGAAAGAGAATGAGTTGTGTTATAATTAATTGTTACCCGATGATGCTGTAGAAAGCAGATTCTTCAATGTCGCCTGCACTTGATAGTCCACGGTAGCGTCATTTTCGCCAACCTCCTGCCAGGTGAACGAAATTGAATAATCGCCGCCGATTTTTCCGTTTCCGGTAAGATTTTTCACCTTATACTTATTGGTCATAACAGGAGTAGTCGAGGTAGTTCCCAGAAAAACCGGAAGCTCGCTCGCCGAGAAGAGCAGTCGACCGTTGTTGATACTGAAGTTTATATTTTTCAACTGCACGGCTTCACCCATGTTCTGCTTAAACTGAGCGTTGTCAATCAACACGTTGAGTGTGCGGTTTGCCGAATTGATGTCAGCCTCGTTCACTTGGATCATGAACGCATTCTTGTCAGCCTGCTCGGTAGTGAGCGCGGTTCCTTCGGGATCAACTGCGTTGGTGATCGTGTAGAACACCTGCGAACGGCTCATAGCCAGCACATTNACATNTCNGTTATTTAGCGTATAAGTAGTGTTCATCCANGGACNGNCGATGCTGCAAGCTACTGAAGTCGACGCGTTAGAGCCGCTGGCGAGCTTGAAGCCTGAAGCTGAGCCGGTCAACGTGAGCTTCTCGCATTTAAAGGGCATCGAATTGCCCATTCCGGGAATAAGCACTCCGGTTGCGGTAAGCGANNANTNGGATACATCCNAATAATCCATNTCAAANTCCNTCGTGCCTATCGAGTNAGCCTNGCCGGTGGATNNGNTTGNGTAATAAAGCATNCCCATATTGAAAANTTGAGTATTAGNGTNGTTTGTGTCANACGACGCCAACAATAGCATCGATAATACAGAAAAAGTTAAAGATTTCAATAATTTCATACTTCGTTTCTAATTAAAAATTCATGCGGAGGGTCACGCCCATCCTTGCCGGCTTCCCCCTTTGCAGGAAAGCATTCCCTATACTAACGAAATAAAATGTGTCATATTGCGTGTCGGTCAGATTTTCGCCCCACACCGTGAGCGAACAATTCTTGTGGACTGCTGTAACCGAAGCTCCGAGTGTGGCATAAAGCGGTTGTTTAACCGTGTTAGCCTCATTCCACATTATCTCGCCTATACCGCGGCAATTTATGTCAAATTTTAATTCCTCAACCCATCCTTTGAAAGGGTGTGTATAGTTTAGCGATGCAAAAATAGTGTTTTTAGGTGAATATGGAATACTTTTTCCCTTGTAATTTTCAAGTCCGTCATGATATTTAACGAATTTTGCGTTTGTGTAACCATAAGAAGCTGTCAGCTCCAACCGGTCAATCGGGAAATAGGAGGCGGAAAGCTCCACTCCGTAACTGCGCGTTTTACCCGCATTAGTCATCATTCTCCCCGTAGTGAGCCCCTCGGGAAACGACGTGAGCTGCTGGTCACGGCAATCAATGTAAAATAAAGCCGCCTGCCCCCTCACTCTTCCGTCACGAGTGGAAAAATGCGACCCGACCTCGTAGTTCCAGCTATATTCAGGCTTGTACGACATTATCTCCTCCGCGTCGTATGCTTCCGGAGTCCCCATTACGCTCATTAGCTTCTGTTGCAGCACGTCGCTGAACATCTGAGTGTTGTAGCCGCCGCTCTTATATCCACGCGCCACCGACACGTAGATATTCGTCGACGGGAGCGACTGAATGTTGTAGGTGACGGAAACCTTAGGCAACGCTTCGACAAACGTCTTGCTCAGCCTGTCGCTCTCATCTATATTAACCGGCACTTGAGTGAGCGGCACCCAGCTGTCGCCCATCTTCCTCGAAACTGTGAACGCTGTCGCGCAGTCACTGAAATACCTGAGCGACGTCTTCTCCACGTCAATTCTTATCCCGGCTGAGAAGTCCCAGGCTCCAGCCCGGTAAGTACTGCGATGATAAACCGCCGCCCCCCACACCGGATTGGTAAACCGGCTGTTGAGGGCAATCCTGCCGTCGTCGTGCGAAAGCATCATCCCCTTAGGCACCATCGCGCGGTTGGCGTTGTCAAGGATGAGACGCTCTATTCCGTCCTCCTTGAACGTGACGGGAGCCTCCATTTTCATCCTCTTGTAAAAGCCAAACACTCCGCCAAGCCAGCTGTAATTGCCTGCGCGCCCCTTTCCGATGAGATCCTGTGTCAATGCCCATTCACGGCGCTTCTGAGTCAAGGTGAAATAGGATTGAGGAAGAAAATCCTGATCGAGCGTCATATTGTCGTCCACGTATTGGAAACTGCTTATGCTCGACAATTCCACGTTCCCTGTATTCCATTTCACGGTAAGCCCGTCGGTCACCCCCGTGCGATGATAAAAGCATGTGTCATTATAGTTTATCTCGCCGCTTTGAATACTTTCGTAAGGATAACCGTTCTGCTCCGACCATGAAAACGCGGCGGTATTCTCTATCTTGAGATTAGACGACGGATGCCATGCCGTTTTCCATCGTCCAGAAGCCTGCTGCTCCTTTCCGCAATCGCTTCCGTTGAATTTATTGGTATAGTACCCGTCACTTCGGCTATAGGCGCCGGTAAACGCCATCGCAAGCCCGGAAGAGAGCTTTCCGTAATAACCCGCCGAAGCTCTGAAACTATTCGCCGAACCATATTCCAGCACCGATCTCACCCCCTGATAGTCCATAGGAGAAAGCGTATAGACGTTTACAAGACCGCCCATGGTGTTGCGCCCGTAAAGCGCGCTCTGCGGTCCGCGCAACACCTCTATGCGCGATATATCCTCAAGGTCGAAATCGTAAGCGTCCTTGTTCAGAAACGGAACATTATCCACATTCATTCCCACTACCGGCTGATCGATTCGCGCGCCCATCCCTCTTACGTAAATGGACGATGTCATCCTCGACCCGTAGTCAGGAATATAAAAATTAGGCGACACCTCGCTCACATTTTTAATCGTCTTGATATTGAGCCGGTCGATCATCGCCCCGCCCACTACGGTGGAGGCGACCGGCATACGGTCGATAACCGGATCGCCCTTGATTGCCGTAACCGAAATCTCGCTAAGCGTTACCACCGTATCGGGCACTGCGGTTTCCGACGCGAAAGCCCATAACACGCACGAAAACAAAGCTGCTGAAAATCCTGTCCTCTTCATAACTGCGCAAAGTTACAACCATCTTCACTCCCACGCAATCCCTATATATAGTGAATCCCTGCGAACAAATTGCCGTCCAAATTTGTCATCATTATATAAACTGGTTTTTTAAATTCACAACATTATGCTGAGTCTTTCAATGCTGATTCCTAAAGAACCCGCAACGCAAGCCGACCTTGCGTTGCAGACAATCGCTCCCGACGCCGCCCACGACACCACCTACACCGTGGCAAGATATCTTTTGGACATATCCAACTGGATTCTAAGCTGGGTGGGACTCTCCGGAAACAAAGTTGCCGAAACATGGATTTACGCCATCGTAGTGTTGGCGATATCGATGATCGTTGGATATATCACAAAATGGATCGTGCTCGGAGCATTAAAACGATTCGGGAAGAAATTGAAAAGCGACATATACTCCTATCTAACCGGAGAATTCTTTTTCACAAAACTGTGTCGAATGATTCCGGCACTGACATTCCTCGTGCTCATCCAGTTCACGCTTGTCGAAACCCATACTCAGATTGCCGACATACTCACTAAAATAACACTCCTTTATGTATTATACGTGACCGGAGTCGCTGTCACCGCGCTCGTCAGCGCGATATGGAAGCACATCGACGCGCGCCGCAACACCAAGCATCTTCCACTCAACGGGCTTGTCCAATTGATAAAAGGCATCATCTGGATTGTGTTGACGATAATCGCAGTGGCAATCATCGTCAACAAATCTCCGGGATCGCTTCTCGCCGGGCTTGGAGCCTTCGCCGCAGTCCTGATGTTGATATTCAAAGACAGTATCCTCGGACTCGTCGCCGGAGTGCAATTGTCGCAAAATGACAGCCTCCACGTTGGAGACTGGGTGAAAATCGACGGAACCGACGCCAACGGAACCGTCACCGAAGTGTCGCTCACTGCCGTGAAAGTCCAGAACTGGGACAAGACCACCACAAGCGNCCCACCCTACNGCNTTGTCAGCGGCAGCTNCACCAACTNCCNGTCGATGCAGATGAGCAACACTCGCCGCATTCAGCGCAGCTACATCATAGACCACGACAGTATCCTTCCCGCCACTCCCGAAATGCTCGAATCGCTTCGCCGCGTTCCGTTCATGAACGATTTTATCACAAAGAAGCTTGCCCAGAAAGCTGCCGGGAAAGTCGAGGATGTCAACAACTCCGAGGGGCTTGTCGACGGCACGATCGACACCAACCTCGGTCTCTTCAGAGCTTATTTGAAAATGTGGCTCGACGCGTCGCCCTACGTTTCTCACGACGACACCTGCTTCGTCTCCACCTTGCAGCAAACCGAGAACGGAGTTCCGTTGCAAATCTACTGCTTCACATCGACATCGGCATGGCTCCCCTACGAGGCAATGATGGACACCATCTTCGAGCATATCTCGGCTATGATGATACCGTTCGGGCTCATCGCTTATCAGGCGGCATCAGGTCGCGACACCATCCTCGAAGGACTCGTTTCGGTTCAGGATCCGCAAAAAATCTACGGAATGCCTCAACCCATCTACAACACTCCGCAACAAGTCCCCGCATCAACCGCAGCCAATAAACCTCAATAATAAAAAAGCGCTCTTGCGCAGGATGTTCACCGAAGCGGCGCCCGGCACACACCCGGCGCCGCTTCAACTCTTAAATATTNACCTATATTTCCCAGTGTCCACCTTTCGTTGAGNCAACTCTACNAATAAGACCGTCAGCCATCAGACTTTGAAGTNTCCTTTTCACACTGCTATCGTGCAAACCGATCACCTTTGCAATCTCAGACCTCGTTATTTTAGGATTTGATTTTATCAGTTGATAAATCCTATGTTTTTCCTCAGAAACTTGATTGGACTGAGCCTTTTCTTGGTCGGGCAGCCCTCTTTCTTGGTCGGCTTGGATAGTTTTTTGGTCGCCCATCCCTTTTTCTCGGTCGGTCAGCTCTCTTTCTTGGTCGGCTCTATCGGCATAGAGTTCGAGCATAGCTTTTACATCCTGCTCGTTGCCACCTGTGGAGAGAACAAGGATTGTGCGGTCTACTCCATTGTTATGAGTTTCGACTATTGTGGCTGGCGTATGGTAAACTTTTTCCCATACTTTGCAGATACCGCTAAGCCCGCTTCCAGCCCGCTCACCAAATTCTATTAAAGAGAATATCTTTAACATGATACTATTGCGGGGATCGGATATGCCACCGTTGATAGCGTCTGGTATGGATATGCGCACTGTGCCGGGATTTGATAACTTATAGCCATCTTCCGACTTTTGAATCACCAATCCCTGCCGTCCATAAAAATCCGCATGGACTACCATATTGGTCACAGCCTCACGCAGAAGCTTATGAATCGGAGTATCGTCGACTCGCTGAGTACCTTTCAGCACAAATGGAATTTTCAACCCTTGTTGCATTCGGCGAAGCACTTCAATTACAAAGTCAAACACGTTTCCACTCCAGTCGCCGGATGTGGACACAATGCGATCCGTCCAGCGGGTTGCACCCAACGACCGGTTTTCCTGATAGTCGAGGAAGTAATTTGGNAATTCNCGNGTNATCTCATANTCNTAGCCGAACATNAGNAANCCGGCNGCCGTCGGATGATATTTNCCATCNTCNCCAATNCCNATTGCGCCAATCTTACGAAGAAACATCTCATCATCCTCGTTATTCCAAAGATGATTAGTGTGGGTAAACC
>WFLX010045627.1_pt1 | contig 18923 bp, 9 predicted proteins | sample 4967041 | NCBI WGS metagenome assembly WFLX01 (sample SAMN12857096, study PRJNA449069) | gut metagenome | isolation source: stool from male and female vole | host: Microtus ochrogaster | place: USA:Florida | collected 2017
TCACCGGCTACTCCGGTCTATCTGCCCCTTAAGGAGGCTGCCGGAGATGCCATAGGGCATGTCGTGCTCAAGGGAACTGTAGACGACAATACACCTTTTATCTATTACTGGGGCTCCGGATGGAGCAAAGGGGGTATGGAGAATATGGATCAATGGCTTGATACCTTGCGCCAAAAACGCCGGACCATATTGCAACCGTTGGAAACAACCGTCACTTATAAACCCGAATAGACATGGAACAGGTATTTAAATATATCATAGGGCTCGGCGCTGCCGTAATGATGCCTGTGATCTTTACGATTCTTGGGTTATGTATCGGCATCCGGTTCAGTGATGCTCTTAAATCAGGTCTGAAAGTGGGTGTGGGTTTCGTAGGTCTTTCAATTGTGACGGCTTTGCTCACTTCAGCATTAGGGCCTGCTCTTAACACCGTGGTAGATCTCTATGATCTCCAGCTGAAGGTATTTGACATGGGTTGGCCGGCGGCTGCCGCAGTGGCCTATAACACGGCGGTCGGTGCGTTTATTATTCCTGTATGTTTAGGAGTGAATCTGCTGATGCTCTTTACCAAGACTACCCGTACAGTCAACATTGANNTGTGGANCTACTGGCACTTCGCTTTTATCGGTGCGATAGTATATTTTGCCGCCGATTCGCTGGCGTGGGGTTTCTTCGCTGCCATAATATGTTACATAATCACCTTGGTGATAGCTGATATGACGGCACGCAAATTCCAGGGTTTCTATAAAGATATGGATGGCATCTCGATACCCCAGCCGTTCTGTGCCGGTTTCGTGCCCTACGCTATAGGCATAAACTGGCTTCTTGACAAGATTCCCGGCATGAACCGGCTCGAGATAGATGCAGAGGGTATGAAAAAACGTTTCGGACTTCTCGGAGAGCCCCTGTTCCTCGGTATTGTAGTGGGAGTAGGCATCGGTTGTCTCACCTGTAACTCTTGGAAAGAGATCGTAGACAAAATTCCCTATATTCTCGGTCTTGGTATAAAGATGGGAGCCGTGATGGAATTGATTCCCCGTGTCACTGTATTGTTTATAGAGGGTCTGAAACCTATTTCAGATGCCACACGACAACTCATAGCCCGTAAGTTCAAAGGTGCCGACGGTCTTAACATCGGCATGAGCCCGGCTCTGGTGATCGGTCATCCTACCACATTGGTTGTGTCGATTCTGCTGATTCCTGTGACACTCCTTCTTGCCGTAATTCTTCCCGGCAACCAGTTTCTGCCACTGGCATCACTTGCAGGAATGTTCTATCTCTTCCCGCTTGTATTGCCTTACACCAAAGGAAATGTAGTCAAGACCTTTATCGTAGGTCTTGTGACTCTTACCATAGGCTTGTATCTTGTGACATCACTTGCCCCCGCTTTCGATCTCGCCGCACAGGATGTATATGCCGCTACGGGTGATGCCGCTGTAGCCATACCGGCCGGATTTGAGGGTGGCAGTCTTGATTTCGCTTCGAGTCCGTTGGCTTGGATAATCTTCAAGTGCAGTTATTCCTGGAAGTGGATTGGAGCCGGAGCGCTTGTGGCGGTTACTTTAGTCATGGCCATCTGGAACCGTATTCTGATAATAAAGAATCAGAAAGCCATGATAGCCGCCAATTCCGACACTCTTCAGCGCACCGAATAAAGCTACTGAAGATATGCCGTGAGAGAAGATTATAAATGTAAAATTGAAGATTCAGATTAAAATATAATACAATGAAAAAAATATTAGCAGCTATGGTTATGGCAGCTTGTGCATTAGGCATGGGCGCCGAGACCAACTATCAGATTTTGCGGGCATGTCATCCCGATGATGTCAAGCATTACGACACCGACCAGCTCAGGTCGCATTTCCTTATGACAAAAGTTATGGAGCCGGATGTCATAAATCTGACCTACACACTCTATGACCGTCTTATATATGGAGGAGTCATCCCGGTGAACAAAACCGTAGAACTTGAGACAATCGATCCTCTGAAAGCCGAATATTTCCTTCAACGTAGGGAACTTGGTGTAATCAATACCGGTGAAGGAGTAGGCATTGTTAATGTCGACGGTAAGGATTATGAGTTGAATTTCAAAGATGCGCTTTACGTAGGTCAGGGAAATAAGAAGGTTACATTCCGCAGTAAAGATCCGAAGAACCCTGCCAAACTGTATATCAATTCCACACCTGCCCATAAGCATTACAAGACTCANCTTGTCACTATNGACGGAAGAAAAGGGTCGATAAAAGCCAACAGTATGCATGCAGGCTCACTTGCCGAGAGTAACGACCGTGTAATCAATCAGCTTATCGTGAATAATGTGCTTGAAGAGGGTCCCTGTGAGCTTCAGATGGGTCTGACGGAGCTTCAGACAGGCAGTGTATGGAACACGATGCCGGCTCATACACACGACCGCCGTGTGGAAGCTTATTACTATTTCAATGTGCCCGAAGGCAACCGTATCTGCCATATCATGGGAGAGCCTCAGGAAAACCGTCTTATCTGGATGGATTCTGAACAGGCGGTCATATCTCCCGAATGGAGTGTGCATTGCGCTTGTGGCACAAGCAACTACATGTTTATCTGGGGCATGGGCGGCGAGAACCTTGACTATGGCGACATGGATAAGGTAGCGGTGCCCGACATGCGTTGAAAGCCGTGCAAATCATAAGTGATCGGGTATCAATTCAAATTTAAATTATGACACCATATTAATTATAACATCATAATCAAGTAAGAATAAGAAATGGAGCTTACCGCCGGCGGTAAGCTCCATTTCTTATCTTACTGATATGAATTGAGATACTTACTTTTATATAAATTGAGATTCCTGTTTATCTCAATTTAATCTCAATTCTTTTCCGAATTTAATCTCAATCAGTATTCTTTCCAAGGTGTGATACCGATTTCCTCGATAGGCTTATTGGTGAAGGCTTTCACGTATGCCACGGCGAGACGGGCGTTCGTGAGCAAGGGGATGTTGTGGTCGATAGCCCAGCGACGGATACGGTAGCCGTTGGTAAGCTCGCGTTTGGTATGGTTTTTCGGAATATTGATCACTAAGTCAACCTTATGACTTGCAATGAGATCAAGCACGTTTTCACCCTCCTCGTCAGGCCAGCTCACAGGTATAGCCTCTATACCATTATTATTGAGGAATGCAGCGGTACCTGCTGTAGCATAAATCTTATAGCCGGCCTCGGCAAGAAGACGGCAGGCCTCAAGCATATCAACTTTACCACGCACATCGCCGGAGCTTACGAGCACACCTTTCTCAGGCACATGATGGCCAACGGAAATCATCGCGTTCAGAAGAGCCTCGTCGAAGTCTTTGCCAAGGCAACCTACCTCACCTGTGGACGACATATCCACACCGAGCACAGGATCGGCCTTATGCAGACGTGCGAATGAGAATTGAGAAGCCTTGACTCCGATATAGTCGATGTCAAACGTAGAGGTGTCGACTTTCTCAACTTTTTCTCCAAGCATAATTCTTGTAGCCGTGTTTATGAAGTTCTTTTTGAGCACCTTGCTGACGAAGGGGAAAGAACGTGATGCACGGAGATTACACTCGATTACTTTCACATAATTATCCTTAGCGAGGAACTGGATATTGAAAGGTCCGGAGATATTGAGCTCCTTTGCAATCTGTGCGCTGATTCGTTTGATGCGGCGGGCAGTTGCCATATATATCTTCTGGGCGGGGAATACGAGGGTCGCGTCACCGGAGTGTACACCGGCGAACTCAACGTGTTCGGAGATGGCATACTCGACAATCTCGCCGTTGCGTGCCACTGCGTCAAACTCAATCTCCTTGGCGTTCTGGAGGAACTCAGACACAACCACGGGATATTCCTTCGACACTTTGGCCGCCTCGTTGAGGAAGCGGTGAAGCTGCTCATAATCGTAACATACGTTCATAGCCGCACCTGAAAGTACGTAGCTGGGACGCACGAGAACCGGGAACCCAACTTCATCTATGAAGCTGTCGATCTCATCGGTGGTGGTCATCTCTTTCCAGCGGGGCTGGTCGATGCCAAGCTGGTCGAGCATAGCCGAGAACTTATGGCGGTTTTCTGCACGGTCAATAGATATAGGAGAGGTGCCGAGAATAGGCACGTGCTGGCGATAGAGCTTCATCGCAAGGTTATTGGGTATCTGACCGCCTACACTGACAATCACGCCACGCGGAGTCTCAAGGTCGAGAATGTCCATGACACGCTCGAAACTGAGCTCATCGAAGTAGAGACGGTCACACATGTCATAGTCGGTGGAGACAGTCTCGGGATTATAATTGATCATGATTGACTTGTAGCCGGACTGACGGCAGGTGTTGGCAGCATTCACCGAACACCAGTCGAACTCCACGGAGCTACCGATACGGTAAGCACCAGAACCGAGCACCACGATATTGTTGCCTGCGTTCATATCATAGCGTATGGAGTTCTCATCGGCTCCGTAGGTTACATAAAGATAGTTGGTAAGCTCAGGATATTCAGAAGCCACCGTATTGATGCGACGCACTTTGGGGAGGACATCGAGTTGCTTACGGTGGTCGCGTACTCGGAGCATGGCGCTCTCCATNTNGCCTTTCGGGTTTTCNACAAAGCGGGCAATCTGGAANNCGGAGAAACCGAGACGCTTGGCCTCTTTCAANACATCCTTCGGGAGGTCTTCAATTTTATCATAGCTTTCAAGCACACCTTTATAGCGCACGATATTGGCGAGACGCTCGATAAACCATTTGTCGATCTTGGTGAGCTGCTCGATACGTTCTACCGAGTATCCCTCCTCAAGGGCCTGTGCAATTGCGAAGATACGCATATCGGTAGGGTGGGAGAGCACTTTATCAAGGTCGTCGAAACGCAGATCATTGTTGCCAACGAATCCGTGCATTCCTTGTCCGATCATGCGCAGACCTTTCTGGATGATCTCCTCAAAAGATTTTCCGATGGACATGATTTCGCCGACAGATTTCATTGAACTGCCGATCTCGCGGTCAACACCGATGAACTTTGAGAGGTCCCAGCGTGGAATCTTCACAATCATATAGTCGACCGAAGGAGCCACGTATGCAGAATTGGGCGTACCCATCTCTCCGATTTCATCAAGAGTGTAACCGAGAGCGAGTTTGGCGGCTACGAAAGCAAGGGGATAACCTGAAGCTTTTGATGCAAGAGCTGAAGAGCGGCTGAGACGTGCGTTGATTTCGATGATTCGATAATCATTTGTCTCCGCATTGAAAGCATACTGGATATTACATTCACCCACGATGCCTATGTGACGCACAACTTTAGTGGCGATCTCTTCAAGCATTTTTATCTGTTCGGGAGAAAGAGAGACGATAGNAGCGACCACGATAGATTCACCGGTGNGTATNCCAAGGGNATCNAANTTCTCCATAGGTACNANGGTGAAGCNATGGTCGTTGGCNTCNCGTATCACCTCAAATTCGATTTCTTTCCAACCTTTGAGACTTTCCTCCACGAGAATCTGCTTGGAATAAGCGAGAGCGCTCTCACAATGACGGAGGAATTCCTCGTCGTTGGTGCAGATGCCGGAACCGAGCCCACCCAGAGCGTATCCGGAACGCACCATTACGGGATAGCCTATGCGATGAGCCACCTCCAAGGCATCTTCGAGAGTCTCCACAGCCTGCGAGACCGGGGTTTTGACATCGATTTCGTTGAGCTTCTTTACAAAAAGGTCTCGGTCTTCAGTGATCATGATGGCTTCCACTGAAGTGCCGAGAACTTTCACACCATATTTTTCAAGAGTTCCGTTGAGATACATTTCGGTGCCGCAATTAAGGGCTGTCTGGCCACCGAAAGCGAGCAAAATGCCGTCGGGACGTTCCTTCTTGATAACCTCCTCCACGAAATAGGGGGTAATGGGGAGGAAATAGACCTGATCAGCAACCCCGTCGGAAGTCTGGATAGTAGCGATATTTGGATTGATGAGCACTGACTGAATACCCTCTTCACGCAAGGCCTTCAGAGCCTGTGAACCGGAGTAATCAAACTCGCCCGCCTGCCCGATTTTAAGGGCACCGGAACCGAGTAATAAAACCTTCTTCATAATGTTTTTTTCGGTTGAAATGTAATTTGAGTGCAAAATTACAAGAAATATCGGTTTTTAGCAAATTTTTGACAATATAAGACAAAGTAAGTCAGACAATACAGAAGAAATGTAGCCGATGCGTCTCGCGACGTATCGGCTACTTGCGCTTTAATAATTGATTTTATCAGTTCCCTAATTTTTAATTTACACCTAATTATCCATTTAGTTATTTGTCTTTGTATGTATATTTTCTGTGTCAGTACTCCACAAAACGGTTAGATAACTGTTGATGAGAAATTACTGCTACAAGCGAGATGCCGGAGAAGAGACTGCAAAATTATAAACGTGGTTAGAAATATCCAAATTTTTTTGAAAATTTTTTAATAAAAAATAAGCGTTCACCTTCCTGAAGTCTGTAATACAGGTATTTTTATAGTCGGTCAAATACCTGAGCAGAACTAACTTACAGTTATTTCTGTGAATAGACATAATCAGTTGCTGAAGTATTTCTTACGCAATTTTTTGGATATTTCCACCGGATTTTCTTTGGATATGGGAGTCATTTCGTCTTTTTGGTCTATCCATTTGCCCTCCCAATCTATAATTTCCTTCACAAATGCGGGCTGATCAAAATTTTCGCCTTTTTCCATTGAGGCGATTACGGCATCAGTAAATTGTTTCCAGCGACCACGGTAGAATGATTTCAACAGACCGCTCCATTGTCGGTTGCCATAGTCGTTGAGCTGAAGTCCCGGCGGACTCCAGATGGTAAGCAGTGTGCGGGCATTCTTCTCATACCTGTCGGCATCTTTCTCGTCGACACCGTGAGCACGGGCATCGGCGATCCATTTTGACATCGAGAAATCGGGATCGGTGGAAAGGAGAGTATCCATATCCAGCAGCAATTCATCCATTTGGGCAGCTATGGCTTTTGCTTCGGATAGGTTACCGGCTTCGTATGCGGCTGTGAAATCATCGCGGAGATGAGTGAATTTATTACCCAGAAGCTGACGTGTGACGTTCATTACGTCAAATTGATAGGCTGCATTATCCTCAACACCTTGTGCGCTTAGGAACAAATCGAGCGCATTGAGGAGATTCTGATCGGTATAACCATATTTTGGATTAGTGTAGAAGCCCGTACGCTCATTAAGTGTAGGCCGAGCGTTTGTCAGGGAGGCCTGACCGATACCCGTACGTTCTATGTAGATGCTGTCGGCCAAAAGCTTCCAAGCCTCCACCACTTCCGGGGCTTTGTCACCTCCTCTTGAGTGCGCCCAGATATCCACCCNTTCAGAGCTCTNCATATCCGGATTCCAAGCNTTCGCAANAATATATTCATGCATCACCGNATTACAGNCGAATCCTTCGAGAGTGCCTCCGNAACCAACCAGGTTATCGCCACCCTCTTTGACTACGGTAGCAATCTTCTTGTCCACGTCATTCAGGTTGCCTGCAAGCATCGTGTTACCGCCGAAATTACCAAGATAACACCAGATATAAGGTTTGCCGAAATAAGCGTCGTTAAGTTTCCATACTTCAGCGGAATCACAGAAATAGTCAAGGAGCAACATGTCATCGCCGGGCACACCGTCAAGAAATGCCTTCATACGGGGTTTTGTCCAGTTTTTCTTGTCATAATAGAAATTCCAGGTCATCTGCAGCCATTTTGCTTGGGGGTCTGCTTCACGAAGGGTCTTGAAAATTCCCTCAGAAGCTCCTTTGAGAAAGCTTTCGCTCCAATCGGGAGAATCGATCTCGTTGAAGGGGTCAATGCCGTAGATATGGTCTGTGCCGAAGATACTGTCTTGGATAGCGAGGTAAGTTTTCTGCACTTCTCCATACAAAGGATCGCTCGGATCGAGAAAATAACACCGGTCCTCATTAGGGAAATGCGCCCAGTCGCTACGCAATGTGATATTGGCATCGGGATAATGGGTCTTCAACGAAACGGGGGCATGGCCTGCAAAAGCGGCAAGCACCGGCTTCATACCAAGTTCTCTTTCACGTCCAAGAATCTGTTTTTGCAGCTCTTCCTGAGAATCGAGCCAGTCAAATGTAAGAGGACCCTGGAAATGATCGACATTATTCATCCAGTGCCAGGGGAGATGTGCCGGTCCGGTGAAGGAGGAGAGGATCTCCTCATCTGTAAGACCGATTTTCTTCCATGTAAGATACCAGGCTTTCTCTTGTCCGGTCATTGCCAAAGGGAGATTAATGCCGTTAAGAGCCATCCAGTCGATGAATCTTTCCCAATCCTGCCACTGCCAATAGGGCATGGTATAGCCGAAAGTGCAGTAATTCAGAAAAAAGCGTTCAGGTACAGAAGCTTTCGCGCCGTAGACTTCTGCAGGCACCACCGCCTCTCCGGTGATTTGCACAGGGTCAGAGGCATACCACGATACGTTAGCTCCCATGTAACGGCGCAAATAATTGTTGAGTCCGACAGCCATCGATATGGTATTATTACCCTTGATGAGCACCTTCCCCTCTTTACCGGAGATTGAGAACGTGTCGACAGGTGCATCAATCTCTTCAAAAACAATCTGATCGGCAATGGAGGGCACCACTCGCTGAGTGAGTTTACGAATCGGAGTCAAATCACCGGCAGCGGCTGATAAAACAGTAGCGGCCAGGATAGATAGCAATACTTTTTTCATCCTGAATCTATGTTGTTTTGCAATACCCGCCCCACACGAGTGGAGACAGAAATATATTAATAGGCGAAATTAACAATTCTTTACGATTTTCGCAAAGCAAAACAGCCAAAAAGGGACTGCTACAGTATAAGGTGACGCCTATGGTCGTCATATTGCAATCTACAAGCAGCTTGTAGCCATATACGAGTAACTTGGCTAAGAGTGTAGGCAAAAAGGAGTTAAAAAAAAGGAGTAATCATTAAGATGAGCGTAATAATTAGGCAGGATGAAAATTTTTTTGTAAATTTGGCGCCCAAAGATAAAATTAACGGCTAACCTCCTCCTTTGTGAAACAGGAGGACATGAAATTTTGACACAATGAAAGTTATGAAGTTCGGAGGGACGTCGGTGGGAACCGTTGAGAGTCTTTCCAACGTTAAGAAAATAGTGGAGTCAACTCCGGGACGTAAGGTAGTGGTGGTATCGGCATTAGGGGGTATTACCGATCTTCTTATCTCTACAGCTCGTCTTGCAGTAGCTGACGATATACGCTATCTGGATTCTTACGCCCGTATAGTAGAGCGGCATCTCACCGTAATAAACGGGGTAGTTCCTGCGAGCCGGCGCGATGCTACAGAGGCAATGGTGCGCATGATGCTTGATGAACTTGCCAATATTTATAAAGGGGTGATGCTTCTTCACGATCTTTCTCCCCGGGCCCTCAATATAATAGTAAGCTATGGTGAACGTCTGTCGAGTGTCATAGTGGCCAATTCTATAAAGGGTGCCACTCATTTCGATTCAAGAACCTTCATACGGACAAAAAAAGACGCCCACGGCAACGACACTCTTGATTCCGAACTTACCTACCGTCTTATCGATGAGACTGTCATGGCATACGAATGGGACACGGCTGTGATGGGAGGTTTCATTTCGTCAGACACCAAAGGAGAGGTGACCAACTTGGGACGTGGCGGAAGTGATTATACCGCTGCGATAATGGCAGCCGCTCTGGACGCACAGGTGCTCGAGATATGGACAGATGTTGANGGCTTCATGACNGCANATCCCAAGGTTATAGACACNGCATACGTCATAGAGNAACTGACTTTNACTGAANCCATGGAGCTTTGTAACTTCGGCGCGAAGGTGATATATCCTCCCACGATTTATCCCGTCTATCATAAGAACATACCCATACTTGTCAAGAATACGTTCAATCCTACGGCTCCCGGCACCCTTATAACTGATAAATGCAGCAACAAGGGCAAGGCCATAAAGGGTATATCCTCAATCAATGATACTTGCCTTGTGACAATTACCAGCCTTTGCATGGTAGGTGTGATAGGTGTGAATTCACGTATTTTCAATGCACTTTCCTCACGTGGAGTGAGCGTGTTCCTTGTAAGCCAGGCTGCCAGTGAGAACAACACTACAATAGCCGTGCGTAACGCTGATGCCGAATTGGCGGTGGAGACTCTGAGAGAAGAATTTGCTGCAGAACTTGAAGCCGGCACTTTCAATGATATCAAAGCTGAGCCTGATCTTGCCACCATAGCTGTGGTAGGTGAACGGATGAAACACACCACCGGTCTGGCCGGCAAGCTGTTCAATACGGTTGGAAGAAACGGTATCAATGTCATAGCGTGTGCCCAGGGTGCGTCAGAGACCAACATCTCCTTTGTAATAGAGAAGCGTAGCCTGCGCAAGGCGCTCAATGTGATACATGATTCTTTCTTCTTGTCGGAGAGTCAGGTGCTCAATGTATTTCTGGTGGGCATAGGCAACGTGGGAGGCAGTCTGCTTTCTCAAATCAGTAAACAGCAGGAGAAGCTTCTTGAGGATAAGAATTTGCGTCTGAACGTGGTGGGTATAGCCTCCAGCAAGCGGGCCGTGTTCAACCGGGAGGGAATAGACATTACACGCTATCGTGAGGAACTTGAGGAAAATGGCATGCCGGCCACTCCCGAAATAATTAAAAACGAGATTCTCAAGATGAATATCTTCAACTCGGTGTTCGTAGACTGCACTGCCTCTGCAGAAATCGCAGCTTTATATGAGGATCTGTTGATGCATAATGTGAATGTAGTGGCTGCCAACAAAATAGCGGCATCGTCAGATTACCCTACCTACAAGAAGCTGAAGAGAATAGCCCGCAATAAAGATGTGAAATATCTTTTCGAGACGAATGTCGGTGCCGGCCTTCCCATTATCAACACAATCAACTCCCTGATCAATTCAGGCGACCNTATCNTGAAGATAGAGGCTGTANTGTCGGGCACACTTNACNATATCTTCAATGTCTTNTCGGANGACGTGCCCTTNAGCCGTGCCNTANAGATGGCAAAAGAGGCCGGCTACACCGAACCGGATCCGCGTATCGACCTTTCAGGCAAGGATGTGGTCAGAAAACTCGTGATTCTTGCCCGCGAGGCCGGCTATCAGGTGGAGCAAGAGGATGTAGATAAGAATCTTTTTGTGCCCGATGAGATGTTTGAGGGTGAAGCGGCTGATTTTATAGCCAACGTGAGAAATCTCGATAAGGATTTTGAGGAGAGCAGGGCCGATGCGGAGACAAAAGGGGAACACTTCCGTTTTGTGGCCTCTCTTGATAACGGAGAGGTCAGTGTCGGATTAAGAAGAGTAGGAGTGGACCATCCTTTCTACAATCTTGCGGGAAGTAATAATGTGATACTTCTCACCACAGAACGCTATAAGGAATATCCTATGGCGATCAAGGGGTACGGCGCAGGAGCGGAAGTTACCGCGGCCGGTGTGTTCGCCGACATAATAAGTATTGCAAATATCAGATAAATCCGTATCGCTTAATTCAGATGAAACATATTATAGTATTGGGTGACGGGATGGCCGATGAAGCGTGTCAGGAGTTAGGGGGCAAGACTCCCCTTGAGGCTGCCTCGACTCCGGCATTCGATGAATTGGCACGTCGCGGACGTTCCGGTTTGTTAAAGACTGTCNCGAAGGGTTTTCATCCNGGTTCGGNAATANCTNNTCTGTCACTTTTANGNTATGNNGTANCAGAGGTANNTGAGGNNAGGGGNANGCTGGAGGCNGCCAGTATGGGCATAGATATAGCTCCGGATGAGATGGCCATGCGCTGCAACCTTATATGCATATCACCTGACGGTAAAATTAAGAATCATTCTGCTGGTCATATCACCACCGAGGAGGCTTCAGAACTTATCGAGGCTCTTAATGAGAAGTTGGGCGACGGACGTTGTGCTTTCTTCCCGGGAGTCAGCTACCGTCATCTGTTGAAGATAAAAGGGGGAGACAAGCGTATAGACACCACGCCTCCCCATGATGTGCCCGGCACACCGGCGGCAGACGTGATGGTCAAACCCCTTGTAGCGGAAGCAGAGGCCACCGCCGACTATCTCAACCGTCTTATAATAGAGTCACAGAAGATACTGGCCAATCACCCTGTCAATCTCAAGCGAATGGCCGAGGGTAAGGATCCGGCCAACAGTATTTGGCCGTGGAGNGCAGGTTANAAGCCGGCCATGAAAACAATGAGTGAGCTTTTCGGCATAGGAAAGGGATATGTGATTTCNGCGGTAGACCTTATAAGGGGTATAGGTGTCTATGCAGGATTGCAACCGATTATCGTGGAGGGTGCCACAGGTCTCTATGACACCAATTATGAGGGAAAACTTCAGGCTGCTCTGGATGCGTTGCGGGGAGATGCAGATTTTGTATTCCTTCACGTTGAAGCGAGCGATGAGGCCGGTCATGAAGGAGATGCCGTGTTGAAGCGTCGCACGGTAGAAGATCTTGACCATCGTATAGTAGGGCCTCTGCTTGAAGCTTTGAAAGAGTTTGATGAAGAGGTGGCAGTGGCATTGTTGCCGGATCATCCCACTCCGTGTGCGATACGTACTCATACTTCGGCTCCGGTGCCGTTTGTGATATGGCGAAAAGATGTAGAGCCTGATGATGTGGATGCCTATACAGAGAAGGAGGCTGCCAAAGGCGGCTATGGTGTAATGGATGGCGATGAGTTTATAAAGGAATTTTTAAGGTGAAAAAGATTGGTTTATGAAGTATAGAAGTACAGTGGGTGAAAGCCCTGAAGTCACTTTAGAGGAGGCTGTAGTGAAAGGTCTGGCACCCGACCGCGGGTTATATATGCCTTTAGAGTTCAAACAGCTGCCGGAGGATTTTTTCCGCCGTTTGCCGGAAATGACTCTACCGGAAATGGCATCGGAGGTGTCGGTCGCACTTTTCGGTGAAGATGTGGAAGAGGATAAGCTGAAGGCACTTACGCAGGAGACTCTGAACTTCCCCATACCGTTGGTGAAGGTAGATGAGAATAAATACTCCTTGGAGCTCTTTCACGGTCCCACATTGGCTTTCAAGGATGTGGGAGCAAGATTTATGGCCCGGTTGTTGGGATATTTCAACCGTAGTAATAAAGATCGGTTGGTGAATGTGCTGGTTGCCACTTCGGGGGATACGGGCAGTGCGGTAGCCAATGGCTTTTTAGGAGTGGAGGGTGTAAGGGTCTTTGTGCTTTATCCGAAAGGTAAGGTCAGTCCTATACAGGAGAGTCAGTTTACTACATTGGGTCGTAATATTGTGGCTCTGGAGGTGGATGGCACCTTTGACGATTGCCAAAGGCTGGTGAAACAGGCGTTCTTGGATACAGAATTGAACGAGAAGATGATGCTGACTTCGGCCAATTCAATTAATGTGGCTCGTTTCCTTCCCCAGATGTTCTACTATTTTTATGCTTATGCGCAGGCAGTAAAGAGTGGGGTGGATCCTGATAATATTGTGGTATGCGTTCCGAGTGGCAATTTCGGCAATATCACAGCCGGACTTATAGCTAAACGCATGGGGTTGCCGATAAAGCGCTTCATTGCCGCCAACAATGCTAATGATATTTTTTATGAGTATCTTCAGACCGGCAAATATAATCCCCGTCATTCAGTGCAGACCATAGCAAATGCTATGGATGTGGGAGATCCGAGCAATTTCGCCAGGGTGCTTGATCTGTACGGTCACAGTCATGAGGCTATCACTGCGGAAATAAGCGGTGCGACGTATAGTGACGAGGAGATTGCCGAGACAATGAAGAATACGTTGAACCATAGCCGGTATCAGCTTGACCCACACGGTGCAGTGGCTTACAGAGCTTTGGAGGAACTTCTTCAGCCCGGAGAGACGGGTATATTTCTTGAGACGGCGCATCCGGCCAAGTTCAAGGAGACGGTAGAGGCGATTACAGGTAAAGAAGTAGCCGTGCCTGAGCGTTTGCAGGCATTTATGGCAGGAGAGAAAAAGAGTCTGGCTTTGCCGGCAGATTTCGCCGCCTTCAAGTATCTTTTACTTTCCAAAGCTTGATAAGCATCCTATTGTCCACGGTTTGGTAACTGTAGGGTTATAGACATTAAAACTATACAGTTATAAATATTAAAGGGGAAGAGGTCAGGGCCTCCTCCCCTTAATGTTTTTGATTTCTTACATCTTGTAGCTTATGATTTCCTACGTCTTGCAGGGCGTTTCGGGGCTGCATCCTGCGCTTCCATTAGTTGGCGCGCTTCTTCAGCTGTAAGCTTTGCCGCATCGGTTGACTTCGGAATCTTGTAGTTTACAGCCTTTTTAGCGCCTTCAGGTTTATAAGCCATATATGGTCCATACCGGCCGTTCAACACTTCCAGGCCCGGTATCTCCGGGAAGTCCTTGATAAAGCGGTTGGCCTCTTCCTGTTTCTTGGCATCGATCAACTCGATAGCCTCTTGCAGAGTTATAGACTGAGGAGTGAGATCCTTCGGGATTGAAACAAAACTTTTACCGAATTTCACATAAGGGCCGAACCGTCCGATAGCCGCCGTGACTTTCTCACCTTCATATTCTCCTAAAGTGCGAGGCAATTCAAACAGTTTCAAGGCTTCTTCAAGGGTGATTGAGGCCACACTCTGATCATTCAGCAGACTTGCGAAGAGTGGTTTTTCCTCGTCTTCGGCTTTTCCAATCTGCACGACAGGACCAAACCGGCCGATTTTAACCGATACTGGACGCCCCGACTCAGGATCGATGCCCAGCAGACGCTCTCCGACCTTGTGCTCGAGCCGCATGGCATTGATTTTCTCGATAGAGGGATGAAAGTCACCGTAAAAATCAGAAATCTCATTTTGCCAGCCGAGTTTTCCTTCGGAGATATCATCGAATTTCTCCTCCACTTTAGCCGTGAAGTTATAATCAAGTATATCGGGGAAATATTCTGTCAGGAATTTGTTGACTACCATGCCGACATCAGTCGGTACCAGACGACCCTTTTCACTACCGGTGGTCTCGGTNAGAATCTTTTCTGAAATTTTGCCATTTTTAAGATGCAAGACTTCATAGTCNCGTTTCACACCCTCTTTTTCACCTCGTTTCACATAGTCGCGAGCCTGAATGGTGGAAATTGTGGGAGCATAAGTTGAAGGTCGGCCGATACCGAGATCCTCCATTTTCTTCACAAGCGATGCCTCCGTATAGCGTGCCGGAGGTTGGGAGAAACGTTGTGTGGCTGTAATTTCGTCGGTGGTGAGAGGATCCCCTACAGTCAACGGAGGAAGTTCCACAAATTCTTGCTGACGGGNNTTCTCTGTTTNNCANACTNNNAGGANTCCGTNGAATATCNCTNCNTCTCCNTCAGNTTTAAAAGTTTCANGTNTATGAGGANANNTTATGTCNACACCGNTTTTTTCAATTTCCGCTTCTGCCATTTGTGAGGCCACGGCGCGTTTCCAGATGAGCTCATAAAGTTTCTGTTCCTGTGCGGAGCCGTCAACAGTATGGTTGGATATATAAGTCGGACGTATAGCCTCATGTGCTTCCTGTGCACCCTTGGAATGGGTGTGGTAATGACGCACTTTAAGATATTTTTCGCCGAGGGAGTTCTTGATTTCCGAAGCGATGTCGCGCAGAGCCATGTCTGAGAGATTGGTAGAGTCGGTACGCATATAAGTGATCTTACCGTCTTCATACAACTTCTGGGCGAGCACCATGGTCTGAGTGACAGAGAAACCGAGTTTGCGCGAGGCTTCCTGTTGTAGAGTTGAGGTGGTGAAAGGAGGGAAAGGTGAACGGTGAAGAGGTTTCACATTCACTTCCGCAACTTCAAAAGAAGCCTTTTTACACATTTCGAGAAGTTCCCGGGCTTCCTGAGCATTCTCGAGCCTGCGGGCGAGTTCAGCCTTGACTTCGTGATTATCTTTAGACAGGAACAGAGCATTGACTCTGAAGAAAGCTTCCGGAGAGAATGCCTCGATCTCCTCTTCTCTCTCGCAAATGAGCCTTACGGCCACACTTTGCACGCGTCCGGCACTGAGGGCCGGTTTAATTTTTTTCCACAGCACAGGGCTTAGTTCGAAGCCAACGATTCTGTCGAGCACCCTGCGTGCCTGTTGTGCATTTACACGGTCGAGATCAATAGTGCGCGGATTTTCAATAGCATTTAGGATAGCGGGTTTTGTGATTTCATGAAATACGATGCGTTTTGTTGTGGCAGGGTCAAGCTTAAGCACTTCAGCGAGGTGCCAGGCGATAGCCTCACCTTCACGGTCTTCATCGGAAGCGAGCCACACCACTTCGGCTTCGGAGGCTGCTTTTCTAAGTTTTTTGACAAGCTCCTTCTTATCGTCGGGGATTTCATAAATAGGATTGAAGCCATCCTCTATATCGATTGAGAATCCATGTTTCTGCAAGTCGCGTATATGGCCGTAGCTCGACAAAACGGTAAAGTCTTTGCCGAGGAATTTTTCGATGGTCTTAGCCTTTGCAGGCGATTCGACTATTACCAGATTTTTCATATCTGTCTAAAAATTGATTAGCACCGGTTAGTTAGCTTCTAAAGATAATTTCTAAAGATAATTTTCTAAAGATAATATGGNATAGCCATTAAAANCGGCTNAGTGAAATTAANTTGGGNGCAAAANTAACATTTTTTGGTAAAACACACAANTAAGGNGAGAAGNTTTAGGAATTAAAGAAANAANANGAAANGAAAATTGCCGGAGAGCTGATTTTTTTGTAATTTTGTAAGATAATAGCCTAATCCGGCTCTCGGCAAGGGAGTGAAAGGATGTAATAATGGCAAAGGAATGCAAATATTTGATTCATAGGAAAATATGGTAGAAGAATTAGAATTGCAGGAAGAGCAGTCAAAAGAATATGGCGCTGAAAATATTCAGGTGCTTGAGGGTCTTGAGGCCGTGAGAAAGCGTCCTGCGATGTATATCGGCGACATATCGGGCCGCGGACTTCATCATCTCGTGTATGAGGTGGTGGACAATTCGATAGATGAGGCCCTCGCGGGATTTGCAAATGATATCCGGGTGACAATTCTTGAAGACAATTCAATCAAGGTAGAAGACAATGGCCGAGGCATCCCCGTGGACATGCATGAGAAGATGCACAAACCNGCTCTTGAGGTGGTGTTGACGGTGCTTCATGCCGGTGGTAAGTTTGACAAGGGTTCTTATAAGGTGTCCGGTGGTCTGCACGGTGTCGGCGTAAGTTGTGTAAACGCATTGTCTGACTATCTGAGGGCGGAAATACATCGTGACGGTAAAGTCCACATGCAGGAATATGCCTACGGTAAACCGACGTGTGATCTTCAGGTGATCGGCGATACAGATCATACCGGCACAACGATACTGTTTCATCCTGATGCCTCAATCTTTACAGAAACCATTTACGATTATGAGACGTTGGCCAACCGTCTTCGTGATCTCGCATACCTGAATGCAGGCATTACTCTTACGCTCACGGATATGCGTGAANTTGACGACNAGNGTAACCNTCGTAAGGATGTTTTCCACNGTGACGAANNTCTCAAGCAGNTTGTAAAGTATCTGGATCAGGGNAAGGAGCCGCTTATCGATGACATTATCCATTTGAATACCGAACGCAACGGTGTGCCTGTGGAAGTGGCCATGACCTACAATACCTCTTTCTCCGAGAATATTTTCTCTTACGTCAATAATATCAACACCATAGAGGGTGGTACACATCTCACAGGTTTCCGCAGGGGTCTGACTACGACTCTCAAGAAATATGCCGACGACAATCATCTTCTCGACAAGCTCAAGATAGAGCTTTCCAAAGAGGANTTNCGNGACGGTCTNACNGCAGTGGTNTCGGTNAANGTTGCCGAACCTCAGTTTGAGGGCCAGACAAAGACAAAACTCGGCAATAACGAGGTGTCGGGTGTAGTGCAGACAGCTGTCAGTGAAGCGTTACGCAATTACCTTGAGGAGCATCCCAAGCAGGCGCGTGCCATAGTCGACAAGGTGATGCTGGCTGCCCAGGCGCGTCATGCGGCCTATAATGCCAGAATGAAAGTGCAGCGTAAATCACCTCTTTCAGGAGGTGGCTTGCCGGGTAAATTAGCCGACTGCAAGAGTCGTGATGCAATGGAGTGCGAACTTTTCCTTGTCGAGGGTGATTCTGCGGGCGGTTCGGCAAAACAGGGTCGTAATCCTAACTATCAGGCTATTCTTCCTTTGCGCGGTAAGATCNTGAATGTCGAGAAAGCCCTTGATCATAAGGTGTTTGAAAGCGAAGAAATAGTGAATATGTTCAAGGCTCTCGGTGTGACTATAGGCACGGAAGAAGATTCCAAGGAGCCCAACATGTCTAAACTCCGTTATCACAAGATTATCATCATGACCGATGCCGATGTCGACGGAGCGCATATCGCCACTCTCCTTATGACCTTCTTCTATCGGAAAATACGCCCGATTATCGACAACGGCTATCTTTATATTGCCACTCCACCGCTTTATAAGTGTAGCACGAAGGGAAAACAGAAGATTCAGGAGTATGCCTGGGATGAGCAGCAAGTTCAGCGTTTTGTCGACACTCACTGTGACGGTAATCGCGACAAGATGGTGCTCCAGCGTTACAAGGGTCTTGGCGAGATGAATCCCGAGCAGCTTTGGGAAACAACTATGGATCCGGAGAACCGTATGCTTAAGCAAGTGAATCTTGTAAATGCTGCGGAGGCCGACAGGACTTTCTCGATCCTGATGGGTGAGGAGGTTGGTCCGCGCAGGGAGTTCATAGAATCTCATGCTACATACGCCAATATCGATGCATAAACCGGTGGATAAAAAATTATCAATACATAACCATAGGTTATAACTTATTGATGCATAAAATATTCCATTGAAATTAAATAAAGAGAAGGCCGGATGTTTCAGCACTTAAACT
>WFLX010018039.1_pt1 | contig 18916 bp, 22 predicted proteins | sample 4967041 | NCBI WGS metagenome assembly WFLX01 (sample SAMN12857096, study PRJNA449069) | gut metagenome | isolation source: stool from male and female vole | host: Microtus ochrogaster | place: USA:Florida | collected 2017
TATCACGACATAGGGAAAGGGGAATCGCCCATTTTCTTCACCGAAAATCAGCATGGAGTCAATCCCCACGCAGGTCTTGATCCGGCCACGAGCGCAAAGAAGATCATCAGCCACGTAACGGAGGGCCTGGCTGTGGCCTCGCATGCCAAACTGCCGCAGGTGATCAAAGACTTCATCGCGGAGCATCACGGGAAAGGAGTGACGAAATATTTCTTCAATACCGCCGTCAACGAAGCGCCCGAGGGCGTGGTAATCGACAAATCGCTCTATGAATATCCCGGCCCCAACCCCAGGAGCAAGGAGACCACTATCCTGATGATGGCAGATGCGGTGGAAGCCGCATCACGCTCACTGAAAGACTACAGTCCTGAGTCGATCAATGCGCTCGTAGACCGAATCATCGACTCGCAGATAGCCGATGGCCTCTACAACGACTCTCCCATCAACTTCNNAGACATCAACACCNTAAANGACACNTTCAAGAANCGCCTCGNCACTNTCTATNATTCGCGNATCGAATACCCGGAGATACAGAANCGCGACANGACCCCGACAGAACAACAAAAGTGAAATATCTCCGTTAATTAAAGAGGGGGCTCCACTCAGCGACCCCTCTGCCATGAAGATTATGACCAGTCTGAATCCCACATACACATCACTCCAACCGCAAGCGCAAAGAGCCCGGCGGATGGGGCTGCGTGCCCTGCTGCTCGTGTTGCTGCTTGCGCTCATCGCACCCTGCGGCGTAGATGCCGCTCGAAAACGCACCAAAGCCAAGACTAAAGCCACTACCACTTCCACCACCCGAAAGAAAAGCCGCAGCAGGAAGACGACGAGCAAGTCGAGCAAGCGCAGAAGCACCGTGCGCACTACCGGTGGAGCGAACTGGGCCCTTACGGCAGCCGATGTCAATCCTGACTCCAAGAGTCCGGAAGTGAAGCCCGTCAAGTCGTCGAAGCGCCAGGTGAATGTGGAGCGGCCCGATCTCGAGGCAATACGCCAGGCCACACTCGACCCGAAGAGCAAGATGTATTTCCCGAAACTGATGAAGAAATTCAATCTCAACGACACCACCATGACCGCTGAGGAATTCAGGCATCTTTATCTGGGCTACATGTTTCAGGAAGACTATGACCCCTACCGGGAGTCGCCATACTCAAGCATCACAGACCAATATCGCAACAAGACCTCCCACACCAAGGAGGAAATCGATACAATCCGCAAATATGCAGAACTCACCATCCGCGACAATCCTTTCGACCTGAGGCAGATGTCGTTTCTGGTGCATGTGCTCAAGGAGCGGCGCAAAAACATGTTCGCCAAGACATGCGAATATCGCGTGGAGCATCTGCTCGGAGCGATAAAGAGCACCGGCACCGGTGAGAATGAGGAGAACGCATGGTTTGTGATCTATCCGGCGCATGAATACGACATGGTGCAGCTGATGGGATACCGGCCGGTAGACGCCACATTCATCGAACCGGGCTACGACTACCTGCAGGCNGAGCCGGAGGAGGAGACCGCAAAGCGACTGCGCGACANGGTGCAGTCAGGCTTCTACTTCGATGTGCGCGAAGTGCAGCGGCAATACGACCTGAAGCATCCAGAAGAGAGTGAGNCNGAGGCTCAGGCCGNTGAAGAGGAGGCGGAAGAGGATCCCGACGACGTGCCGGCTTCTTAGTCAGGCATATATTTGCTATTTGCGGGCATCTGAACGCGATTGGCACAAGAATTGTTGATACAAGAAAAAAATCAAGATATATGGAAGATAACAGAGAAAAAATCGACAACGGCAAGTTCGTTGCGTTTGCATATAAGGTGAANGACGCCGANAGCGGTGAAGTCCTGNTCGAGGCCAANCCGGAGGCNCCCGACACAATGATCTACGNCGTCNCTCAAGAAGNTNTACCCGNACTCGTGGCCACACTAANGGGCCTCGCCAAGGGCGACAGATTTGCGGTGACACTGCCTCCTGAGGTGGCTTTCGGGCCGGTGATGGAAGAATATGTGCAGCAAGTTCCGGTTGAGGCATTCATGCGCGACGGCAAGATGGCTGTGGAAGTGAAGGAAGGCGGCGTGCTCGACATGATGACCAACACAGGCTCCATAATCAGCGGCCTCGTGAAAAAAGTGACTCCCGAATATGTGGAGATGGACTTCAACCACCCCTTTGCCGGCAAGACCGTAGACTTTGAGGGAGAAATCATCGACGTGCGCGATGCCACCGAGGATGAGCTTCATCCCAAACACGGATGCGGATGCCACTCGGGATGCGGATGCAATTCCGACGATAAGGAATGCGGATGCGGCGAAGGATGCGGCGGATGCCAATAATCCCCGCGCGCCCAGGCGCATAGCAAGAGCAGAGGCAAAAGCCTCATCAACCTATAACCCAACAATGCCAGAGATATCCGAAGAAATAATCAAGGTGAAGCAACGCCTGCAGATCATAGGCGACTCACCGGCACTCATAGAGGCGATCAAACGGGCGGTGACAGTCGCTCCGATTGATCTCTCTGTGCTTGTATACGGCCCCTCAGGCTCGGGCAAGGAATTCTTTCCCAAGATAATACATCAGTTCGGAACCCGCAAGCACAAGAAATACATAGCAGTGAACTGCGGCGCCATCCCCGAAGGCACCATCGACAGCGAGCTCTTCGGCCACGAGAAAGGCGCCTTCACCGGCGCAGTGGCCACCCGAAAGGGTTATTTCGAGGAAGCCGACGGAGGCACCATATTCCTCGATGAGGTGGCCGAACTGCCGCTCACCACTCAGGCTCGTCTGCTGCGCGTGCTTGAGACGGGAGAATTCCTGAAAGTGGGAAGCAGCACGGTGCAGACATCCGACGTGCGCGTAGTGGCCGCCACCAACGTAGACCTCCCTAAAGCAGTGGCCCAGGGCAGATTCCGCGAAGACCTGTACTATCGTCTGTCGACCGTAGTGATCAGCGTGCCTCCACTCTCGGAGCGCGGCCCGGACATTCAGTTGCTCGCCCGGAAGTTTGCGGCCGATTTCTCAGAGAAATACATGACGAAGCCGATCACATTCAGCGAAGACGCCAAACGCGCTATGCAGCTCTATAACTGGCCGGGCAACGTGAGGCAGCTGAAAAACGTGATCGACCAACTCTCGCTCTTCGAGAGCGGAACAGAGATAGACCGCCACAAGATGCTGGAATATCTTCCGCTCGGCAGCGACGGAGGCTCTACCCCCATGCTGGCTCCGCCACCCGACAATTCATACGAGACTGAACGCAAGATGCTATGGCAGATGCTGTTTGCTCTGAGAGAGGACATTTCCGAACTGCGCCGTCAGGTGCAGGATGCCCGGGGAGCCGACAGCAATAGCACCAACATAAGGGATGTGCGTGCCCTCATGGCTTCCGCCCCGATCGACGGGCATGCCACCCACGACCCACTCGGCGACTCGGAGCGACGCGTGATTGAGGAAACCCTCGCCAAGCACGACGGCAATAAGAAACAGGCTGCCGAAGAACTCCAGATATCGGTGCGCACTCTCTATCGCAAAATGCAGGATCTCGGAATTTCCTGATAATCATACCACTCTTCCACAGACAACATGAAGCGTCTACTCTCAAATCTAACCATAGCCCTGAGTTGCCTCATCCTGCTTGCAGGATGCACGATAAGCTACAAGTTTAACGGCTCGGCACTCAACTACGACATCTACAAGACGATTCACGTCTCGGAGTTTCCAATCCGGGCGGCACTCGTCTACTCTCCACTGCAGCAGCTTTTTGAGAACAAACTGCTCAACACCATAACGAGGCAGACACGTCTTCAGGAAGTAAGCGGCTCGTCAGACCTTGAGATGAGCGGCGAGATCACGGGCTATTCCCTCTCGCCCCAGGCAGTGGGCACCGATGCCTACGCAACCGAGACCCGCCTTACGATAACGGTGAAAGTGAAATATACAGACCATAAGAATCCGGCCAACGACGTGGACCAGTCTTTCTCGGCCTACAGGCAATTTGACAGTTCGATGATGCTCACCGACGTTCAAGACGGACTCTGCGAGGAGATATGCGACGAACTCGTGGATCTGATCTTCAACGCTACGCTCGGCAACTGGTAGGCCCCTCTTTCCATTAACCACATACACCCCACTAACCATCACACGCCATGCCACTCCCCTACTACGTAATCCCCGACATAGAGGCTCTCAAGACTGAGACCGATCCTGAAAAACTTCGATTGCACCGCCGGCGCATCACCGCGATCATCGGAGACCCCGATGCCCGACGCGCATTGCTGGGCGATGCTTCTGAAGATTTTCACGATTTCTACGGCACTGCAGATCTTCCGACGCTCTCCACCGATGACACAATCGACTCTTTCCTGAAGAAATTCGGAAAAGCAGACGACATCGCCGACGAAAAAGCATCCGCAGGAGAGATTCCGGTGCCGGTAGCCCCCGTGGTGGATTATGCAGCGATGATGGAATCGGAGCTCGCCCCGCTGCCCTCAACCGAGGGCCCGGATGCGGCCGACGGCACCCTCGGGGCTATCGATTCGTTCCTTGCCGGACAAACGGGACGGATACGTCCTAAAAAAGAAGTAAAAGAGGAAGAAAAGCCCTCTCTCACCGAAGGATTTGCCAAAATTATGATAAAAAACGGCAATTATAGGCGTGCTTTGGAAATTATTACCCAAATAAGTTTGAATAATCCAGAAAAAAGTATTTACTTTGCAGACCAAATACGTTTTCTTCGGAAAGCGGTGCTCCTTCAGGCGCAAAAATAACAGCAATCAATAACAAAAAGCGAGGCCTCCACGGAGAGCCGAGCCTAAAACAAACTGCATAAAAAAATGTATATCTTTCTCAGCATCCTCATTGTGATCGCAGCGATCCTTCTCATCTTAGCCGTGCTCATCCAGAAATCCAAAGGAGGAGGCCTCGCTTCCGACTATGCCGGAGGCAACCAGTATATGGGCTACCGCAAGACCACCGACTTCATCGAGAAAGCGACCTGGAGCCTCGCCATCTTCATCTGCGTGCTAAGCATCTGCGCTTCGTTTGCAATCAAGACTCCCGTCACAAGCAGCGGCATGGCTCCGGCCCCCGCAGCCACAACAGCACCCGCTCCGGCACCGACCAATGCTCCTGCAGCTACCAAGACTCCTGCAGCTCCTGCAGCAGCTCCCGCAGCCACTCCTGCTCCCGCAGAAGCACCTGCTCCCGCAGCTACTCCCGCCAACTAAGAGAAGGGCTAACTAAGGCCCCGGTATGTTAAAAAACATATTTTTTGGCACGATTTTAAAAAAAATCTCCAAAAAATTTTGTCGGTTCAAAAAAAAGCAGTAACTTTGCACCGTTTTTGANAGCAAAACATGTTTTATTATTTTAAATTTTAAAGAAAATGAAGAAAATCGTTCTCGCTCTCGCTGTAATCGCCAGCGTAGCACTCGTATCTTGCGGCGACAAGAAGGCTGAAGCAGTTGATTCAGCAGCAGAAGACACTGTAACTGCAGTTGTTGAAACTCTTAACGACACTGTTGGTGACACTGTAGTTGCTGACACTGTAGTTGCTGCTGAAGTACAGTAATCTGACAGCGCAGAAGAACGTATCTCACAAATAGAGACACGTCAACTCACAATCGGTGCATTCCCATGGGGGTCTGCACCGATTTCTGTAAATACCCTACCGACAAATCATGATAGACTGGATCTATAACATAAAGAATGTAATATTCGACCTCGGCGGCGTCATCATCAACCTTGACCGTGACCGCGCCGTGGCAGCGCTGGCCGATCTCGGCCTCGAGAACGCCGATGACCTGCTCGGACTCTACGGACAGAAAGAACCCTTCTACGGCCTTGAAACAGGAGAACGCTCCACAGCCGACTTCTTCGACCTGCTTCGCGGGCAGATGCACCCGGGCACTACCGACAGCGACATCACCAAGGCATTCTGCCGCTTTCTTGTGGATCTTCCCGCCGAAAGGCTTGCCATGCTGCGCCGGATGCGCATGGCCGGCTTCCGCATCTTCATGCTCAGCAACACCAACCCGGTGATGTATAACACATGGATTGACCGCGCATTCCGCCAGGAAGGAGGCACCGTCAACGACTATTTTGACGGCATCGTCACCTCTTTTCAGGAACTCACCTGCAAGCCCGACATCCGGATATTCCAGACCCTGATGTGCCGCTACGGACTCAACCCGTCGGAGACCCTGATGCTCGACGACTCGGAAAAGAACTGCGTGGCCGCCGCCGAAGCCGGAGCACACGCCTTCAGGATTGGCAAGACGGCAGACGACGACATGCTTGCCATCTGCGAATCGCTCCTCGAGGCCAGAGGAATATAAAATTCTATACATACGCTTACCACANANAANATCNGAGAGNGAATCAGAATGGAGAAAGCAGTCACCATNGGCANCTTNGACGGCGTGCACCGGNNCCNCNGNCTCNTGCTCGACACNNTCAGGGATGAAGNCNCGCGAAGAANTCTTCNGCCGGCAGCCATCTCCTTCTCATGCCATCCGCTCGAACTTATAGCGCCCGAGCGCGCTCCGGGCAATCTGCTCACCACCGAGCGCAAACGCCATCTCATCTCCGAAGAAGGAGTATTGCCCATCATCCTGCCATTCAACGAGCAACTGAGGAGGATGACAGCCTACGAATGGATGCTGCANCTNTACCGCACCTACGATGTGCGCNTTNTCGTGGCAGGCTACGACANCACTTTCGGATGTGACGGCATCGACCTCTCAATAGCCGACTACCGCGCCATGGGCGACACAATCGGGATAGAGGTGATATCGGCCCCGGAAGTGGCCGGCGTGAGCAGCAGCCGCATACGCAAGGCTGTGAAATCCGGCGACATAAGTCTTGCCACAGAGCTACTGGGACGTTATCCCGAGACTGAAGGACGCGTCGGCCCCGGCTTTCATCTGGGGAGCAAGATCGGATTCCCTACCGCTAACCTCCAGATGGATCCTCAGGCCGTATTGCCGGCTCGGGGAGTATATGCCGCCTTCGCGGAAATGACAGGAGACCCTGCGAAATATCCGGCCATGGTCAATATCGGATACCGCCCTACATTCGACGGCACCGATGCCGCCGCGTCTGACAAGACTGTGGAGGCTCACCTGATAGGCACAGACCGGGACTTCTACGGAGCCTCGATGCGCCTCTCTTATCTGACCCGACTGCGCGACGAGATACGTTTCCCTTCGGTGGAGAAGCTCATAGAGCAACTCGGCAAAGACCGTGAAGACACACTGAGGATTGCAGCGGCAGCCGACATCAGGAACACAGCAGAACAGTAGAATGGCATTATGAAACCGGATGAAACAGCAGCGCGGGAGCATCGGCTCGGCCTGACAGGACTCGCAGCCCTCGTCTTCGGCATGATGGTGGGGAGCGGCATCTTCAACATTCCCCAGAACATGGCGGCGGGCGCCGGGCTCGGAGCGGTCATGACCGGATGGATCATCACCGCTGCCGGAATGCTGACTCTTGTCAATACGTTCAAGATTCTGGCCGACCGCCATCCGGAACTCAACGAAGGAATATATCTCTACGCCGAGAAGGGATTCGGAAGAATAGCAGGCTTCAACATAGCCTGGGGCTACTGGCTCTGCGCCTGCTTCGCCAATATCGCTTACGCCGTGATGCTCAACGACACCTTCGGGGCCTTCTTCCCGTCGCTGCTCGCCCACGGAGTGCCGACCGTCTTATTCTGCTCGGCTCTTATCTGGCTGATGTATTTTCTGATAAGTTCGGGCTTGCGCACCTCGTCGATCATAGCCACCGGCGCCGCAATACTGAAAGTATGCGTGATAATACTCATCATCGCCCTTCTCGCCGCCAATATCAGCTACGACACCCTCACTTCAGACATCTTCGCACAGACTGACGGCATCGGAGGCTTCACGCGCCAAGTGAAAAGCACCATGCTCGTCACCCTCTGGTGCTTCATCGGCATCGAGGGCGCGGTGGTGATGTCGGGGCGCGCACGCCGGCAGAGCGATGTGGGAAAGGCCGGTGTCATAGGGTTTCTTGCCGCATGGATTCTCTACGCCCTCGTGTCGGTGTTCTGCTTCGGGATAATGACACGGGCACGCCTCGCGGGGCTTGAAGACCCCTCGGTGGCCTACGCATTGAAATCAGTTTGCGGCGAATGGGCATACTGGCTCGTGATCATAGCCGTGATCATCTCCATCACCGGTGGATGGTTTGCCTGGACACTCGTCACCGCCGAGCAGCCCTACTCGGCCGCGCGCCACGGCATATTTCCCCGGCGACTCATCAATAGGAAGGAGCCTTCATCCCTGCGTCCGGCCCTTCTGGCGTCGAGCGTCATAATGCAGGCGTTTCTCTTCCTCGTGATTTTTGCTGAAGATATCTATCTCTACGCCCTCAACATCACCGGAATGATGATATTGCCGGCCTACTTCTTCAGCGGGCTCTTTCTCGTGAAGATAGCAGTGAAAGACTATCGCACCCGGACGCTCTCCGCGAGCCATGCACGCAAAGATCTCGCCTCCGCCCTGCTTACAGGGACGGGATGCACTCTCTTCTGCATCTGGATGCTGTATGCAGCCGGCCTCGACATGCTCATGCAGGCATTCTGCTTCTTTCTTGCCGGCCTACCGCTCTACCGACGTAAAAAAACCGCATCATGATATATTACTTCTCCGGCACAGGCAATTCCCGCTATGTGGCACAGCGGCTCGGTGCTGCCTTAGGGCAGGAAGCCCGGTTTATCCCGGCCACTAACCCCTATTCTGAAACTCTCGGCGGGGACGCTGACAGCAGCATCGGCATCGTCTTCCCCATCTACTCATGGGGCGTTCCGCCCATAGTGCTCGACTTCATAGCGCGACTGCCCGAAGCGCTTCTGGAAAAGGTCAGAAAGCGCCACATACCCATCTGGTGCGTCGCCACTTGCGGCGACGAGACCGGCAATGCCATCACAATGCTCAGAAAAGCGCTCCGCGCAAGAAATACTGATCTTGAGGGCGCATGGAGCGTGATCATGCCTAATGTCTACGTTATGCTGCCGGGCTTCGGCACTGACCCTACGCCGCTCGAGGAAGAAAAACTGCGAAACTGCATGGGGCGCATCGAAGAAATCGCCGCACTGATAGCTACAGGCACCTACAAATTCGACGTGCACACAGGCACCTTTCCGCGCGTGCGCACTTCCCTCACCTATCCCCTCTTCCTCAAATGGGGTGTGGAGACGAAGCGCTGGCATTCTACCGACACCTGCATCTCATGCGGCAAATGCGCTCACGCATGTCCGGTAAGAAACATTGCCATGGCCGACGGACATCCCGTATGGGGCACTGACTGCACCAGCTGCTGCGCCTGCTTCCATGCATGCCCCACCAACAGCGTGCAATACGGACGCATCACACGCAAGATGGGACAATACACATTCCGTAACCCTTCAGAACTGTAATCATGCAAGAGACAAAGCGCCTCAGATATATCGACGCCATGCGGGGCCTGGCCATCCTGCTTGTGGTGTTCAGCCACGTGACGAATGCCTACGTGAAGATGCCGATCACCAACATATCTTTCAGCGGCATCTACTATATGATGACTATGTTCCGTATGCCCCTCTTCTTCTTCGTGAGCGGCTTCTTCGCCTTCAGGGCGGNCGAGCGCTGGGACGGCGCGATGGTGAGACGCGTGATGACCAAGAAGTNTCAGGCCCAGATTGTAGNGCTGGCGGNGTTCTGCTTCCTCTTCGGAGTCTGCATGAAAGGGTGGCGGTTTTCTTTCTTGTGGACGTCCAACCCATATTGGTTCACGATCTCGCTCTTCGAGATGTTCTGTCTCTATCTTGCCACAGCCCTGATAGTCAGGAAGACAGGCAGCGTTNTGGNTCTCNATATACTCGGAATCTGCTCGCTTATTGCGCCNTTTCTCTTCAACTATTTCACCGANGNGGTGAAGATGCNCCGGTGNTGTGTGNCTATCCAGACNTGGCACACGCTCAACTATTTTCCTTACTTTATGACAGGAATTTTCGCGCGCCGCTTTGAGCCGACGCTCTGGAAAATAGTCGACAACCAATATTTCAGGGCCGCGATGATAACGGGATTCATCTCGCTCGTGATCTTCTACGGCTGCCGCCATCCTTACTCACCGGAGTGGGATCTCGTGATGACCGCAATGCGATTTACGGGGCTTATGACGCTGCTCANCTCATTTCGTGCATACNGGNCATGGTGGGATAAAGGANCACCCNTCAGCAACATGATGGGCTTCGTGGGNAGCCGCACGCTCGACATCTACTATCTCCACTATTTCTTCATCCCTAATCTTGACTTCATGAAAGGGCTATGGTCTACCGGCCCGGGCAACAACGTGCTCGTCATGCTTGCATTCGGAGTTGCGGTGTCGGCCCTCGTGGTAGCACTCTGCCTGATAGTTAGCGCTGTGCTCCGCTCCTCGCCATTCCTCGCCTCATGGCTCTTCGGAGTGGGAAAGCCCCGCCCGAGCAGTAACTCATAAATCCGACTTTCAGGAAAAGTCCTGGAAATAATATCTATATATGTAAAAAATGCCGCACGAAGCGGCATTTTTGATTTCTGCATGGATTGAGAAGTCAGATAAGTCGATACCATACATCAAATGAGCCATCTTCTCCGCGCTCTGCATGAACCTCGAAGTCCTGTTCTGCCGGAATAGAATCAAGGATATCGCCGGCCACCTGCAGAGCATTCAGTCCTGTTTTGCATTGTCCGGCAAATTTCCGACCGTCACCATTCGACGCATTATTCATCGACAGGTTACCTACCAACAGTTCAGCGATGGCCGATACCAATTCATACTCGTCTTGATTAAAGACCATGTATTCGTCCTCCTCAGCGCTATAGACCACATGGCAGTCTCCGTCTTCAGCCGGGATGTCAAAGACCGGAGTCTCAAAGATTCCTGCAAGTATATTGCCGAGACGAGAGTCGGCTATCTCACCGTAGACATCTTCCATACGGGGTTCATCACAGCTCTGACAAGCCGGCATGATCAGCATTGCAAACATTGCAAGCGAAAGCAAACAAATTTTCTTCATAGATTTATTGGTTTATTTAGTAAATATGATTTGTCTTAATAACAAGTATACTTTACATTTTGTTTTGTATTCTTGATATATTTTCAAAAAAAATTATGATATTGTCTGCTTTCATGTGTGAACATAATATAGCAAAGCCTCCGGATGAGACATCGGGAGGCTTGATATGAAGAATCGAAATTGAGATGCTGAAACGGATGTGGGGGTCAGCTGCGACCCCATAGGAGTTTCTCGCGCAGCGAGGCTGCAAAAGTGGCATCGGGGGGAGTGAGGAGCCATACGCTGTAGGGTGCGGCCCTGAGTTCCATGACGGTTTCCTCGTTGAGCACACAGCTGTATCCGTCCACACTCAGGCGGTAGGAGCCGGTGCGCGACTCCATCGTGAGGCGCAACACCGAGGAGCCGGATATCACTATCGGGCGAAGGGTCAGCGAATGCGGAGCCACCGGAGCAAGCACCATGCAATCGAGTTCCGGCTGAAGTATAGGCCCACCCACCGAGAGATTATATGCCGTGCTCCCGGTGGCGGTTGAGACGATGAGCCCGTCGGCCCTGTAGTCGGCCAGATAAAATCCGTCGAGTTCGACATGGACATTTATCATCGATGCGGAGTCATCTTTAAGCACTGCTATTTCGTTGAGAGCATCGCAGATGAAACCGGAAGGGAGATCATCGCATATCACGCTTATCATGCGGCGCTGATTTAGGCGCAGCGAGCCGTCGGCAATTCCTCCGATAAGCGCTGCCGGATCGTCAAGCGAGAAATGGGCGAGATATCCGAGGTGGCCGGTATTGACTCCGGCAATGGGAATACCCGAGCCGGCAAGCCGGCGGGCGGTGCGCAGGAAAGTGCCGTCGCCCCCCACGCTGATAGCCACATCGGCTGAGGGAATACCCGCGAAGACCGGCGGAATCAGGCTGCCGTCGACTCCGGCCTTGCGGAGATAGGCAGCAAACTTCTCATGACACAAAAGGCTGAAACCCCGGTTGCGGGCTTCAGCCAAAAGACGCATAATGCCCGGCAGGTCATCGTCCTGACGGGATTTTCCATAGATAGCTATCGTGATGGGCTTCATGGTGAGTGACTGTCGGGGGCGGTCAGACGTTAAGCAGCGTCCGGAGTTCGAGAATACGCTGAGCCGCCACAGCGGCATCGGCATAATTGTTGCCCTCGGCATCCTCCACGTCGTAGCCGTAGCGTTCAAGGTTATGGACAGCGGCCGACGGGTCATCACACCTCACCCGGAGAGTGACCATGATAGCGGAGGCATCGGCGGGCGATGTCAGTAGGTCTACCACAGTGGCCCCGGCATCCTCACAGGCATGGGTCAAGATGCTGGCGCTATAGTCGGCAGGCAGGCATTTCAGAGTGATCAGACTGCAGTCGTCGCGTGGTATGAGTGTGTTTTGTGTCATCAATGCTTCTTTTGTTTTGGTATATTCAATGTTTTTCATTAACNNTGTCGGTGNAACNGCAAGGTGAAGGAAACATTGAATACGGTTTTCGGATTCAAAGATACAAATATTGTGCCTAACTACAATGAATGAGCGGAATTTTTTTAAATTTTCACATTCATTTTCTCATTTTCCCGTTTCGGGAACCGGTCACGGCCACCCCTTGCGGCAATAAATGATAGCCGGCATCTAATTTATAAACGTCTGAAAGAAGAAAATGACAAGACTGAGCGTCAATATAAATAAAGTAGCCACGATCCGCAACGCCAGGGGTGAGAATAATCCGGATCTGGTGAGGTTTGCCCTCGCGTGTGAGGCGGCGGGCGCACAAGGCATCACGGTGCATCCGCGCCCCGACGAGCGACATATTAGGCGGGCCGACGTGCCGCTGCTCAAGGAAGCAATCACCACGGAATTCAATATTGAGGGATATCCTTCGGAAGACTTCATCCGCCTCGTGCTCGAAGTGCAGCCGACACAGGTGACACTCGTGCCCGATGCTCCGGGCCAGCTCACCTCCGACCACGGCTGGGACGTGATGACCCACACCGATGAACTCGGCAAGATAGTGGCACGCCTGAAAGAAGGCGGCATCCGCGTGTCGCTTTTCATCGACCCCGATCCGGTGCAGGTGCTTGAGGCAAAAATTATCGGAGCCGACCNCGTGGAACTCTACNCCAGGGCCTACGCGCAAANCTATTCANAAAACCGNGAACTCGCCATCGCCCCCTTCGTGGAGGCGGCATCGGCCGCGCGGGTATGCGGCATCGGACTNANCGCCGGCCACGACCTGNGCCTCGAAAACCTTCACTATTTCATACAGCATATACCCTGGACCGATGAGGTCAGCATAGGGCACGCCCTGATAAGCGATGCGCTCTATCTCGGCATCGCACAGACCATAAAGCGATATATCAAGGAATTGCGGCCAGACTGACCACATCAGCCCGCCACGACCGACACCTGACAATTCAATATCAAACATTAATATCTACACCTCTGCCGATGGAAACCCTGAGTCTCTGGTCGCTCGTCATGGACGGCGGCTACATAATGATACCGCTCGCCATAATGCTTCTGGTGAGCATCTACATCTTCACCGAGCGCTGCATAGCCATCTCGCGCGCCGGCAAAGACGACGCCACATTCATGCAGCGCATACGCGACTATGTGCATGAAGGCGATCTCGAGAGCGCCACTCAACTCTGCAAGAAGACCGACACGCCCTATTCGCGTCTGATACTCAAGGGCATCACCCGCATCGGGCGCCCGATGCAAGACGTGCTCGTGGCCATCGAAAACACCGGCAATATTGAAGTGGCACGCCTCGGGAAAGGATTCACCTGGCTCAGCACCACGGCTGCCGGAGCCCCGATGCTCGGATTTCTAGGCACTGTGACCGGCATGATCGAAGCCTTCTATGCGCTTGCAATGGCAGGCACCGGAGCCAACATCATCGTGCTCTCAAGCGGCATCTATCAGGCGCTTGTCACCACGGTGGCCGGTCTGGTGGTGGGCATTGTTGCGCTCTTCGGCTATAACTATCTCGTCTCGCGCGTGAACCGTGTCATGACCGGGCTGGAGTCAAAGACGATGGAATTCATGGATCTTCTCAACGAACCGGTGCTCTGACCACTACATAAANCNCGACCACGGANCAATTACCACNAGCAATGGNNCTGAAACGANNATTCAATACACTCGNGACATNCTCAATGTCTTCGNTGACCGNTGTCATCTTCCTGCTGCTCATCTTCTTCATGGTGACCTCGACGCTTATCTTCCCTTCAGCCATCGATGTCAGCCTTCCGCAGAGCGCGGAGCAGACATCGAAGAAGCCTGTGACCGAGGTCTATGTGGATTCCCTCTCCCAATTCTATATAGTGCTCGACCGAACCGACTCCATAGCCTCGAATGCCACGGCGCGCCAGGTGAGCCGGGAAGAACTTATCTCAGCCCTGACCCTCGTGCAGCAGCAAGACTCCACAAGAGGCATAGCGCTCTATGCCGATGAAAAAGTGGAGTATGGAAAGATTGTGGAAATACTCGATATGGCGGCTCGCCGCAAGATGAAGATGGTACTCGCCACCCGCGCAGCACAAGAGCCCGGATTATGAACAAGACAGAAAAAACAGGCAGAATAATAGCGCTCGCCGTCACCCTCGTGATGACGACGGCTCTGATTCTGCTGCTGCTTTTCACAACCCTGCACTACGACGAGCGTCTGGCTTCGGCCGAGAATCCTCAGCTTGAGGCGGAGGAACTCTTCATCGACCCGGAACTCCTGCTCGAGACCCATAAGAGCGTGGGCACGCCTGATGACATCAACCATGACCAGCCTGCACCCGAAGTGAAGGGAGAACCCGCTCCCGCACCCGAGGAGCAGCCGCATACAGTCACCTCGGGCGAAAACTCACTTCCATCGCCCGAGCAGAAACTAGTGGCTACGGAGGCGGAGTCGCCTGTGGCCACGGCAGAGTCTGACAAAAAGAAGGATGAGGAGAAGGTGGCCACTTCAATGGCAGGAAAATTCGGCTCCAAGCCCGGCTCCACTGCAGGAAAATTCGACTCTCCCGGTGGCACTGACGGCGTTGGGGCGGGAGTGACCGGAAAGATGAGCGGCCGTCAGTTTCTCGGATGTCCGCTGCCCGACGTGACCCTCTCTCACCGCACCACCGTAACGGTCTCCATCACTGTTGATGCCGACGGGAAGGTGACCTCGGCGGCAGCCTCAGGAGCCGCCACGCGCGAGATACGCAAGAAATGCGAGGAAGCGGCACTCCGGGCTAAATGGAGCGCAAAAAAAGGAGCCACGAGCACACGCGGCNCAATCACTTTCACCATTATTCCGAAATAAGATAGGCCGAAACCTTTCCAAGCGGCAGGGAGGCCCTGATCTCGAGCGGAATGGCTTTACCATCGCTCGAAATCCATGCGTTGACGTCATCGCTGGTCTTCTTTCCTCCTTTCGAGGTGAACGTAAACCGGATATGCCAGGCATCGCGCATCGAGCCGTTGCGCAACTTCACTTTTTCGCTTCCCACCTTCCAGATTTTCACCGTCTCGGCGTATGAGCCTGAGAATAGAGTGGCAGTCAGGGTCTTTCCCATGGGGAGGGTGGAGAGGTCGATGGTGCGCAGCCAATAGAATACGCTCAGCATGTCGTAAGTCTCTCCTGTGGCCGAGAGTTCTATATCCGAAGACGTGACCTTGCCTTTTTTCTCACGGTGCTTGAGGGCAGTGCCCTTCACGCTGTTTCCGGCATAGGAATACTTGATCACGTCTTTGGAATACTTACCCCCTTCGTGTGCCACTTTTGTGTAGGATTGCGGCTTGAAATCCTTCTTGCTTATTACGGAGACGAGAGTGTCACGGACACTGAAGAAGCTGTCGGCCCAGGGTTTTGTCTTGCCCACGAGCCGGATGCTGTAGTTGTCGCCCTTATTCTTCAGCGACAGCACAGCCTCACCCGAATCTTTGGTGATAAGCCCCCATTTGTAGGTGATTACATACTTCAGCGTCTCGTCGGGAAACGATGTCTTGCCGAAAGCCACTTCCGGAAGAAGCGACATTACCGACACTAATATGAAAAAAAGAATCCTTCTCATAGCTTTAGAATATCAGGTGCCGGATAGCCCGGCACGTTTATCAGTCGGGAATCCAGACTGAATTTCTTGCGAACACGGTCTCAGGGTCGGTCAGACGCAGTGCATCTTCCGGCGAGAGAATCTTGCGCCAGTTTACACGCCCCGCTGTGTCGGAGCCCTCACCGTGATTGGAATATTCGCCGTAGCGCGCCGTCCGGTTGTTGTCTTCATTTCCCCAGTTGTGCCATCCGGCGGGAGTTATGGCCTTCGGGAGTTCGCAATCAATGAAATATGTAGAAGCGTAGGGGCGCCATGTGCGTCCGAGATGCAGATTTTTCACGCCCGGAGCAGCCGTTACCTTGCATTTATGGAATACATATCCCACGGGCACATCTCGCGGAGTGGAAGCCGCCGTGATGAAGGAATCGGTCAGGGCATGGATGTGGCAGCGGCGGAAAAGCGCTGTAGCCGCACCGAAAATGAAATCGACTGTTCCCTCGATGTAGCAGTCTTCAAAAAGATCGCGCGCTCCCCTGCCGGTGGCATAGAGAGTGTCCTGATTGCCGAGTATATTGCAGTTGCGCACTATTATTCGGTCGCCCGTGGTGTGCAGGGCCACTGCCTGGCCCACCCGGCCGGCAGTGTTCTCTACGGTCAGGTTCTTGAGAGTGACGTTGTTGCCGTCGATTCGGAGGGTATAGCTTCCTGAAGTCCCCATATTGTCTTTCTGGGCCCAGTCGCCGTTTGAGAGCACCACACCTTTGCGGCTTTCACCTTCGATGGTGAGATTATTGATTGTGGAGTTCACCAGATTTTTCTCGTGGTAAGTACCGTTTTTGATATATATCCTCACNTGGTCTTCAGAATCNCCCNTCANTTTCTTCAAGGCCTGACCGAGAGANGTGTATTCGCCCGATCCGTCGGCTGCCACCACGAGTGTGCGCGCATATTTATCCATATCGGGAATTTCAGCCCATACCTGAGATGCGAATGCCGGGACGATTAGGCAGACAATAGTCAGAAGCAAAGTCTTCATAGAGATTGAAGTTTAAATTTTCTTATTGTATTGCGGAAGAATAGATAGAGCAGCACAGCGGCAGCGAAGAGAGCGAACGAGAAACTGTAGTACACGCCCAAGTTTCCGAGCCCGCATCCCACCGCCAGCCAGAACATAGCCGGAACTCCGATAAAGATGTAGGCCACAAGCGCTACCCACAGAAACGGGCGGGCATTGCCTGTGCCCTTCAATCCATTGGCAAATGTGAGCTGGATGGCATCGCCAAACTGATACACCACGAGTGGAGGCAGAAGCAGCAGGGCGTTGGCAATGACATCATCGTCGGGCGAGAAGAAATGAATCAGCCCTTTACCGAAGAAGACGAAGAGAAGGGAGGCCAAAGCAGCGAGAATCATGTTCAGATGCAGGCCGGCCAGAGTGGTCTGACGCACCTTATCCATATCGCGGGTGCCGGTGAAATTGGCAGCCCGCACCGACACGGCTATTCCGAAACTCATGTAGATCATGAAGCCGAGTTGCGATATGGTGTTGATCACCTGATAGGCAGCGAGCTGAATCTTTCCAAACCATCCTGTCACCACCGCGCCGAGTGTCCAGAGGCCGCACTCTATGCCCGACTGAATCATGATCGGCCACGACATGGTCCAGACCTTACGCCGCATCCCTACGACGGGAGTGGAATCGAGAGCGCCCTCCTTGTAGGGCCGGTAGCGGCGCGTGGTGGCGAATACGACAAGAATCGCTATGGCGCAGAGCCAGCGAGAGATGAGCGTTGAGATGCCTGCACCGTTCAGACCCATCTCGGGGAAACCGCACTTACCGAAGATAAGGAGCCAGTTGCCAAGGATGTTTAGAAGATTGGCCGAGAGAATAATCCACATCGGTGTGGCGGTGTCATTTACCGCATTCGAAGTCTGCTGGGCACAGTTGAACGCCGCCATAGGCAGCATAGAGGCGAGAATGATGAGGTAATATTCACGTATAAGGGGAAGCAACTCCACAGGCTGTCCGAAGCGGTCGAGAAAGAAATAGATCGCTCCCATCAGCAGGGTCAGGGCGATAGCAAGCCAGGAATTTACCTGAAGGCCGGCGCGCAACATACGCCCGGCTCCGAGATTGTCGTTTCTCCCGTAGAGGGCGCCTACGAGGGGCGTAATGCCCGAGGCGAAGCCTATGAGCATCACCATCGGCACCATAAACATGGAATTGACAAAAGCCGCAGCCGCCAGCTGGTCCACACCGTAGGCGCCCACCATCGCGGTGTCGGCAAAAGACACAGCTATGATGCCAATCTGGGTAGCCATCACAGGCATTCCGAGGCTTATCAGCCGGCGATATTCATTTGTATAGGTCAAGATGTATGTCGTTTTAACAGTTACGTGTAGGGATTCAGCCGGGCCTGCGGCCGGTATGGGAGAGTGAGGAAAGGAGGGTAAGGCATCCGTCTTCAATCAGGTCGAGAGCGTTCTCAAAGCCCTCCGCTCCGTCATAATACGGATCGGGCACGCAGTCGGCCCAGGGATGCCGCGAGAAATAGTCGGCCATCCTGACCACCTTCCTCTCAGCCTCCGGTGTAGGGGCGAGACTGCGCAGGCGGTCGAAGTTTGAGTCGTCCATCGCCACAATCAGATCAAACCGGTCGAAGTCAGACTCACGCACCTGACGCGACCTGTGGGTGAGGTTTAGTCCCCGCCTTTGGGCATGGACGCGCATCCTCGCGTCGGGGAGGTCGCCGGCATGTCCGCCGTAGGTGCCGGCAGAGTCTATCTCAAACCTGTCGGCCACGCCATGCTCCC
>WFLX010296373.1_pt1 | contig 18914 bp, 21 predicted proteins | sample 4967041 | NCBI WGS metagenome assembly WFLX01 (sample SAMN12857096, study PRJNA449069) | gut metagenome | isolation source: stool from male and female vole | host: Microtus ochrogaster | place: USA:Florida | collected 2017
AGAACTTGCTAACTTGCTAATTCTGAGCGTTTTAGTTTCTGGTGGTGCCACCAGGAATCGAACCGGGGACACAAGGATTTTCAGTCCTTTGCTCTACCAACTGAGCTATGGCACCATCGTATGTGTGCTTAAAGGCTCTTGGGCGCTTTTTGCGTTGCAAAGGTACGTGTTTTTTGTTGTTCCGCCAAATTTTTTCGCGCTTTTTTGTTGATATTTTTTAAATTTTTGATGTAACTTGTTGACCCTCATTTAATTATACTTGTCTATAAAGATGGATGATATGCGTTGCGCAGGAAAATTTTCATACGGAGCGAACAGATGCGCCGACCAAGATGTTAATATTTAGGCGACGGGCCATGCGGGGCTTCGTTGCGTCCGCACGCATCCCGCACCTCCCAATGCGCTCCGCTAATTTCTTCTATGTATATTATTAATCAATAAAAAATATTAAATGTTATGAAACTGACTATTTATGCTATGGCGATGGGTGTTGCCGCCGCCGCTTTAACCGGATGCCAAAAGGTTGAGCCCCAGGCGGGAACTAAGCTTGACACTAACGAAGTTGTCGGAGGCGATTACACTCCCTCGGCCGAGGCCGTTACCGCTGCCGCCGCCGAAAAGACGATGCAGATGACCGTCAGCGGCAAGTCAATCGATGTTACTTCGGTTTCCGCTCTTGAGCGCCCCGCCGAGGAGGTGTATTTCTACGCCGACGTTAAGGTCGACAATAAGGACACCAAGGCGCCCGCAGTGCTGTCCGCACTCATCGACTCGCTTTACACCGACGCTACCGACCAAAAGGTTGTAGTAGCCGACGTGACCGACATGAAGGGTCTTGCCGCTCAATTAGACTCTATTAGCAAGAACTTTAAGGATAGCGTAGCCACGGACGCTGTGCTCAATTCGGTCACAAAAGCGTTTAACGTGACTTTCGCAGCCGAACCTGTAACCGCTACCGACACCTACACCACTTACAAGGTCTATACCAATGTGTTTACCGGCGGCGCACACCCGGTTTACAACGTATATTACCTGACCATCAGCAACGACGGCAACGCCTACGACTTCGACTCGCTCATCACCAACAACGAATATCGCGTTGCGGTGAAGGAGGCTCTCGTGAAGACAATCGCCCAATCTAAGAATCTCGACGTTGAGAAGTACCTCGCTCAGCTCAACGAGTTCCTTTCGACCTCGAAAGAGAATGAGATCGGTGTTGAGAATTTCCCCGTTTACAATGTGGGTATCACCGAGCAGGGGTTAGTTTTCAGCTATCCCGAATACTCTATCGACCCCGCCAGCGAGGGCGTTCAGCTTTTCGCTTTGCCTATCGAGCCTATTGCCAATATCTTAACCCTAAAATAAAAATTTGAATTACTATGGACATTCAACAAGTTATAGCCAATCTCAAAGAGAAATTCGGCGACAAAATAGATACCGCGGCAATCACCGCCAAACTTCAGGGCATGAACCTCAAAGGCATGGACATGACCCAGATTATCGCTAAACTCAAAGCTGAAGGCAGCACAATCAGCGAAAAGGTCGGCGGACTGATCGGCGATCTCGACGGCGACGGCGTTAAGGAAAGCCCGCTTGAAGAAATCAAGGGGAAAGCGTCGCAGATGTTCGGCAACGTTTTCCACAAAAAATAAATCTCGAAACAAATCCCTATACACTAAGAGGGTGCGCCATGATCGGATCATGGCGCACCCTCTCGGTTTCATATTAGAGCCTGTCCCATAAAACATGTTAACGCTGAGGTCGCATATCTCGGAGAGATTTTGCAGGCGACGGGAGGGAGCAATGCCGTTGCATTGCGACCGAGCGACGGCTTCAAAAGCGCCCGAGATATGCAAACGGAGGTAATTTTCCGCGCAGCGGCACGCATTAAAGGGATTAAGCGACATATTGGCAGCATCGGCGCCCGACATCCTTACATCGAGACAATCAAAGCCGACAACGGCTACAGAGGTAAACTGATCGAGGTCGCAAAGCAAGCCATGGCAATTGATATGCAGTGCGTTAAATCCAATTTCGGCACGTCGGAGTTCATCCCCCTGAAGGGTCGCCGGGTTGTCGAGCGCACGATTGCTTGGCTTGATCGTTTCAGCCGATTATGCCGCAACTGCGAGCAGCTGCTCACCACGGCGACAGCGATGGCGAAGCTGGCCTTCATGATGATTCTGCCAAAGCATATTTAGCTTCGCCAGAGCTCCACGTTTCAACATGTCAGCGTTAGACAGAGGGAGGCGGTAATTACCATCGCCCCGGCCATCCATTGGCATATTCGTCCGTGTTCTTCAATCGTGTACGTCTAGTACACTCCCTCATCACACGAACAACTCTGCTCAATGGCTGACCGCCTCAGCTTTAACAGATTTTATGGCACAGGCTCTAATAACAAACCAGAAAGAGGCCGCGTCGAAATCTTGGATCTTGACGCGGCCTCTTAGTTTATTCTATTGTAGGCTGATTACTGGCACCCGCCGCAACAACCGCCTTGGCCACAAGAGCCCTGGCCGTCACCGCAGTTCCCGCCAGCATCGCCGCAACCGCAGCCACAAGCGGGGTGCAATTCCTCGGGAGTGGCTTCTCTGACGAGGGTCACCTTGCCGTCGAAGCGGACGTTTTTACCTGCAAGCGGATGATTGAAGTCCATAACCACCTCTTTGTCGGTCACCTCTTTCACGAGGCCGTTGATACGATAGCCGTCGGCAGTCATCATAGGCACGTATTTGCCCGCTTTGACCATCTCGGCGTCAAACTTGCCGTTAACCTCAAACAAATCCTTCTCGAGGGTTACAATCTGCTCGGGGTCGTAGGGGCCGAAAGCCTCTTCGGCTGTCGCGCTGACATTGAACGCGTCGCCCTGAGAGAGATTTTCGAGAGCTTTCTCCAGCGGCACGATCATACCCTTAGTCACGCCAAACACGAAACGCTCGGGATCTGATGGGTCGCTCTGGTGGACGAGCTTCTCGGTCTTGTCGTCGTTAACTTGATAAAGGTCGTAGATAATTTCCACGAATTTTCCTGGTTGAATCTTTTCCATATATAATAAGTATTTTTGATGAGTTTCTGATAACTCTATTGTTACAACAAAAACAGTGCCAAAAAAGTTATGCCACCGCCACTTAGGGGCGCGACAACGGCAATCTGAAGTCTATTCGCCTCGATTATTATCACAAAATTTTACGACTTAATACAATCATGCAACAATTTCGCGTAAAAATAGACAAGTTTTTTATCTTTGCCGAAAAATCATGCCATGAAGCAATTTCCACTCGGCAAACAGAACAAACTCTGCGGCGAGAAGCGCATAGATTCGATATTCGCCGACCGCGCGTCTCTCTCGGCTCTTGCCTACCCGCTGCGGGCCGTCTGGAAAGAGTCGGATTCGGCCGAGTGCTCCCGCTTTCTCGTCTCGGTGCCGAAGAAAAAGCTGCGCCATGCGGTAGACAGGGTGAGGATGCGCCGCCGTGTCCGCGAAGCATATCGCCTCAATCATTCGGCCTACGACGGGCTGCCCGGCAATTGCTCCCATAAGGATATAGTGTTTGTCTACATCGCCGACCGGGAGCGCGACTACCGCCGAGTGGAGTCGGCCATGAAAAAACTTCTCAGCCGCATCCACGATATCAAATGAATAAAATCTTCTCTCCCNTCGCCGCGGCGGCNAGCCGCCTGNTGNTACTGCTCGTGAGATTTTATCAGCTGTGCNTATCCCCGATGCTCCCCGCCGCTNGCCGATATACCCCGNCGTGCTCGCAATACGCNATCGAGGCGCTCCGCAAGCACGGTCCGGCCAANNNCTTGTGGCNCGCCGTANNGAGNATATGCCGCTGCCNCCCCTGGGGAGGCTCGGGATACGACCCTGTGCCATAGAATACCGAATACCGATATTTATTATCACCTAATTTTTACACTCGCAATCAAGTGACAAAGTCTAAGCTGATCAACTTCCATTCTCACAACTCCGACTCGCGGATAATCAATATAAGCTTATCGGCCTACATTGACTATATACCTACTAACGATCAACAGCTCTTAACAGTCGGAATTCACCCTTGGGACTCAGAAAACGAGCAATTAGCCGAATTCGGCCACCTTTCGACCGCCCTCAACGACAAGCGCGTCGTGGCGCTCGGCGAAGTCGGCATCGACCCTCTGAGAGGGGCGTCATTAGAGCGTCAGCTATTCCTGCTCGAAACGCAGCTGAAATATGCCGTGCCACTCGGATTGCCGGTCGTATTTCATATCGTGCGTCGCCACGACCTGCTGCTTGAGCTTTTCTCAAAGTTCCGCCCCTCTGCCCCTTGGGCTGTACATGGCTTCCGCGGTCGCCCCGAAGTGGCCAATCAGCTGGCCTCCGCGGGGATATACATATCAGTAGGCAGGAGATTCAACCCTGAGTCGGTAGCCATAATTCCCGACAATCTGCTGCTCGTTGAAACCGACATGGACGACGACAACACCCTCCCCGACGTAATAGCCGCCGTGGCCAAAGCGCGCGGCCAGTCGCCCGACCATGTGGCCAAGATATGCGAAGCCAATCTCGCCCGCTTTTACAACCTTTGATACATTAATCTACAATTTAATTAAGTTCCGAAAACTATCACTAAATTCAATTCTTGCGTAAATTTTACACAAAAATATTTTGCCGCCTGGAAACTTTGGCGTATCTTTGCGGTGTAAACATTACACAAGAATATGGGACAACAAAAAATCAGCCTCGATTCAGGAGCTAAAACGGCGCGTAGCGTCGACTCAGACGATAAGAAGTATTGCTACAAATATCCTCACCCGGCAGTCACTACCGACTGCGCGATATTCGGTTTTGACGGCGAGAAATTGAAAATACTTTTAATCGAGCGCGGCATCGAGCCGCATAAAGGCAAGTGGGCTTTGCCGGGCGGCTTTTTAAACCCCGACGAGACAGCCGAGCAGGGAGCTCTGCGCGAATTGAAAGAGGAAACCGGCCTCGACTCGGCCTACATCGAGCAGTTTCACGCCTACACCGACCCTGGCCGCGACCCGCGCGAGAGAGTCATAACCATCGCCTTCTTAGCCCTTGTGAAACTGCAGGAGGTAAAGGGCGGAGACGACGCGGCCGACGCCCGGTGGTTCGCTATCGACAGCGTGCCTCAACTCGCATTCGACCACGACATGATACTCCGCGACGCTCTCGGCCGACTGCGCGAACGTATTCATTTTCACCCTATAGGCTATGATCTGCTCCCTGAGAAGTTCACTCTCAAAGAATTGCAGACACTGTATGAGTCGATCCTCGATGTGCGGTTCGACCGCCGCAACTTCGCCAAAAAGATGCTGCATCTCGATATTCTTACTCAATTAGACGAGACCGTGTGGCCCACGCCTAAACGCGAAGCCAATCTCTTCAGGTTTAATCTCGACAAATACAAAGAGCTCAAGCAGCGGGGCTTCCGGCTTGAATTCTAATGCGCACCATAAACTCAGAACTCTGCAACCAACAACCTAAAGGAGAATGAACCGCAGCAAGACAGAAGATAAAATGCTGGGCTGCCTGTACGGGCAGGTTATCGGCAACGCGCTTGGATTATTATCCGAGTTCAGATCAAAAAGAGAGGTATATGACATCTACCCCGACGGCATATCCTCATATCCTGACGATAAAGGGGTATGGGATGATGACGACACTAACCAAATGCTCTGCATATTGGACGAGCTGAGCGAAAACGGCCGCGTCACTTCCGCCAGTCTCGCGCGCAGGCTTCAACATTGGCTTGAAACCGATGGCCGCGGTTGCGGTAACCTGGTATATCAGGTCATACGTCACCGCGATTTCCTCGACAATCCTTTTCAGGCGGCATACGATTACTGGAATCTATCTGGCTGAGAGGCTGCCCCCAACGGCGGCATAATGAGGACTTCGGTGATAGGATTGATGCCCGACAACGTTGAGAACAACGCCGTCGCGGCCTGTAAAGTCACCCACNACGACCCTCGATGCGTNGGCTCATGCGTCATCGCCTCGCTGATTATCCACAATCNTGTGTGGAACGACCGCGAGNNGACCTACGACGACATTAAAGNCTTAGCCCTGAAATACGATGAGAGAATTGTCGAATGGATCGACCTGGCATATCGCAGCGACGATATTTCGGCACTTGATTTGGACGAGCCAAGCTCGATCGGATACACGCTGCGCACCCTCGCGGCGGCATTGTGGTGCTACTGGCACTCGCCGTCGTTGGCCGACGGATTGTTGGCCGTGGTCAACGAGGGGGGCGATGCCGACACCAATGCGGCGATAGCGTGTGCCATACTCGGCGCGAAATTCGGCTTCAGCCATATCCCGCAATATTACGTCGAGAACCTTTACGACGAGGACGCCTATCGCGCGCGAATCGCCAGCTTCATCTCCCTCGCGTCAAGCGCCCGGCAATAAACCGATAGCCGTTGACCCAAAAGCACGACGTCGGCCAAGCCAACCTCTAAATTTAAAGTACAGGCGTAAAAGCGCAATGCTCAAATAAATTTGGCATTGCGCTCGCTAATTTGTATCTTTGTGGNNGAAANATACTNTAANCACANACCTAATATCAAAAACANNGGCNNNNGAANAACAGAAAAAANNAANCNAAATAGAACTCACTCCCGAAGTAGCAGGCGGCGTTTACGCCAATCTCGCCGTAATCTCTCACTCGCCCAACGAGTTCTTCCTCGACTTCATCAACGTGGCTCCCAACATGCCTCAGGCACGCGTGCAGAGCCGTATCATCATGACTCCCGAGAACATGAAGAACCTCATGTTCGCCCTCCGCGACAACGTTCAGAAATATGAGCAGACTTTCGGCGAAATCCGTCAGAAAGGTCCCCGCGGCCCGCAGAACGGCAACGACATCCCCAATCCCTTCCAGGCATAAACACGGCGTTGAGTTGTTGAGCCGTCACCGCGACCGGCCTCAACAACTCATACTTTCAGATAGACTCAACGGCATAACAACCCAACAATCACTCAACGATGATTAAGGAAAACAATCTGCAGATCTACAACTCGCTGTCGCGCCGCAAAGAGCTGTTCAAGCCGCTGCATCCCGAGCGCGTAGGCATGTACGTCTGCGGTCCTACCGTCTACGGCGACGGTCATCTCGGCCACGCGCGCCCGGCGGTCACTTTCGACGTTCTGTTCCGCTACCTCCAGCANNTNGGCTACAAGGTGCGCTACGTGCGCAATATCACCGACGTGGGCCATCTNGAGCACGANGCCGACGANGGNGAGGANAANATNGCCAAGAANGCGCGCCTTGAGCAGCTTGAGCCGATGGAAGTGGTGCAGTTCTACCTCAACCGCTACCACGACGCCATGGCCCGACTCAACGTGCTCCCCCCCTCGATCGAGCCTCACGCTTCAGGCCACATCATAGAGCAGATAGAGTACATCAAGAAAATACTCGACGCCGGATATGCCTACGAGTCGAACGGCTCTGTCTACTTCGACGTACCCAAATACANCGCCGACCACGATTACGGCAAGCTCTCCGGCCGCAATATCGAGGAGCTCCAGAGCGAAACCCGCACCCTCGACGGCCAAAGCGAGAAGCGCAACCCTACCGACTTCGCCCTCTGGAAAAAAGCCGCCCCGGAGCATATCATGCACTGGCCGTCGCCCTGGAGCGAAGGATTTCCCGGATGGCATCTTGAGTGCTCTACCATGGGCGAGAAATATCTCGGCGAGCAGTTTGACATTCACGGCGGAGGCATGGACCTGAAGTTCCCTCACCACGAATGTGAAATCGCCCAATCCGTCGCCCACAACGGCCACGACGCCGTGCGCTACTGGATGCACAACAACATGGTCACTATCAACGGCCAGAAGATGGGCAAATCGCTCGGAAACTTCATCACCCTCGACGAATTCTTCACCGGCTCTCATCGTCTTCTCTCTCAGGCTTTCAGCCCCATGACCATACGCTTCTTTATGCTTATGGCCCACTATCGCAGCACCGTCGACTTCTCCAACGAGGCCCTTCAGGCATCGGAGAAGGCCATGCGTCGCATGCTTGAGGGCTATCGCCGTATCGCCGACTTGAAGCCATCTGACACCTCTGACGTGGCCGATGACATCAAGCGCATAGAAACGGCGTGCTACGAGGCTCTTGACGACGACCTCAACACCCCGATCGTGCTGTCGCATCTCTTCGACGCCTGCTCGATCGTCAACAAAGTCAACGACGGCACGTCGAAAGCCACCGCAGCCGACATCGAAGCCCTCCGCTCGCTCTTCGACACATTCCTTTTCGACATACTCGGAATGAAGAACGATCTCGTAGAGGGGGGCAACGCCGAGGCCATGAAGCCTTTTGAGGACGCCGTCGACCTGCTCCTTACAGTCCGCGCCGAGGCTAAAGCGAAAAAAGACTGGGCTACCTCCGACGCCATCCGCGACGGCCTCGCCGCCGCCGGATTCAACGTCAAGGACACAAAGGACGGCTTCGAGTGGAGCCTGAAATAGCGGCTCTCCGCACTGTCGGCCCGCAAGTCACCGTGTTTATCAGAAATTGTAATCTCCTGGGAGCGTCAACCTATCTGACGCGCTCTTAAAAAACAACACTTCTCTTAATGTCAAAAGTTCTTATCATCGGCTGCGGAGGCGTAGGCACTGTAGTAGCCTACAAATGCGCTCAGAACCCGCAGGTGTTCAACGAAATAGTTATCGCCTCGCGCACCAAGTCGAAATGCGACGCCGTGGCCAAAGCCATCGGCGCGCCCTATATTGTCACCGACTCGGTCGACGCCGACAGCGTTGATCAGCTTGTGGAGCTATTCAACCGTCATCATCCCGACATCTGCATAAACGTCGCTCTCCCTTATCAGGACCTTACTATAATGGAGGCTTGTCTGAAATGCGGCGTCAACTACCTCGACACCGCCAATTACGAACCCAAAGATGAGGCCCACTTCGAGTATTCATGGCAATGGGCCTATCGCGAGCGTTTCGAGAAAGCCGGCCTTACCGCCATACTCGGTTGCGGTTTCGACCCCGGCGTGTCGGCAATCTTCACCGCCTACGCCGCCAAGCACTACTTCTCGGCCATGGAGTATCTCGACATAGTCGATTGCAATGCCGGAAACCACGGAAAGGCGTTCGCCACCAACTTCAACCCCGAAATCAACATTCGCGAAATCACTCAGAACGGACGCTACTATCAGGACGGCAAGTGGATCACCACAGGCCCCCTCGAAATCCACGGGCAGCTCACATATCCCCGTATCGGCCAGCGCGACTCCTACCTCCTCTATCACGAAGAGCTTGAGTCGCTGGTGCTCAATTTCCCGACTATCAAGCGCGCCCGCTTCTGGATGACATTCGGTCAGGAATACCTTACCCACCTCCGCGTGATACAGAACATCGGCATGGCCCGCATCGACGAAATCGACTACAACGGCACTAAGATCGTGCCCCTGCAGTTTCTCAAAGCCGTCCTCCCCAATCCTCAGGATCTCGGAGAGAACTACCACGGCGAGACCTCGATCGGATGTCGCATAGCCGGCAAAGACAAAGAGGGCAACGACATGACCTACTACATCTTCAACAACTGTAGCCACGAAGCGGCCTACAAAGAGACCGGAATGCAAGCCGTAAGCTACACTACGGGCGTTCCGGCGATGATAGGCGCGATGATGTTCCTCACCGGCAAATGGGTGAAGCCGGGCGTGCACAACGTCGAGGAATTCGATCCCGACCCCTTCATGGAGCAACTTCCCGTTCAGGGTCTCCCATGGGAAGAAATCATCAACGAGCCCCTTGAAGTAGACCGCCTCGGTTAATCCACGCTATCCCGCGATAATACAGGCAGCCACTCAGCGAGAAACTGAGTGGCTGCCTGCTTTAGGGTGACTGACTATCAATTTGTACTCCCGGCTTATTTCAGATCGCCATATTGCCGGTCATCGACAGGCTCAAGCAATTCGTTAGAGGTGTTCTCACCGTCGAGCTCAAAGGCGAGGTGAGAGAACCAGCTGTCGGCAGCCGCGCCATGCCAGTGCTTCACGTTAGCGGGGATATGGATTACAGTGCCGGGAAGTATCTCTACGGCGGGTTTGCCCTCTTCCTGATACCAACCTCTCCCGGCAACCCCTACGAGCATCTGACCGCCCCCTTTCGTGGCTTTGTGGATATGCCAGTTNTTGNGGCATCCCGGCTCNAAAGTGACGTTGNAGAACTTNACCTGCTCNGTGGAGATCGGCGCGAGANNACTCTGNCCNNTGAAATATTGAGCGTAAGCCGTGTTAGGCTCCCCGATAGGGAATATCATCTGCTTCTGGAACTCGGCCTTGGCGTCGTCGCCCTTAATGTCGTCGTTCCAAACGTCCTTTGCCAGGCGAAAAGCCGCCCATGCTTTGGGCCACCCGGCGTAAAACGCGATATGGGTGATTATCTCTGCTGCTTCGGTGCGTGTTATGCCATTCTTTTTCGCCTCCTGAAGATGAAATGTCAGCGACGAATCGGTAATTCCCTGCGATATGAGCGAAGTGATGGTCACGAGGCTTCGGTCGCGCAGCGATAGGAGGTCGTTGCGGCTCCATACCTCGCCGAAAAGGATGTCGTCGTTGAGGCGGGCAAACTCCGGAGCGAACTCGCCGAGTTGCGCGCGCCCTGCGGTCTGTACTATTTTCTGCTGTGCCATAATGCTTAATGTTAGTGTCACTAATATTGAAAGTATAATGTATCTTTTCATGATGTATTTTTTATAGTAATTTTACTGCATCAGATACTTCCACAGCCCTCAATCTCCGCTGCCCGCGCTCTTATTGGAGGGGGAGTAGAGGCGGCTGAGTATGTCGGCTGAGACCCACTGGCGGTAGTGGATCTCGTCGTAATATGCCGTGTCGTTGTCGGCCACATAGGCCATATCTTTTGATAAGTCGAATACTCTGCCGGGGCCGAACACTGAGCGGAGCGAGTCGACGTCGGCATGATTTGTGTAGCTCTTGTTGCGACGCGGCCCTATAACTACGCGGTAGTCAGTCGCGTGGCGGCGAAGTATATCGGCTATTTCGCGAAGATCGGCCATCGCCTCGGCTGAGGCATACGGCGGATTCTCCTCCGGGTCGTGGCGGTCGAGGTCGGCGTAATGCTCGCTCGCGTAGCGCTTCGGGTCGGACACTATGNCGAGGTCGTATTNCCATGAAATCTCTTCGNTGATTTCGNGAATCACGCGTATGGACTCCTTGTCGATCGATTTGATGTAAGACACGTCGGTTTCGCGGTTGAAGAGCTTGGCGGCGGCGTAAGAGCGCAGAAACTCGCGGTTGTAGAACGATGTGATATACATCCAGTGGTAGTCGACAAACGATACGTCGGGGTCTATCTGCCAGGGGTTGACGTAGGGGGGCTTCAACCTGTCGTAAAGCTCAAACTCCTTTACCGACATTACTATCAGCGCGTTGCGTATGTCGTTGCCGCAACTCTCTATGTAGCGCAGCTTCAGCAGCATAGAGTGGATGCTCTCGGCCGACGAATCGAAGTGGAACGGACGCGCGTCTTCAGGCAGATATTTTTTCCACTCGTCAGCTCGATAGGTAATCGACACCGAAGAGCCGAGGATGAACGAATCGAAACGCCGCGAGGGGTTATACTTGTTGAAGTTGGCAAACGAAATCATCCCCTTGTTAATGCCGGCCCTCACGTTGCCCGCCGCGTCTTCGGCGAAATAGTCATCGTAATCCCACACCGCCTTGAATGGGTCGACCGCCACGTATATCCCGACCAATAGCAGCGCCGGTATGCCTACCGCCAGCACGAATCTTATTATCAGTCGCTTGAAATCTTTCATGGTCGAATCAGAATTGGAAATAAATAAACGGCACTTCGTCGTATTGGTTTGTGAGGAGCAACACGACAAGCAGCATATACACCGCCATTCGCGCCCACCCTGGCGCATCAAACCGCTGCATCGGGTACTCGCAGTCGCGCCAGTGCCACTCCACGGCGAAAATCCCGGCCGCGGCTATCCATACATACTCGCGCATCGCGAATTGAACCACAGCCGCCGTATCAACGCAGGCCAACACGACGACCGCTGCCACAGCCCCATACCATAGCCATCGCCTGTAGGATTTAGGCAACGCGAGCCATGCGCCCCATATAGCCACAATCAGCGCTATCGCCGGGGCTGTCTCGATCATAACCTGGAATGCCTGCACGACCGTGTAGCTGCGGAATATGGCGCGGCTTAGAATGGAAAAACCCATAGTCAAGGGCCAATTCCACGGCCCGAGGTCGACCGACGTATGCTTTTTGAAGAGACGGTAGCCTACCATCACAGCTCCCCAGAACAAGCCCCAGAGAATAAACGTCCACGCGCTTCCGTGCCATATACCCGACACAAGAAACACAATCACGATATTAAGCATCACCCTGCGCTCGCGGCAGCGGGAGCCTCCTAACGGGAAATAGACATAATCGCGCAGCCACATCATCAGCGACGCGTTCCAGCGGTGCCAGTATTCACGGATATTCTTAGCGAAATATGGATAGCGGAAATTCTGCATCAGCTCTATGCCGAGGCAGCGGGATATGCCCCGCGCTATATCGCAGTAGCCCGAAAAATCGCAGTAAATCTGCACGGAGAACAATATAACGGCAAGCGTGGCCGCAACTATGCCCCCGGTATGCCTATAGAAGAAAAACTCGTCGACATAGTAGCCGCACGCGTCGGCAACAACCACCTTCTTAACGAGCCCCCACAACGTCTGCCTCAGCCCGAGCACAATATCAGGGTAATTCCAGCGGCGAGGCGAGCCGATCTGCGGCAGCAACGCGCTCGCCCTCTCGATCGGGCCGGCTACCAGTTGGGGAAAATATGACAAAAACACGGCGAACCTGACGAAATCGCGCTCAGGCTCGACCCGCTTCTTATACACATCGACCAGATACGACACCGCCTGAAACGTATAGAACGAGATGCCTACCGGGAGTATCACCTCTATCGTGAACCAGTCGATGCCGCTGCCAAACATGGCGAACAGACGGGTAAGATTCTCGCCGAAGAAATTAAAGTATTTAAAAAACGCGAGAATAAGAAGATTTATCGTGATTCCGGCCGCGATCCACCCCCTGGCGCGCGACCTTACAGAGCGTAGCGCGGCTACATAGCTGACGGCTATCACCGTAAGCAGCAAGCCGAGAAAACGCCAGTCCCACCACCCGTAGAACGTAAGGCTCCCCGCGAGCAGCCACAAATTCTGCATAGCGAGCCGCTTGCGAAACGCCGCCCAATATATAATGAAAAACAGGGCAAAAAATGCCGCGAAAATCAAGCTGTTGAAATTCATCTTTCTCTACATGAGCACCCCCGACGCGGCGGTTAACTCTATAATGCGCGAAGTTAAGCGAAAATTTCCAATCGCGGAAATCATTCTCTCGCTCCTTTACCATGGTTTCACCGCATGGTGGCACNNGGTCAATGAACAACTCAGTCGANTAAATCATTATAATTATATGAACATGATGCAAAATACACTAAAANGAGCAAGCGAACAATATATTCCCGCTTCAGGGAGATGGTAGAGAAATATCCCGATAATACCGCTATCGTAGAAGATAACCGGACGATAAGTTATAAAAATCTTGATGCCATGGTCAATTCAATCATGGCTAAGTTCTACGACAGCAAGCCTGAATTCGTAGGCATAGTGATGCACCACGGCGCGGAGCAGATAGCGGCGATGCTTGCCGTGCTGAAGAGCGGGGCAGCCTATGTCCCCGCCGAGCCATTCCTGCCCAAAGACCGCATCGACNACATGATGAAGACCGCCGGAGTGAAGNTGGTGATTACCGACGATTATTGCGAGGATTTGACTCCGACATCCGAAACTTTTGAAGACCGCTCCACCCCCGACGGCATTGCCTATATTCTCTATACCTCAGGCACCACAGGTAAGCCTAAAGGTGTCATTCAGGAAAACCACTCTGTGGTGAATTACTGCGAGGCGTTTGAGGCCGAGATGCACACCGGCCCGGGCGACGTGATGCTCCAGTATTCGGTTTGCTCGTTCGACATCTTTGTCGAGGAGGTATTCACTACCCTCCTCAACGGCGCCGCGCTCGCTATCCCTACCATCGAGGTGCACAACGGCCCGCTCACCGGGCTTATGGATTTCTGCACACGCCACGGTGTTACTATCATCGACGGCTTCCCCTATCTGATCGCCGACCTTAACAAGAAGCCCGACTTACTCCCGCGATCGGTAAATCTGATAATCAGCGGCGGCGACGTGATCCGCGCAAGCTATATAACCAACCTGCGCGATAAGGGCATAAGGATATACAACACCTACGGACCATCGGAGACCTGCGTATGCTCCAACTATTTCCGCGTCGACAACGCCACGCCGCTCGACGACGGCACCTTCTCGATCGGCAAGGCTATCAAAGGCGTCGAGGTGAAGATTCTCGACAAGAACCTCAAGGAGGTGCCCAAAGGCGAAGTAGGCGAAATATGCATCTTCGGCGAGGGGGTCAACCAGGGTTATCTCGGCAATCCCCCTGAGCAAGCCAACTTCGTGACGCTCCCCGACGGCACTCGTCTCTACCGCAGCGGCGATATGGGCTACGTGCTCCCCGACGGCAATATGGCATTCCTTCACCGCCGCGACGAGCAGGTGATGATACTCGGCAAGCGCGTGGAGCCTGAGGAGGTAGAGAATGTGTTGAACGAGTATCCCGAAGTCGAACGCGGCATTGTCCGCGCCTTCCTCGACGAGGGGGGTCTCCATTATCTTGTGGCATACATAGTGCCTCGCAAGGGGTTCTCGCTCCACGACGTTAAAGAGTATCTGAAATCGAAACTGANCGACTTTATGGTGCCTGAGTTNTTCGTCGNGGTCAACGAATTGCCGCTTACCCATCGCGGAAAAATCGACATGAAGTCGCTTCCGAAAGTGCTTAAAGAGGGAAATTATAAGTAATAAGTAAGATTTAGAACTGTTTACTGGGATGTTAACCAGTGGNAAACNCGGTTTCTGGGGCCTGACGGCTCTCGTTTTCNGGCTGGTGGTAGGNGTGGGCATCTACAATCTGCNCCAGNATATGGCCTCTGTGGCCTCGCCGGGAGCGGTATTCATATCATGGATTGTCACCGCCCTCGGCATATTGCCCCTTGTGCTGGCGTTCAAGTGGCTCAGCCAGCATTATCCCCAATACAACGCGGGATTATATCAATATGCCCAGGCGGGATTCGGCAATTATGCCGGGTTTAACATCGCGTGGGGCTATTGGCTTTGTACCGCCTTTTCCAACGTTACCTACGGGGTCATGCTGAACGACTCGGTCGGGGCCTTCTTCCCGCAGTTGTTGAACCACGGTTGGGAAACCGTACTGTTCGGGTCGGTACTCATCTGGGTGATGTATTACATAGTGTCGAGGGGGATGAAGACCGCCAAAATAATCAACACGCTTCTGGCCGGAGTTAAAATCGTGATGCTCATACTGATCATTACTGTATTCATACTCTTCTTCAGGCTGCGGCTTTTTGAGGCCGATCTCTGGGGCGACGCCTCGGGGATAGGTAGCGTCGCCAGCCAGGTAAAGAGCACGATGATGGTGACACTATTCTGCTTCTTCGGCATCGAGGGCGCGGTGATGATGTCGGCGAGAGCCAAGCGCGCATCTGATGTTGGACGCGCGGGAATCACCGGGTTTATCATCTCGCTTATACTATATGTAGCCGTCACGCTCCTCTGCTTCGGGCTGATGAGCCGCGCGCGGCTCTCTGGGCTGCAGGATCCGTCGATAGCCTATATACTACGCGACACGGTTGGCGGATGGGCCTATTGGTTTGTTATCTGCGCGGTGATCATTTCCCTCCTCGGCGGATGGGTGGCGTGGACGCTGGTAGTGGCTCAGGTGCCTTACGAGGCTTCGCTGGTAGGCATACTTCCGCGTGCGTTCCGCCGGCTTAACCGCCACAATATGCCGGCATTCGGGCTCTTCGCCTCCAGCGTCGTCATGGAGCTGTTCCTGCTCATGGTCGTGATGGCCGATGATGTTTACCTCGCGGCGCTGCGTATCACCGGACTGATGGTCATACCGTGTTATTTCTTCACAGGGCTTTTCTTATTGAAAAAAGCGCGCACATGGTCAGTGAGGCTGTTGGCAATCGTCACTTCGGCGTTCTGCCTATGGATGGCTTATGCCGGAGGCTTGGAGGAAATGCTTATGACTTCAGGCTTCTATATCATCGGAATAGGCTTTTACATCAAGGCGCGCCGCGAAAACGACCACAGCGCCCCGCTGTTCACCACTCCCGAAAAGTGGACTTTCGGTCTCCTCATCGCCGCCGCCCTAATCTCCCTCTTCCTATTTACCCGCGCGTGATTCAGCATGGAAACAACGCGCGGCCCCCTGGCTTGTCGCCGGGAGGCCGCATACGGTTTTATTGAATCGCGTAATATTATATGGAGAGACGGCGAAGGGTTTCGAGCAAACGGGGGTTGATACGCTTCTCTTCGCGGATAGCGCGGGTGAAGGGCACGTAGACGATTTCGTCGTTGCGTATGCCGATCATCACGTTGCGCTGGTCGTCGAGAATAGCGTCGACGGCCGCGGCGCCCATGCGCGACGCGAGGATGCGGTTGAAGGCAGTGGGCGCCCCGCTGCGCTGAAGGTGTCCGAGAATCGACACGCGCACGTCGTAGCCCGGATACTCGTTTTTAACGCGCTCGGCGAGGGCCATGGCGCCGCCTGTCACGGGGCTTTCGGCCACAAGCACAATCGAAGAGTTTTTGCTCTTGCGGAAACCGTTCTGAATGAGTTCGGCCAACTGGTCGACCTGAGTGGAGATTTCGGGGATAATGGCGGCCTCGGCTCCAGCGGCGATAGCGCCGTTGAGGGCAAGGAAGCCCGCGTCGCGGCCCATCACCTCGATGAAGAAGAGTCGTTCGTGGGAAGTGGCGGTGTCGCGGATTTTGTCGACGCACTCCATAATGGTGTTGAGGGCGGTGTCGTAGCCGATGGTCGAGTCGGTGCCGTAGAGATCGTTATCGATAGTGCCGGGGAGGCCGACGATGGGAAAATTGTACTCGTTGGCGAAGATGCGCGCTCCGGTCAGAGAGCCGTCGCCGCCGATGACCACAAGGGCGTCGATTTCGTGACGGCGCATCACATCGTAGGCGAGCTGGCGACCTTCGGGAGTCTGAAACTCCTTGCATCGGGCGGTTTTGAGGATTGTGCCGCCCATCTGTATGATGTTGGAAACGTTTTGCGTGCGGAAGTCGATGATTTCGTCGGAAATCAGACCTTTATAGCCCCTGAAAATACCTTTGACTTTGAGGCCTGAGTAGATAGCCGATCGGGTGACCGCGCGGATGGCGGCGTTCATGCCGGGGGCGTCGCCTCCTGAGGTAAGGATACCTATTGTCTTGATTTCAGCCATAAGTAATTAGGATTTTAATATGAAAGTTTAAGAGGTTGAGTCGCTGTGTTTATTTTATGTCTTCCCACTCGGCGTCGGAAACCTGCTGCTCTACCTGTGTGTAACGCGCTCGGGTGGAGGCAGAAGTCTCGGTGTAGGTTCGCTCCACTTCGAGCTCCTCATATTTCACGTATTCGCCGACATTGGGGTCGATTTTCTTTTTTCGCTTAGGGGTATCGTCGCTCCACCCTGCCTTGCGTTGCCGCCCTTCTGGAGCTTGGCCCGACGCGTTGGCGAAAGCCTCATTGTAGGCCCGGCGCGCCTGGCGCTTGAATTTATTTATTTTTATGAGAGCCGCTACAATCGGGTAGACGATGAATATAAGGAAGAGGAGGAATAGAAATGTACCCATAATTCACGACTATTCGTAGGATATTTTTATTATAGAGGAGAGAAAAGAGAGCGCGATGTAAAACAGTATCACCACTGCGAGGCCGGCCACACCAAAGAACGCGAGCGACAACACCGTTGCCACAAGCAGCAAATACTGGCGGAAATTATCGCGCAACTTAAGGTTGGCGAGCTTGAGCGAAAACATCGGCAACCGGCACACCATAAGCAGGCTTATAGCCACGATCACGGCGGCAATCACCGTCACGCGCAGCGAAAGCCCCTGATACATCGCCGACACGAAGCCTATCCAGAAAATGGCGTTGGACGGTATCGGCAAGCCCTTGAAGGAAGTTGCCTGAGTGGTGTCGACGTTGAATTTCGCCAATCGCAGCGCACCCATCAGGGGGATAAACAGCGATATGTAGCTCATCCACCCGGCTCCGGCGGCGAGCAGCACGTTCATGAGCATCATGGCAGGGGCCACGCCGAAGCTAACCATGTCGCAAAGCGAATCGAGTTCCTTGCCTATCTCCGACTTTGCATGGAGCAAGCGGGCCACAAGGCCGTCGCAGAAGTCGAATATCGCGGCTAACACAATCATCACCGAGGCCCATTGCCATCCGAGCAGCGAATAGCCGCACAAAGAGAAGCTCTCGTCGGGCGAGAAGGCGAAAATCACGGCGATTGTTCCCGACAGCAGATTGAGCAGGGTGACGGTATTGGGTATGAAATTTTTAATCTGATTCATGTATCGAGCTGTTATTTACTTGTAATCTCAACACATTCGAGGGGCAAAGTGTTGAGACAAAGCTGCGGCTATTGGGTTACAACCGCGGATTCAATGCCCCTTCAGCCTGCCGACGAGCGATACGCCGCCCGTGGTTTTATCGCCGATCTTAACGAAAATCTCGGTTGACAGAGGGAGATATAGGTCGACTCTTGAGCCGAATTTGATGAAGCCCATGTGATCCTCGATATTAGCGTCGCAACCGGGCTCGGCATAGGTGACGATACGGCGGGCCATTGCTCCGGCCACCTGGCGCATAAGCACGCGCTGGCCGTCGGGGGTCTCTATCACAACGGTCGAACGCTCGTTTTCGGTGCTCGACTTAGGGAGATACG